>Ga0187827_10000158_pt1 | contig 104355 bp, 84 predicted proteins | sample ETNtaG_39_FD_167969 | JGI IMG/M metagenome (GOLD analysis project Ga0187827, IMG submission 167969) | Marine microbial and viral communities from oxygen minimum zone, Eastern Pacific Ocean - ETNP2014_SV_150_PacBio MetaG (Illumina Assembly) | ecosystem: Environmental > Aquatic > Marine >... | reverse complement strand
TCTTCGTAAATACACTCGGTGGAGAAACTCAAACCCATCTGACGCCAAATTGAAAAAGATCGAAAATCGCAAACTGTCTTTCGTTACACGGCACTAGTTACTGCTTCCGTCGGGCTGCAGGTACCAGGTCTCGGGATAGTAGGGCCACGACCAGCGTGAGTCCCAGCCCCAGTACCCCTGTCGAGGTACGTTCTTCAACTCGTCCTTGACGACGACGGGATGCGGTCCCAGCCCGATGACGCCGATGGACCAGATGTTCTCCGCCTGACTGCGCAGGATTCGTTTGCCCATATCGACCCGCTCCTCCAGGTCATCTGTGCGCCTCAGGATCTGCCACCATTCGATCAGTTGTTTGATCTGTGGCGGTGGTTCTCTGCCCTTCGTGCCACCGGACAGGTACCACCGCGCCCACCGCGAAAACAGCAGGGGCTCCTGCCCCACATGCATCGGTACGTACCAGAAGGGCTCGATGGGAAACAGGATGTCGGCGTTGCGGTCGGCGTGCCAGATGGCCATGTCCATGAGTCCTGCATTGGCGCGTGTACTCTGCAGACCGCCGCTGATCTGCTTGCGGCTGACCTGCACTCCCACTTCCGCCCAGTGCGCCGTGACGAGCTCTACCGTCGGCTGCTTGGGCGTCTCTCCGAGGGTGTATTCGAGGGTGATATTCAGCGGTTTGCCATCGACGCCCTCACGCACACCATCGCCGTCGACATCGGCGAGACCCATCTCGTCCAGCAGTGCACCGGCCCGCCTGGGGTCGAAATCCGCATAGGCCCGGGCGAACTCGGGCTCGAAGTAACGGCTCGATGGCACCACCGTAAGTTGACGTGGCACGGCCTGACCGAAGTAGACGATATCGTTGATCTCGTCCCGGTCGATGGCCAGCGACAGTGCCCGCCGGAATCGTACGTCCTGAAATACGCGCCGCAACCGCTCATCGGGATGGGTGAGATTCATCTGGAACACTACATCCGAGCCATAGGGACGAGGCCAGATGTAGGTGCTGTAGCCGTTGTCCTTCTCGAACCGCTTGAACAGTGGAATGTCCGCCGTCATGAACTGGCGGCCCGAAAAGGTCACCTGCCCCGTTGACGCCTTCGCCGCCTTGATCTCGGCGCTCTCCACCTTCTGCGTCTCGATGTAGTCGATATAGGGCAGCTGGTTGCCCGCCGGATCAACCTTCGGGTAGTAAGGATTGCGCTCGAATCGACTGCGCGTCGACGACTTGTCGATGATCATGAAGGGACTGAGCACGGGCCGGTGGAACACGAGCAGGTCGCGTGTGCTGTTGACCACTTCGAAGTACTTGCGCCAGTCCTCGACGCCGAGCTCTTCAGCCTCCCGCGTGAGTTGTTCAACGTCGGTGAAGTCGGGGTGATAGCGCTTGAGAAAATGGGCCGGCGCCAGGTAGTTGTCGCCGGAGTGGGCCAGCTTTTTCAAGAAGAGCGGTTGCGGCTCAGGAAAGTGGTAACTGAACGAGTAGTCGTGATGAATCTCCAGCGTCGCGCCCTGCAGCATGGGCGTGACCACCGGTGTGATCTGGTTATTGAACTCGATATGGAGCAGGTCGAACTCGAAGTCCTCGGAACTCAGCGGATGGCCGTCCGACCACCTGACGCCCGGCCGCAGGTCGATCGTCAGCGTCCGGCCGCCGTCAGAGAACTCGGCCCCTTTTGCGTAGTTGGGCAGGTTCAGCTGCAGTTGCGGACAGACCCGGAAGGCGCCACCGGGTGGGTTGAGCAGATCCCATCCCCCGTCGAAGACAGAGGCCGTACCACCGTACACACCGATCCCCTCGTATGGCTCCACGACGATCGGATCGTCGGGCAGACGTTGCTCCACCGGGGGCAGGTCTCCGGCAGCGACGGCCGCATCGAGCATCGGTGACTGCTGGAACGTCGACAGACCCGTCTGTGCAGCGGTCCCGGGTGGCTCGAACCAACTGGCCGGCCAGGCGCTGCGCGGAATGTCACCCTCCGTGGTGTCCGCAGCCGCCGTGGCTCCGAGAGCGAAGACCGCATACCAGACAGCGGTTGCCACGACTGTCGGTCGATGGGTACTGCGAAGACGCTCAGTCACTCGGCCGCCGGTGCGGCGAGGGTGAGCAGAATGAGATTGGCACGGCGCAAGCGAGTCCCCCTGGGTTCTGACGTCCTTCTCATGTATGGTAGCTCATCCCTCAGACGCGGGAAACAGACCGTCAGAAACGGTAGAACGAATTGAACAGCGAGGCGCCACCCACGCCGACACACGAACCGAGGATGAGACCGATGAAGAAGGGCCGCACCTTGCGGTAGAGGACGATGCCGCCGTAGCGCAGCAGCGCTCCCTTGACGAGCCAGGCCAGAAAGATGCCGAACCAGTCGATCCGCACCGTGTTGGTCAGTGCGAAGGCCAGCCCCACCGGCTGCAGTGGCCAGCCGACGAAGTTGTGCGTCGCCCAGGAGAGCAATCCGGCCGTGCCGGCGCCGATCACGAGAAAAAGATGACAGGCCCACTGTGGCGGATTCGGGTTGTTCATGGCGTTGACAACCCAGCCCCAGTGCAGCTGGGGTGACATGATGTAATACCACACGTATCCGTGGAGCAGGCCGTGATGATACCCCATCGATACGTAGTAGTAGATCGTCGTCGCCAGCCCGACGAACAGAGCGGCGAAGAGAAACAGGATCAGCGTGCGTGGCCGAATCCGCAGACTCTCGGGCTCACACACCTTTAAAGCGTGGGCCAGCGTACCCATGTGAAACAGCTGGATATCTCCGGCCCACACGTAGCTCAACCCCATAGCCGCCAGTCCGGAATGGCCGAAGGTGGCCGTACCGAACAGGTTGGTGAACACCGGCGCCACGGCATAGGGCGCGCGCAGACGGCTGACGCCGGTCTGTGCCAGAACCCGTGCGGTGCCGAAGAACATCAGCAGGGCGACACAGACGAAGGCCAGACTCCACAGAGCGGGGAGTCCCGTGGCATACAGAAACACCGTCATGAAAGTCAGTCCTCCGATCCCCATGATGGCGCTGGACCGTGGCGACAGCAGATGCGAGTCGGGTGATGGTTCCCCGCTGACCACACGACGCCACTGCTGCTTGAGATACCCCCGTGAGATCCACAGCGATGACAGGGCGATGAACAGCAGGGCGCCCACCTGCTGATGCGCCATCAACACCGACCCCCCTGCGTGTGGCTGTGCCGGCAGGGGGGCCATGACCCCCGCCCACCCCAGCAGCCCCTCCTCGAGGGATGCCACGATCTGCAGAAACCAGACGCTGAACAGCACATTGAGATTGATCAGGTAGCTCAGGCCGACGACGAGCAGGTCCGTGTTCAGATTGAAGGTCACGCCGAGATCACGGAGCGGGATCTGGAACGAGGGAATGCCGACGCCGCGGATCGTTTCCAGATCGTAGATGCGTTCGAGCATGCGCAGCGTGGGCAGTGACCAGGCGATGAAGAATCCCGGCCACAGGAGCTTCTCTTTGAGGAAGCTCGAGGCCGGATCCCGCAACGACTCGACCATCAGCGACGGGGTTGTTGCCAGCGGATATACCAGGCGTTCCTCCCGCGACCACTGATGGTGCACGAGACTGATGAGGGACAGGCTGACACAGAAGAAGGCGACGACGAATGCCGCCCAGATCATGCTCGGAAGGATCCAAACCTCCCAGGGGACCCTCTCGCCGGCAGCGGCCCCCTCGAACAGACGCCGCACGAGATCGCGATCCTTGACCAGCAGCCAGTCCGGCAGCAGGTCCCATAACATGCCCTGCCAGTAGTTCTCCGGTGTCGCGTAGTAGATGGCCCCGGCTAGCAGCGGGATGAAGTACCCACCGAAACCCATCGTCGGTATGACCGTGGCAACCATCAGGGCGGCGTAGATCAGAGCCAGCGATGACGGTGCCAGACGCAAGCGAGGCACGATCGTGCCGAGCAGGAGAGCGAAGGCGGTGACGAGAAACAGCAGGAAGATGACGCCCACCGTGTTGAAGTGGTCGGCGAATCCAGAGTACTCGCCCAGAAGGATGTAGCTGCGTACACCGACGAAGTTGAGAAACAGGCTCAGCCCCAGGGCCACGACCAGTGCCGTCAGGGTCTGCACGGTTGGCTCATATTTCAGTGTCTGCGTCGTCCCGCACGGAAAGAAGCCCACGCCGCTGAAATGCCCGCCCAGCGCGGGCCGAAAGTTTTCCCAATCGTTTGCAGATGCGAGAGGATCATATGCGAACCGGGTGGGTCGGTCCAGCAGTGGAACTGTGGGATACTGTGGCCGCGTTTGACGCTCGGCCCGTTCCCACGCCTTTTTCAGGTTCCGTGATCCCGACTATCAAGCCCCCCGTGCGCGTCGCTCTGCTCTTCCTCGTCTACCTGGGCGTACTCCACGGCATCTACCAGCTCGAGCGACGCACGACCAACCGCTATCTCGAACGCCCATTGACCCATGCCGTCACCGTCGCGTCCGGGTACCTGGCGGCAGTGCTGCTGCCTTTTCCTGTCGAGCAACGGGGTGTATCCGTCCTCGCTTCCGAAGGCACGGCGGTCCTCGTCGCCGCCGGCTGCAACGGCGTGGAAGCTCTGTTTCTGATCCTCGCAGGCGTGCTGGCCGTGCCGGCTGCGTGGGCGGTCCGAGGCCGAGCCCTGGCCTGCTACCTGCCGCTGCTCTTCTTCCTGAATCTGCTGCGCGTCGATGGCCTGCTCTACGTGCTGGTCCGTTTCCCCGAGCATATCTCCCTGGCCCATGACCAGATCGCCCAGGGGATCATGGTGGTCGCCGTCTTCCTGCTGTGGTTGCGGTACCTCGGCCGTGTGACGTCAGCTCGATGACGATCGGATTGGCGCTACGCGCCTTCGCCGCCTTCCTCATCTGGAACCTGTTGGCCTGGCCCGTCCTGCCCCCTGTGGGCCGGGGCAGTGTCAGCAGTGACGGAATCCTTGTGGAACCTGGTGACGCCTCACGGTCAGACCCTTGAATTCACATCTGTTGCCCCGACCCTCCGATGGCACTGGACCCCGGCTGACGTCGCTGGATCCCTGGCGCCGGCCCTGCTCACCTGGAACACCGTCCTCTACCTGACGGTGTGGAGCTTCGTGCCGTCACTCCCCCGCTCGGATCGGCTGCGCTGGCTCTGCGTCGCTACGCCCACCCTGGCGTTGTGGCACGTGGCTGACCTGCTGCTCACCGTCGAGAGTCGCCTGCTGACGCTGACCCGCCCGGAAGGATACGACCTGTCCGCCGGCTTCGATCTGTGGTTTCTGTGGGTGAAATTCGCCAACAACCTGAACGTGCTCGGCCTGCGTCAGGTGGTGCCACTGCTGTTGATCGCCGCCCAGTGGCTGCACTGGAGACGCGTAAGAAACGAAGACGCCCCGACCGCAGTGTAGAACGCGATCGAGGCGCGGGAGGAAGACAGTTTATCGGATCGACCCTCAGGTCTTCAGCCGCACCTTGTGATTGCCGCGGCTCTGATCCAGCTCCAGTGACACATACCCCGCCTCGGCAGCCGCTTCCAGCAGGGCATTGAAGTTGCGGAAGCCGTAGCGCTTCTCGTTGAAGCCCGGCTCAACCCGGCGCAGCGTCTGCTTTACCAGCGAGCTCCACAGAGGATCGTAGTCGTCTTCGAGGGAAGCCACGATCTGTACGACTCTGTCGAGGGCCTCCTCCTGCTGCGGCGTCTGCGCCTCTTCCTTCTTGGCTTTCGTCTTCGCCTTGGTCTTCGCCTTCGGCTTGGCCGCCGGCTTCCGGCGCTCCCGCCGTTCTTCCTGTTTCTGCACCAGGTCGTCGTAGAAGATGAACTCGTCACAGCTGTTGATCAGCAGATCCGACGTCGACTTCCGTACGCCGCACCCCAGGACGCGCCGATCGTTCTCCTTCAGTTTGGACGCCAATGGCGAGAAGTCGCTGTCCCCCGTAACCAGAGCAAACGTATCGATGTGGTCCTTGGCGTAGCTCAGGTCGATGGCGTCGACCACCATGCGGATGTCGGCCGAGTTCTTGCCGCTCGCCCGCGTCTGTGGGATGTCGATCAACTCAATCCCGTGAGTATGCAGGTCCCGTACTTCGTTGCGGTACCCACCCCAGTCACAGTAGGCACGCTTGTGCACGATACGGCCCTTCTCGAGAAAGCGCCGCAGAATCACCTCGGGGTTGAATTTCTGCGGCCGCAGGCCGATCGCCAGGTTCTCGAAGTCGATGAACACAGCGATCAGAGATTCGTCAGGCATCAGGTGGTCTCCGTGGGCAGGGTCAGTTCGAAGCGCTCGGCGCACACCGCAATCTTGTCCCACGTCCCCGGTGGAATGGGTATACCGTGAGCGCTGCGGTCTGCCAGTATGCGCTGTTGCGGATCGCCTGGCACCAGCACCTCGTCGACGCCATCCTGCGTCGGCAGCGACTTCTCGGCGCGCACCAGTTCGTCCACCTCCGTCTGCATCGCCTCGACCTCACCGAACATGGACACGTCGACGGCGGCGACAAAGCTGTTCTGGGCGCCGCCCTTCGGCTTGTCTCCGGCGCGGTCTTCCAGGATATGCGGCGCCAGCAGGGCGTTGCCCGCCATCAGGCTGGTGAAACACTCGAACATGAAAGCCAGTCCGTAGCCCTTGTAGTCACCGGCGGGGCGCAGCAGTCGCGCCTGCGCCGGGTCCGTCGTCGGCTTGCCGTCGGCGTCGAGGGCCCAGTCGTCACCGAGGGGGACGCCCTGATCGGCGGCGACCATAACCTTGCCGAAGGCGACGATGCTCGTTGCCATGTCAAAGATCACGGCGCCGCGTTCCTTGGACGGTACGGCGAAGGCGATGGGACTGTTGTGCGTGCCTGCCGCCTTTGCCCCCGGAGGTGCCATGTTCGGTGGATTGCAGACCACGGCAATCCCGGCCAATCCCTGCAGGGCCAGCTTTTCGACGTAGTAGCCCATGGCGCCCTGGTGTGTCGTGTTGCGGATCAGCGCCCAGCCGACGCCGGCAGCGCGGGCCTTCTCGGCCACCCGGTCTACGGCAAAGTTGGTGACCACGGGGCCCATCGCGTGGTCGCCCTCGATGAAGATCGCCCCGGCTCGTTCGGACAACACACGAATCTCGGGGCGCGCATTCATCGAACCCGCATCGAGAGCGTGGCTGTAGGATTCCAGCCTCGTGACCCCGTGAGAATCGACACCGCGAAGATTCGCCCATAGCAACACTTCTGCTTCGATGGCGGCATCCGCCGCTGGCATGCCCAACCCCTCGAAGACCTGCTGTGTGAATCTCTGCAGGTCTGTTGCGTCCACCCGCCGATCTGCCATCAACGAAACTCCTGTCCTGGAATCGATCCTTGCGTCGGGATCGGTGAGGTGGCAAGATAGCGGTTCGCCACATCCTCAGAAAGCGGATCTCTCACGCATGCTGCGCATCGTCGATCAGGGCACCCTCTCGCACGTCTCCGGACGGGGTGCCTACATGCCGTGGATCACACCCCTGGCGGACGGCAGCTTCATCGCCACCCAGCATGTAGGCGCTGAACTCGGCTCCGACGACAACCACATCGTCGTGCTGCGCTCCACTGATGGCCGCTGCTTTGTCGAACAAGGGCGGATCGGTCCGGTAGACGACGGCTTCGCCTACCGCGCCCCGCAGATCAGCGTCGTGGACGACCACCGCCTGGTCCTGGTCTGCACCCGCTTCGAAACCGGGGCCGGGGCGCTCTTCGACCCTGAGTCGGAGGCCCTGCGCCGGCCCGGCATGTGCCTGTTCTGGTCCGACGACGCCGGCGTCAGCTGGAGTGAGCAGCCACAGGTCGTACCCGTCGACCTGCCCCCGGAGCGCTATACCTGGAACAGCGCCGGACAGCTGCTGCAGCTGCGCCCGGATCGCTGGCTGTGGCCCTTGGAGACATGGAAGCCCGAAGGCTTCGAGGGTCCTCCCGATCAGCGTGCGTGGGCGCTGTTCTCCGACGACGGCGGCCTTGGCTGGGGAGAACTGACCGTTGTCGCCGACGACCCCGATGGGGCCGTGCTCTACTGGGACCAGATGAACTGCCGCCTCGACGACGGCCGCCTCTACACCATGATCTGGACCCACCTGTACGGTACGAGTGACGATCTTGTGAACCACTGGGTCCTGTCCGAGGATGAAGGCCGGACCTGGTCGCAGCCTCTGCCGACGAACCTGCGCGGGCAGGTGTGTTCACCGATGCCGTTGGCCGACGGCCGTGTCGCCGCCATCTACAACGACCGCCACGATCCGCAGGGCATCCGCGTCGCCCTGTCCGAAGACCTGACGACCTTCGACACGGCCCACCAGGTTACCGTTTTCGACGCCGGCGCCGAAGCCACCTTCGGCGATCCGGAACATGACAACTTCCTCGCCGAGCACATGCTCATCGCCTTCGGCAAACCAGGGGGACGTCGCCTGGATGACGGCACGCTGCTCACCTGGTTCTGGTGTACATCAGGGGGCGTCACGCACACACGCTGGGTGCGTCTGGAGCTGGCGTGAGCGAGACGCTGCTCCAGTTCGGCGGCGGCGGTTTCCTGCGCGCCTTTGTCGATCTCTTCCTGCACGAGGCCAACTCGGCAGATGACGAATACGGTCGCGCCGTCGTCGTCACCTCCACCGAGAGCCCGCGATCGCGTTGGATCAACGAGCAGAACGGCCGCTACCACGTGGCCATTCGCGGGCTGCGGGATGGCGGGCGCGTCGACGACACCGTCGAGGTGACCGGCGCCCTGTCGCGCAGCCTCGTGGCCGGTGACGATTGGGCGGGTGTTCTCGAGGCGGCCCGGTCTCCGGATCTGCGCTGGGTTACGTCGAACACGACGGAAGCCGGTTTCGCCCTCGATCCCAGGGATCATGCCGGCGTGCGGGCGACGGCCATGGGTGCCGAAACGCCGCAGGCGCCCCGCTCCTTTCCTGCCAAGCTGTTGGCGGTCCTCGCCTACCGCATGCAATCGGGCCTGCCCCCGGTGACGGTCCTGCCCTGCGAGCTGATCGAAGACAACGGGCCCGCACTGCTCGACCTGCTGCGCGCGCAAGCCGACATCTGGGGCCTGCCCGGGGACCTGCTCGACGCCGTGGCCACCTGTCCGGTACCGAGCACACTGGTAGATCGTATCGTCTCCGGTCGACCCGAGGAACACCCCCTGCTCGGGCAGGATCGACTGCTCACCGTGGCCGAGCCCTTCGCCTCCTGGGTAGTGGAACAGCAGCCGGGGCTCGATCTGTTCCCCCATCCGGCCATCGCCATCACCGACGACGTAGGTGATTATTCGCTGCGCAAGGTCCGTATCCTCAACGGGGCCCACACGGCACTGGTCTGCAAGACCCATCTGATGGGGATTGAGACGGTGGGTGATGCTGTCGCCCACCAGGCGGTGGGTCCCTGGTTGCGTCGGGTCCTGGTGGACGAGATCCTGCCCGTTGTCAGCGATCGTGTCGTCGACGGCGAGAGCTTTGCCGAGACCACCCTCGAGCGCTTCGCCAATCCCTACCAGCAGCACCGCCTCGCCGATATCGCCCTGCACCACGAGACCAAGGTGAGCACCCGCCTGCTACCCACCTACCACGAGTACCTGGAGATGTTCGGCAAGCCGCCAACGCTCCTGGGCGAAGTCCTTCAACCTTTCCTGTAATCCGATGAGACTGCCGTGAAAACCCTCGTCCTGACCGAACCGGGCCGCTTCGATCGTACCGATACCGACGCTCCCGGTGAACCCGGCCCGGGGGATGCCCTGCTCCGCATCCACCGTGTGGGGATCTGTGGTACCGACCTGCACGCTTTCCGCGGTCGCCAGCCCTTCTTCGAGTACCCACGCATTCTGGGCCATGAGCTGGGTGCCGAAGTGATCGCCATCGGACCGGGAGTTGATCGTGTGGCGGTCGGTGACAGCGTGGCGGTGGAGCCCTATCTCCACTGCGGCACATGTCTACCCTGCCGTCGTGGCCGACCGAACTGCTGTGAGGCTCTGCAGGTCCTCGGCGTACACACCGATGGCGGCATGCGCGAGTACATCATCCTGCCGGCCGGCAAACTGCACCGTTCCGACCGTCTGGAGCTGGAGCAGCTCGCCCTCGTCGAAACCCTCGGCATCGGTGCCCACGCCGTGGAGCGGGCTCAGCTGGAGGATGGTGAGACGGTCCTCGTCGTCGGCGCCGGCCCCATCGGCCTGGTGACGCTGCAGTTTGCAGTCCTCGCCGGGGCCCGGGTCCACGTGCTGGAGTCCGACGAGAATCGCCGAGCCTTCGCTCGTGATCACTTTGACGTGGCTGGCTGTCTGGCCCCCGGCGACGAGACACCCCGGGCGACCTGCGTGTTTGACGCCACCGGCAGTCGCGCCGCCATGGAGGCTGCCTTCGACCTGCCGGCTCCCAGCGGCCGCCTCGTCTTTGTCGGGTTTCAGCTGGAGCCCGTCTCCTTCGCCAACCCCGACTTTCATCGCCGGGAACTGACGCTGCTCTCGAGCCGCAACAGCACCCCCGCGGAGTTCACCCGGATCATCAGCCTCATGGAAGCGGGTCGTATCGACACAGCACCGTGGATCACCCACCGGGCCAGCTACGATGACGTTGTCGAAACCTTCCCCTCGTGGCTGGAGCCGGAGACAGGAGTGGTCAAGGCGATGTTGGAGCTGACCTGAACGGAGTTCGCCCGTGGTGGTAGGTGAGGATTTCACGGAGCCCGTGGGCAGAACAGGCGTCTGTAGGAGCATGAGCCGCTTCCGGACCCCAAGCCTGCTGGTGCTCCTGTGCACCCTGTCGTGTGGCGATGAATCCTCCTCTCTTCCCACCGGCCCGGCCGACAGCACCTCGGATGCATCCGGCAGTCTGGGGGCTACGCCCCACGGGGACAGCCCCTTCGGCGTCCAGGTCGGCACGCATCCCGGGATGGAGGGTTCGCTCTATTCCGTCGATACCTTCCCCGTCTCACAGATCATCTCCGCCGTTGCGAAGGACGCGATTCCCGCCATCACCGATCCGCCCATGGTGGCAGCCGGGCAGACCGGCTATCTCATGGCCGACGCCGTCGTCTTCGGAGTTGTCATCGATGGCGAAGCGAGGGCTTATCCACATAACGTCGGCTGGTGGCACGAAATCGTAAACGACCAGATCAACGGTCAGGCCTTCAGTGTCACCTTCTGTCCCCTCACCGGCACGGGCATGGTGTACGACGGCGGCGACGCCGACGCAGAGCAGCGCCTGACTCTGGGTGTATCCGGTCTGCTCTACAGTACGAATCTGGTGATGTATGATCGCCGCGACGGGGAGTCGCTGATTCCGCAGATCTTTTCGACCACCGTCAGTGGCCCGCGCAAGGGAGAGACCCTGTCCCTGATGCCCGTAGTGGAAACTACGTGGCAGATGTGGCGACAGCTGTACCCTGAAACCCTCGTCATGGCCCCGGGACCCTACGACACACGCCGGTACCTGGTGTATCCGTACAACAACTACCGGGTGAACCACACCGAGTTTCTGTTTCCCACAGATCCATCTCTGGGGGCCAATCCAAATCCCCATATCAGCAGGTACGGGTTCGAGGAACGAGTGCTGGGCCTGCGTATTGATGGCGTGACACGAGCCTTTGCGTTCGCCGAGATGGGATCGGCGCAGCGGGTCATCAACGATACCGTGAACGGACTGGGCTTCCTCGTCGCCTGGGATCCGGACTCCCGCATGGCCATCCCCTACTCGACGACGGTCGACGGGCGCGACCTCACCTTCCGCCTGGACACCGAAGCGGGTGTCGTTCCCTTCGGCATGCGTGATGAAGAGACTGGCACTCTGTGGGACGTCAAGGGTCAGGCTCTGACGGGAGAGTTGGCCGGTCAGCGGCTGACGCAGCTGCCCGCCCACAACTCCATGTGGTTCGCCTGGGTTTCTTTCTGGCCTGCTACAGAGATCTGGCAGTCGCCGTAGACCTGAAACTCTACCGGATCATCTCCCGCAACGAGGGCAGGCGCTGCATCACTCGCCTCCCGGCGTTTCGGTTTCATCCGTCGGCATCGGGAGTGCGCCCTGCGAGTCGAGCACGAGGCTGCGCCGATACCACCTCGACAGGGTTTCCTGCGCCGGCTTGCGTTGCGGCGTAAAGCCGTCGTCCCCCTCACCCCCGGCACGTTCGTGGTTCGGGAACCACTTCCAGAAGTAGGCGCCCCCCACCCAGGGCCGACTCCAGGCGGCGCGGAAGAACGCTTCGTACAGGGCTTCCTGTGTCTTCAGTCCGTTATGATCGCCGCCACCTTCAGTCTGTCGCTCCCATAACCACGGCTCGACGGCGGCGTTGGTGTTGGTACGGTAGCCGATCTCGGTGAACAGCACGCGGCGATCGCGGCGCTGCGCCACGCCTCCGAGGCGCTCGAGCCACGGCTGCCAACCCTCCATGAGACGGTCCACATCCGCCGTTGGCTCCTCGGCAAGCGGGAAATACGCCTGCACACCGATAAAGTCGACTGCGTCCCAGAAGCGCACATCCTCGAAGTTCGTCCAGTTGGCCGCGTAGACGATCCAGCCGCCGTAGACCTGGCGCACGCGCTCGATGATCTGCCGCCACTCGTGCTCGCGTTCGAGTGTGGCCGACAGTTCGGCGCCGATGCAGAATCCCTCGATGCCGTTGGCCTCGGCCAGACGGGCAAAGTGCACGATGAACCTCTCATACTGGGCGAACCACTCGGCCCAGTCCTGCTCGGACGTCATGGCCAGTTCACCCCGCCAGGTACCGCGACCGGTCCACAGATGGGGCTTCAGCAGTGTGGCAATGCCCCGCTGGCGCGCCAGTGCCGCGGTAATGGCCACACCCCGGTCGCTTTCTCCCCACCCGCCGGACTCGCCATCCGGCGCCTGCAACGTGGGCTTGTGGATATCCCGCTGCCAGCCGAACGGCGTCTGCACGATCCAGTCGACGTGCAGCGGTTCGAGCGAAGCCAGGTGGTCGCGGCCGATCATACGTCCCCCCACCCAGCTCACACCCCGCTGGCGAGACGACGGCGGCAGCGGGTGGTCGTGCGTGTCATGTGGTATGCCGAGGACTGTGGCCGGGCCTGCGGAGAGAGCACTCATGCGGAACAGCGGCCTGTCGACGACGGAGACCGGGGCGGCGGCGCCCTCTTCAGGGATCCTCGCACGAACGGCACGGCGATCGAGGCCGAGACGGGGATCGTCAAGGCTCAGCAGGTACTCTCCCGCCGGCGCCTGCAGTTCGAAGGTTCCGGCGGAGTCGGTGGCCACGACCCAGCGGGCACCCCCTTGGGTTCCCTCAGCCCGCACGGAGGCCGGGGGTGTCCACGCCAGACTGTCACTCCAGAGAGCGCGACCCGAGAGTCGTCGCAACGGCATCGCCTCCTGGACGAGGACCACATCCCCCCGACGGCCAAATCGCGATCCCCACATCTTGCCGACGCCGGGACCCCACGTCATCCACGACAGCGAGCCATCCCCGTCCGCGTCGGCTATGGTCACGTCGAAACCGAAGACCGAACCTGGAGCGATATCGGGTGCGTCCGTGTCAGATCTGCGCAGGAAAAGATCGGCAAGGTCGATCCGCCACTCGTAGACACGGCGGTCCTCGGTGAACCGGACGGCCACGTCGCCAGCGCGCCACTCGGTGCTGTCACGCTCGGACGAGGTCAGCAGGTAGCGATGGTCTCGACCGTCGTGGGCGAAGCGCACCACGCGCGAATCACCGTCCTCATGGCCGACATCGATGATGACAGCACAACCATCAGGCAGCGACGGCGGATCGTCGGTGTCCTGCGACCGCCATCCGAGGCGCCGCAGGAAACGTACCATCTGCCGCATCGACGCCGGCGACTCTCCATGGGCAACCAGGTCATCGTCGAAGACCTCCACGGCGACGTAGAGTGCGGCCCCGGGGGCGTCGCACGCCGCTCGAAGATTGGCGCGGAAATCATCTGGACCTTCCGGTGTGTCCCCGAGTCCGACACGCTCGATGACCGTCTCGGCGACCGGAGGCCAATCGGACAGATCGCCATCGATGATGATACCTGAAACGGGCACAGCGAAGGTCACCGCACCATTGTGTCCGTGGGCGGAAGACGACGCCAGGAGGATCGAGAGAATGGTGAGCAGGGCTGGGGCGTGGGTTCTCATCAAAAGACGAAAACCAGCGGGACGATCCGTCGCAAGCGATCCAGGCATGCGTCTCGGATTGGGCGGCGCGCAGGTGTAGAGCACGCCGCCCTGTGGATCAAACCTCCGTGGCCTGCTGTATCGCCTCATCCATGATGGTGTCGAGATCACCTTCCTTGGCAGCTCGCTGTACGGCGGTGATACCGGCGGTGAACAGCCATAGGCGTTGACGACTCGCCGCCAGCACCTCGGTGCGCAGTGAGTACAGGGCTTCCACGAGATCTTTCATCGAGGCACGTGCGGCGAGTAACCTCACACCTGTCTGCAGGGCGGGATCACCGATGGCCTCCGTCAGGGGCGCCAGTGCTGCCAACCCCTGACGACGGGCGATCTCGGACAGATCCGTCAGCCACGTGGCCAGTCGGTCCAGGTCCCACGCGGATGCGGATGGCTCCTGCAACTGCACCGCCAGGTCATCCAGCGTTGCACCCGTGGGCTCGATGACGGCATCGAAATCCGCACGGTAGACACATGTCAGTTTATGCGCGATCAGCCGCGGATTGTCGCCGCCGCAGATGGCAGCCATCGCTTCGACGATCACCTGCAGACGGTTCTCCATGTGCTGCAGTACCGCCCGGCTCCGGGTCTTGAGGAAGTCCTCAACCTGGTCGGGCTCGGTACCGTCGACCACCAGCCGTATGCCTTCGCGGACAAACCCGTCACCGGCGACCTTCGCCGCTTCCTCCAGTGACAGGATTCCATGAGCACGAGCCCGTACGGACAGGCCGTGGATCACGGCGCGTATCTCCTCGACCTGCAGGCTGTCCAGGGATCTGCCGATGGTGGCCAGGGCCGGTTCCAGAGCATCTTCGGTCCGACGCTGAGGCGGTGGAGTGTCGCTGCCGGGCGGCCAGGTGATGCTTCCGGCGCGGGCCAGCAGACGCACCTGCTCCACGATACGCGACTGCACCTCGGTGATCTCATCCGCAGGCATGGGCCCCAGGGACTCCATCTCCTCCAGGATGAACGTGCGCACCCGCAGGGACATGCGCTCCAGCAATCGATCGCTGACCGCTTCCCCCGCGTTCTTCAGGGCGACGACCACATCCTTCTGGTCTGTCTCGCGCAGCAACTGGGTCGCGTCTTCGTCGGACAGTGCCGCAAGTCCCTCAAAGTCGAGCTCGGCGGCAGCGGCGAGTCCGCGCCACTCACGGTAGCCGTACTCACCGGCCAACACGTGCTGTGCCTCCATGAGCGTTACGTCATCGACGGCTGCCTTCTCGCCGAGACGGGGCAGACCAACGTGCACGCGTGATACGGCACCGTCATCGCCGTCGAGCAGCGCCTTGTGCAACTGCTTGGCTTCGTTCTTCAGGTGACGCAGGGAGGGTTGGGCAGGAAGATGACGACTGGACATGGATCCCCTCTTTCCGAAGGCGCCCGATGTCCGCTGCTGCGGGCAGAAAGAAGGTCGATGTGGTACTGCAGATGCTGAGGGTGGCCTGGGACCTTTCCGCGGACGTGGAGGCGCCCCGATGCGCCTGCCGGTAGTATAATCAAGGCCAGCGGAAAAAGGTAGAGTGCTACCTGAAGAGCTGCTCGAAGTTCTCCCGCAACAGGGGGATCGAGATGTCGAGCTCGACCTCGGGCTCCACCTCGTACATCAGAGGCGCAATGACACCGTTTCGGCGCAGCGCCACGGCAAGGGCTGTCCAGTCGACGACTCCCTCACCGGGAATCCAGTGACGCTGCCGGACGCCGTCGTTGTCGGAAATGTGGACGGCGATGATCCGGGTTCCGAGGGTGTCGATGTAGGTGACGGGATCAGCGTTGAGATTGGAGTGGTTGACGTCGAGGCAGAACCCCACCACGTCGGGATCCAGCTCGTCGGCAAGGGCAGAGATCTCACCCAGGGCTGCGGGTATCCACTCCGGGGGCATGGTTTCGACAGCCAGACCCACGGAGAGACGGCGCGCTTCCTCCTGCAGTTGCCGGAGACTCGCCAGGGCGGCAGCCAGGCGCCGGGGGCGCGTGCCCTCGGCAATCGGATCCTCACTGGCGTGGAGGACCATGATGTCGGCGCCGATCTCCTTCGTCAGCTGCAGAGCGGTCTGACTGTTGGCGACGGCTGCCTGTCGCTTCCCGTCATCCAGTTGTGACAGATCCCGGTCCGGCGTGTAGGGAGCGTGCAGCGACCGCACCAGGCGGGCGTGACCGCGCGTATCTCTGATCAGCTGTCGTCGGACACCCTCGTCGTCGAGTGCCGGCCCGCTTCGCTCATAACCGATCTCAACAGCGGCGAACCCGGCCGCTCGAGAACGGGTCAGCAACTCGGCCACTCCGGTACTCTGGCGGGCAACGCAGGATGACAGACCGCACTGGATCGGGCTCTCATTCTCGGTGATCGGGGCCTGCCTCGCCGTATAACACACATGGTTCGCCAATCCAGCGCTTCACGATTGGCGTGATGCAGAGAGCATAGTACCTCGAGGTTGACCACGCCACGGAGAAATGGGCGTGCGCTGCAGGGTCTTACTGTAGCGGCCGTACCTCACTACCATGCGCTCTTCCTCGTCCCCCGACCGATGGAGATACGCACATGGTCCGACGTTCCCTGCCTGTCCTGGTGCTGCTGGCGCTGCCCGGGATGGCCTATGCCCAGGACGGCCTGGATACGGGTGACACGGCGTGGATCACCACCGCCACCGCACTCGTGTTGTTCATGACGATACCCGGACTCGCCATGTTCTACGCGGGTCTCGTCAAATCGAGAAACGTCCTGTCCCTGTTCACTCAGTGCTTTGCCATCACCGCCCTCGTCACGGTGCTGTGGACGATCTACGGTTACAGTCTTGCCTTTGACACCACTGGCATGGTGGAGGGCGAGAGCGGCCTGGCCGCCTTCGTCGGTGGCATCGACAAACTGTTTCTGTCAGGCGTGGGGCCGGCGTCGCTGTCGGGCACGATCCCGGAGCTGACGTTCTTTGCCTTCCAGTTGACCTTTGCCATCATCACGCCGGCACTGATGATCGGCGCCTTCGCCGAGCGCATGAAGTTCTCCGCCGTCCTGTGGTTCACCGGTCTGTGGGTGACCCTGTGCTACTTCCCGACGGCGCACATGGTGTGGGGTGGGGCGGGCGCGTTCCTGGCCGACCTTGGTGTATTCGACTTCGCCGGTGGCATCGTCGTGCACGTGACCGCCGGCTTTTCCGCCCTGGTGGCCTGCATCCTGGTCGGCAAACGTCAGGGATACCCGGAGAAGGTCACGCCACCACACAACCTGCCCATGACGCTTGCCGGTACGGCCATGTTGTGGGTCGGCTGGTTTGGCTTCAACGGTGGTAGTGCTCTGGCCGCCAACGGCCAGGCTGCCATGGCAGTTGTGGTGACTCAGATCTCGCCCTGTGTGGCTGCCCTCACCTGGATCGTTATCGAGCGCATTCGCTTCGGTAAACCCACGGCCGTCGGTTTCGCCACCGGCGCCATCGCCGGCCTCGCCGGTATTACACCCGCGTCCGGGAACGTCGGACCCGTCGGGGCCATCGCCATCGGTCTGGCTGCCGGCGGCATCTGCTACTGGGCGTCCGTCATCCTGAAATCCCGTCTGGGGTACGACGATGCCCTCGATGTCGTCGGTGTGCACGGTGTGGGCGGCCTCGTCGGCACGATCCTGGCCGGTATCTTCGCCTCCACCGTTTTTGGCGGGGCCGTGGAGGGCCTCGACATCGGCCGCCAGCTCGGCGTGCAAATCTTCGCCTGTGTGGCCATCGCCATTTACTGCATGGCGGCCACCTTCGTGATTCTGAAAGTTCTGGATGCCACCGTCGGTCTGCGCGTCAGTGCCGAAGGAGAAACCAATGGACTCGACGTAGCCGACCATGGTGAGTCCGGCTACGCCATGTAAGGAGAACTGATGAAACTGCTCAAGTGTATCGTACGAACGAGTGCCCTGGACGAGGTGAAGGAAGCCTTGAGCGCCCTTGGTGTGGTCGGCATGACCGTCAGCGATGTGAAGGGCTTCGGCCGGCAGAAGGGACACAAGGAGATCTACCGCGGCGCCGAGTACCAGATCGACTTCACACCGAAACTCGAGATCGAAGTCGTCGTCGGCGACAGCCTCGCCGAACAGGCCATCACGGCCGTTAGGGAGGCTGCCGGGACGGGCAACATCGGCGATGGCAAGATCTTTGTGATTCCCGTGGAGGAGGTCATCCGCATCCGCACCGGCGAGACGGGCGAGACGGCACTGTAACCGGCAGAGCCTCAGTCGTAGTTGCTTTTCCGGTGCTCGCCGAGAAGACGCCGCTGCCGCGGGTTGGCAGCGGCGTAGATGCCTTCGCCGAGGCGAAATCGGTGCGGGTAGGGCGGGAACTTCTGCGTGATCATGCGCCGGGCGTAGTGCACCTGCAGCAGGTACCGCATCTGCTGACTGGTGTTGGCCGTGCCCCGGTGCCAGACCTCGGAACGGAAGAGCAGGCCATCGCCGGCCTGACACAGGATGGCCTGCTCGTGCCTGCCATGAAACGTCGTGTCGCCGTCGGGCGGACGACCGGCGCGGTGGCTGCCCGGAACGAAGTGTGTCGGTCCCAGTTCTTCGTACATGTCGTCGAGGTAGTAGTGCATCGTGGAGATGAACACCGGAATCTGCACGCGCTCGTCTTCCATGACATCTTCCGGAATCGTCAGCGGCTGCCAGTCGGCGTGCAGCGTCTGCGGCGGCCGACCAGGGCCGGTGAGCCAGATCGTCATGCCGATGACGTGGGCATCCTCCCCGTGGATCGCCTCGGCCAGTTCGATCACACCCGGTCGATCGGTAAAGCTCAGCAGGTGCGGATCGCGGTTGAAGGCGTTGTTGAGCACCTTCGTCGGGAACTCACCCTGGCCAGCGGTGCGCTCGCTGTCGAAGTATTCCTCCACCGGCTCGAGCCGATCCATCACCCCCCGCAGTTCAGCCACCTCTTCCGGGCTCAGGATACCCGGGAAGTAGGCGTAGCCGTCGTCGCGGACGGCCCGCGCCTGATCCGCCACGTCGGGATAGTGGACAAGTGGCAGTGGCTGCGTCATGATCCGCTCCGCCTCAGTCGTAGGCGCCACACTCCGCAAGGGTGCGCAGTGCCAGCTGGTAGTTGCTCAGCGACACATCACTGGGCACCGAATGATCGGTGTGAAACAGATAACCGGCGGCACCCTCCTTGCCGGCTGCTACCTTGGTGCGCACCTCCTCCACGACCTCCTCCTCGGTACCGGCCAGTTTCGTCGCGTCGATGCCGCCGAACAACGCCAGGCGGTCACCATGCTCGGCGCGCAGAGCCCCCACGTCGAGACCGGCCTTGGCTTCCAGTGGGTGCAGACCGGTAAAGCCGGCCTCCAGAAAAGACGGGATCAGAGGCCGTACATCCCCATCTGAATGCAGCACGATGGGCAGACCGTCGGCGGCGAAGTGGTCGCACACACGGCGGTGGTGGGGCATGATCTGCTCGCGGTACATGGCGGGCGAGATCAACGGCGCCGTGCGGTAGCCCAGGTCGTCGGCCAGAAAGACCCCGTCGAACTCGAAGCCCGCCGTCTTCATACCCTCGTAGATATCGATGATCAGCTGCGCGTGCATGGCCATCATGTCCGCCGGCCACTCGGGCTCTTCCAGCATGGCCATCAGCATGGTCTCGAGACCGATCTTGTGCCATGTGGGGTGGAACGAGGCATGGGCGGAAAAGGCGACGAACTGATCCTTTTGCCGCGCCCGCCGGTAACCGTCCAGCGAGGGCACGCGGGACGGGTTGTAGGTCAGTCGGTCCCGATGCTGCTGCCAGGAGTCCGAAGAGTTGACGGTGAATTCCAGCCAGTGCGGCGTCCAGTCGTCACCGATGGCGATCACCTTGCGGGTGGCGCCGTCGCTGTCGACATACACCCTGTAGCGATCCGTTTCCTCCAGTGTACGTTCAGGAAACTGGAGGGAGTAGTCGCCACCGATACGGGCCATTTCGCAACCGAAATGCTCGCCGAGATCGACATCTGCCGGAAGGCCCTCCCGCTGCCAGCGGATCATCGTCGAACGCCAGAAGGCGTCCTGGTAGGGAACTCTGTCGTGGGGCTGCCCCATCAGGGCACAGCGGATGCGCTCGCGTGAGGTCATGCTCATGTGCTGGTCTCCTGTCTTGCTGTCGAACCCTCGCGGCCGTGCCGGGAGGATGGCCTTAAGAAGCCCCGGCCATGGCGCCATGGCAAGCCGCTTCACCGCATCGGGTTCAGCAGTAGTGATCGCGGCAGCGGTCGAACTCGTCGAGGAAGGCCAGGAAGTTGTCGTACTTCGTGCCGAAGGCAACCGAATGCGAGGGACCCAGGATGAAACCGCCATCCGGCGCCCCTCTCTCCATGGCCTTGCGTACGTCGGCGCGCACCTCGTCCGGCGTGCCGTCGATGAGCAGCTCTACCGAGACACCACCCCAGAAACACAGGTGCTGGCCGTAGCTCTGTTTGAGCAGCCCCACCTCCATGCCCGCCGTCGTCTGCAGCGACTGGTAGCAGTCGACGCCGCAGTCGATGAACATCTCCATGAGGGGCATGTTGTTGCCGCAGTTGTGGAAAATGATCTGCTCGACACCAGACTCCCTGACATGCTGCATACGTGCTTTCAGATACGGATAGCTCAACTCACGGAACATCTCCGGTGACACCAGCGGCCCGTTGGAGCCGGCCATGTCCTGTTCCATCAGCACGCCGGCGGCACCTGGTCGTATGCAGTGTATGTCGAGGGCGTTCTGCCGGGTCACCGACCGACGATTGGCGGCCGCGATCACCTCTGGCTGCAACGCGTGCAGCACCAGCCCCTCTTCGGTCCCCCCCAGCAGGGACAGTGCCGTGATCCCCCCCGTCGTCGAGGCCACATAGCGCTCGTCTCCGAGTTCGGCGATGACGTGGTCGAGGACCTCGTAGACACTGGCATCCGGCGGCTGGGGCGGTATGTCGTCTTCGAAGTCCGCTACCGACCAGGTCCGCTGACCCGCCGCAGGATCGTGGACGCACTGGATCTCGTTGGCTCCGCGCGACGCCTGGTAGACGCGACCGCGGTCGTCCTCCCAGCGATCCTCGCCGATGGCGCGCGGCCGCAGCGGCTCGTAGTCGGCCGGCGGCAGCAGCATCGCCTCCTTCGGCAGCAGCAGATCGGCACACTCGAGTCGACGGTAGAAATCGACAACATCGGCCTTCAACCCCGCTGCCAGCTCATCACGACGGCCCTCCCACAGCGCGATCTGACTCTCCACCTTGTCGCGCACGAAAGTGCTGCGCCCCAGGACGCGCCCCACCGTATCACAGTCGACGGCGTAGAAGCCCAGCGGCACCCGGTCTACGGGCTGGCGGTTGATGGCGGCGGTGACGCGTTCCTTGGAATTCAACGGTTGCCTCTCATGCGGACACCTCGTCGATCACCTGACGGCACAGCTGCACCCACCGCCGCACCCTCTGTGGATCGGCTTCCACGGTCTCCACGTCCTTCAACGTGATGTCGACGCAGCAATCCCGGCAGGCCGTCAGATCCTGATGCAGCTGCTCCTTCACCCGCTGTTCATCGAGACCGTAGCCGACCATGTCGGTCGGACTGGGCCGATAGCTGAACACGTAGTCTCGCCCGATCTGTTCGGCACAACGGCGCACATCGGCGAAAGGAGATACGGCGATTCGACGCAGGTTCGAGATCTGCCGCAGCATGTCGATCTTCTCCGTCAGGTCCTCACAGCATCCGTAGGCGACAAGACCGAACTGCTCCATGATGGGCAGTTGGTAGCGCAACAGAAACTCCTCGTGCATCTGCGGCGACACTCCGGTAAACTCCTGCGCCGCGGTGAAGCACCACAGCTGTCGCCGGTTCACGCCCTGCCGGTTCGCCGCCGGATCGTCGAGTTCCTCGGCATAGGCCATCGCCTGGTTATAGTGGTCGCTCATCCCCAGGTCGCCGGCCTCCTCCGCCTGCCCCTGGGCCCGCTGCACTCCCTCCGACATGAAACCCAGCAACTCGTGCAACCACTGGGGACGATCGGTCATGTCCATCATAAAATGCTCGATGCCGCGCAGGTATCCCAGATCGGTGGACAGATCGGCCCCCCAGGTCCAGTACGCCGGACCACGATCCACGTCGATGTCGATCAGGTCACCCAGACAATCCTGCACCCGGGCCAGTTTCGCCGCCGTTCTGGTTTCGTCGATCTCGTGCCGTGGCGGTCGCAGCTGATCCACGTCTTCCGGCGCCTTGATCGGATAGTCGACCTTGAACGAGCCACGGGCGTACTCGGCGTGTCGGCGCGCCGCCACCACACCCCAGCCGCTGCAGACGTGTTCGGCCCGTACCGTCACCCATGGCTCGAAGACGGAATCGTCGCCCAGGCTATCCCAGAACAGGTGGCGGCGGAAGAAGTCCTCATACTGTCGCCAGAGGGGATCCTGACACCTGGGTCCAGCCTCCGCCATCTCCTGCCAGGCGAAGGCCCGGATATAGATCGGGGTTCGCGTCTGCTGCAGACTGTTGTGCTGACGCCAGAGCTGTCGTCGTTCGGCTTGCTCGGGCCGCTCACAGATCTCGACGTAGTGCTGTGCCAGGTCGCGTAGATAGGTGCGTTCCTGCATGGCCCCTCTCCGCTTGTGAGGTCTCAGGGAGACCGGGCCCTGCCCTTGCCCGGAGACGTGCGTCTCGGTATGGTGACCGGGACGACCAGACAGCTAGAAACAGACTGCCACTCCCTGAAGAGGTCATTATGAACTCCCGCGAACGTGTTCGCAAGATTCTCAACTTCGAGGAAGCCGATCGACCCGCCATCGACCTGGGCGCCACCCGCATGACGGGAACGGTGGCCTGGACCTACCAGGCGCTGAAGCAGGCGCTGGGCATCGACGGCGGCCAGACCCGCGTATTCGATCTGTTCCAGATGCTGGCCGAGGTTGAGGAGCCGGTGCTCGATGCCCTGGGCTGCGACTTCGCCATGGTGCCGGCGGACACCATGAACTACGGCCTGGACCGCAATGGCTGGAAGGAGTTCACCTTCTGGGGTGACCAGACCTTCCACGTGCCGGAAGGCTTCCGACCGCAGGTGACGAACGATGGCTCGCTGCTCGTCGGTGAGGGGCCCGGGTGGACGGACCCTGTGGCGCGTATGCCCGAAGGGGGGCGCTACTTCGACGCCATCAATGTCGCCAATCTCACCGAGACCTTCGAGGTGCCCCACATCGACCAGAAGGACTGGACCGTTCCGGGGCCGCTGGAAAGCGATTTCCTCGAGCGCGAACGGGCCAAGGTCAAGGCGCTGTATGAGTCCACCGAGCGTGCCCTCGTGGTTACCCCGCCCTTCAATCTGCCCGGCGGCTACGGCGGTCTGTACCAGTTCGGCATGAAGATGTCATTGGATCGCGACCACTGTCGCGAGTACATGCTCGCCCAGTGTGAAGCCAGTGCCGCTCGCGCCCGCCAGTACCTTGGTGCCGTCGGCGAGTACATCGAGGTCGTCATCCTCAGCGGCGCCGACTACGGCACGCAGGACCGCGAGGTCTTCCGGCCCTCCCTCTTCGGCGACATCCTGGCGCCGGCGTGGAAGCTGGTGTGTGACGCCGTACACGAGTTCCCCGACGTCAAGGTCTGGATCCACAGCTGTGGCTCCATCCCCGACCTTATCGGGCACATCGCCGATGCGGGCGTCGACTGCCTCAATCCAGTACAGTGGGGTGCGGCCGGCATGGATCGGCGCTGGATGAAGGAGACCTACGGCGACCGCCTCGTCTTCTGGGGTGGCGGCATCAACACGCAGAATACCTTCCCCTTCGGTTCAGCGGCCGAAGTACGCCGCGAGGCCCAGGAGTGTCTCGACATCTTCGCCCCGGGAGGCGGCTGCGTCGTCAACCCGATTCACAACATCCAGGCCGACGTGCCGGTGGAGAACATCCTGGCGTTGTACGAGACGGCAAGGGCCTACTCCTATTGAAGGCGGCGCCACCATGACGATCGTCGAGACCCATGCCCATCTCTACTCCGGGGATGACAGCCGCTACCCCACCACACCGGATCCCAGCCGCCCCCCGGCGGGCGCCGGAACGGTGGAGCACCTGGAGCGCAGTCGGCAGGAGGCCGGGATCTCTCATGTGGTAGCGGTGCAGACCTTCAGCCAGTACGGTCACGACAACCGTCTGCTGGTCGACGCCGTGGCCGACCACCGCAGCTGGATGGTGGGGGTCTGCAACCTGCCCTCTGATGCGCCGACCTCACCGGATGAACTGGCACGGCTCGCCGACGGCGGCGTACGTGGCCTGCGGCTGGAGTACCCAAAGGGTGGAGGGTCCTTCCACCATACCGGATCCGTGGCCCTGTGCTCCCGCGCCCGCGATCTGGGACTGGTGGTCAATATCCACGCCAACGGCACCGAGTTCTACGCCGATGCCGCCCGGCTGCTGGCCGAGTTCCCCGAACTGACCTTCTGTCTCGACCATTGCGGTTACCAGTCGCCCGACCGCCCCGACGTCGAAAGGGCTGTACTGGACCTGGCCGGTTTCGACAACCTGCACTTGAAGATGTCGTTCTGGGCGAACCGGGAGGAAGCGTACATCGCCATTGGCCGGCGACTGCTGGCAGCCTTCAGCCCGGACCGGTGCATGTGGGGAGGCAACTTCCCCGCCGAAAAGTGGCACCCCGAATTGACCTGGACCGATCACTTTGCCGTGATGCGTGACGACATCTGCGGCAGTGACGGCGAACGCGAGGCCACCCTCTCGGCCACACCTCTGCGCGTCTGGTTCCCGGATCAGACCTGATCTGCGCCGGCACTGACGACAGATCTATATCGTTCTCTCATCATCAGGCACGACCTGCACTTGCAGGCACAGGCCGCCCGCAGGCTTCAATTCCTTCAGTTCATCCAATTCAGCCTGGTACACCGGCCCGGTGACGATCAACGGCTTGTGCTCGAGAACACGCTGCAGCTGCGGCATGACATCGGCGGCCAGCGGTCCCCCGGGGTAGTCGATGGAGACCTGGATGCAGTCGAGGTCCTCCTCAAGCACCAGGTCGTCGATGATGTGCAGACAGCAGGAGTGCAGGTGGATGAGGGTCACGTCGAAGGCAGCGAAGACCTTGCGGTCGAAAGGCAGGATGCGCTCACGGTACGTCTCGGGTGACAGCATCGAGACATTGTCCACCTGTGTCCGCACGACGGTGCCCGGCGCCCAGATGCCAAAGCTGGACAGATAGCCGCCCTCGAACTCGGGTGTCCCCGTGAGCCGCGCCGTCGCCATTTCGTTGAACAGCTCGACGCAGCCGTCCAGGATCCGGTCCGACGCCTCCGGTGCCGTCTTCACCGCCATGCAGGCCTCCTCGTGTCCCAGTCCGGCGAACATCACATCCACGGGGCCACGGAACAGGGGCTGTGTGATGGGGTGGTGGCCGGCGGCGCGGTCGACGAGGAAGTCGACGAACTCGTTGAGCTTGCTGATCCATTCCTGGTCCGGCTCGAGGTATCGTTCGGCGCGCCAGTCGCCGACGCAGGGCTCCGCCCATGGGCCACCGGTGACGATGCGCACCGGACAGCCGTAGGCGGCTTCGGTCCAGCACATGCCCGGCGGGCCCTGACTGGCGATGAAGTCACCGCGAACCACGTCCTGGATCGGCGCGCCGCCATAGAATCTGGCCGGGTCCAGCAGCTCGGGCGTAATCAGGCGGCCATCTGCCGACCGCGTACCGTCGGCCAGGGGGATGCCGCCTCTCTCCTCCAGCGGCTTGTGCGCCGACACCGACATCAAGGGTGTGTCGCCCTGGCGTTGCCAGAACGCCTCGTGCCGCGTCAGCAGATCCTGCAGTCGGTTGCCGTTCATGATCTTTCCTTTCTGTCCGGCCACTCAGGCAGGCGCGGAGAAATCGCCATGTGTCTCACACGCATGCTGGTAGGTGGCGAATGACTCCAGGGGGATTTCGGGGCTGACCGAATGGGTGCCGATGACGAACCCCCCGTCCCGCCCCAGCTCGATGAGGGTTCTGGCTTCTTCTTCTATTTCGAAGGCCGTACCGAGGGGTAAGGTCCGGGTGTTGCACATGCCGCCGGTGAGAATGAGCTGCGGATAACGCACTCGCAACTCCTCGGCGACCATACTGGCCCGGCGCTCCAGCGGATTCAGACCGTCGATGCCGGCGTCGACGAGCATGTCGAGGATCGGCAGGATGTTGCCATCGGAATGTAAGATCACGTAGCGTGCACCCGCCGCCTTATAGGCATGGATCATGCGGCGATACGCCGGCAACAGCACCTGCTCGAAGGAATCGGGTGAGAACATGGGCCCGCCGTTGTGGGCCATGTCGTCGTAGATCCAGACGCCGGTGTCGGTCAGATCCCAGCGTCGCAGCAGCTCGATGGCCATGTCGATCAGATGATCGGCCATCTTGTCGGCCAGGGCCCGCGCCAGCGACGGGTCGCCGGCCATGTCGAGGAGGAACTGCTCCGTGCCGCGCACGAAGCTGGTGCGCAGATAGGGGCCGCCCGTCTTGCCGAAGACGCAGTAGTCCGTCTTGTCCCTGGCCAGCTGCGATGCCGTCTCCTGCAGGTCTGCCCCGTGGACGGCGTAGCGCTGGTCGAGGTCCGGCGCGTCGAAGGTGATTTTCTCGGGATCGCTGCCTGGTGGGATCGGCACTTCGAGGACCTCGTCGAAGTAGGCCCCCTCCCGCGCACGAACGGTACGTCCCCAGTCATCGATACGCGTCGTCCAGGCACCCCGTCGCGAGAGTCGCTTGGCGCGCGTTGGAAAAGCGCCCTCCCGCGGACACCAGATGGCGACATCGCTGAGGCTCTGCCGGCGTCCCAGCCGTTGTTCCCACGCCGGGGGCAGGTCCCAGAAGCTGTCGAATCGGGGGATTCGATCGGGCTGCTCGAAGCGGCAGGCGCGCAGGACGCGTTCGTGTGAGGTGATAGACATGGTGGCGGGCCTCGGACTTGCCCGTCAATTACCTCCGATCGGGCTCTGGCCGCAACATCGGCCCCGCCGGGTCGTGTCGCTGGAAGTTCCTCACTGCCGCGTCGTGAGATGTGACCACATAGCAGTACTTGCATCCGGCCACGCAGGAATTGTCCATACCGATGTCCACGGTCCGCAGACACTGACAGCTCTGCCGTGACGGTGCCGGGGCCAGCTCGGCGACGCGGGTCTGCAGTCTGTCCCCGTAGGGGGCAAACAACTCCAGGCCGCAACATTGCGATGCGGGCAGGCTCAGCTCCGGGTTGCAGCACGAACGCAGTTCCAGCCCGTGGGTCGTAGCCACCGTCTGCAACTCGGCCATCATTGCCGCTGTCGACTCCGCCTCCACCTGAAGCAGGCCAGGGTACCGTTTCGCCGCGGTTTTGTGCCGGTCCGGATCCAGCGGCCGGAACCGCACCGTGTCGTCAGCCACCCGGCGGATCGTCTTGAGATACGGTTCCACCACCGAGACATTGACGACGCGGGTTGCACCCGCCAGCTGCCCGGCGATCTGGCTGAAGTTTGCCACGTGCCAGGCGCTGTCGTGGACCCCGGACAACACGATCGGGTCGTAGCGCCATTGGATGCAGGCTGGATCCGGCAGATCCTCGCTCTGCCGTCGAAAGTCATCGACGGCCGCGGTTAACCCCGGGGTATGTGGCTCGAGATCGGAGCCGTAGTTGGTGATCGTGTACTGGACGGCGTACGGCACACCGTCATCGCGCAGGGCCCTCAGGTTGTCGGCGAAAGGTTGTGCCAGGCGCGTCCAGAACAGATAGCCGAGAACGTCTTTGTCCTGCAGCGACACCGCCCCCCGCCCACCGAAGGCGTTGCGAAACTGAACGTGCCCTGCCGCCCGTCTCGCCGCGAAGAAGCGGGAATAGTACCGAGGGATGTCTGTGCGCCTCGAAGCGCTGATGATCGTAGCCACAGCCTGAACTAATGAACGCGGATCGAACCTGGGCAACCCATCCCGTGGCTTGCGCCCTGCAGGCCTTCTGGACACACTTCTCTCAACACCGCGATTCAGAAAGAGAATGTGATGCCAGAACCATATGAGTGGGAGTTCCCCTTGCCGCGCACGCACACCGGGATGCTGCAGGGCAACGGCACTCTGGGGTTGATGATCTGGGGCGAGGGCAGCGTCCTGCGCCTGACCCTGGGTCGGGCCGACCTGTGGGACCATCGCGGTGGCCTGCCGTGGACCGAGAAGCAGTCCTACGCCAACATCCGCGACTGCCTGGAGGGACACGATGAGGCCCGTCTGCGCCAGCTCTTCGAGGACACGGAACGTCCGGAGGGAGTCCCCCGCCGGCCGAGCGTCATCCCCGTGGGCCGCCTCGAACTGGATTTCGGTCGTGGCACCGAACTTGCCACCGGGTCGCTGGATACGGCCGACGGTACCGTCACCGTACGGCTGCGCCGGGGCCGACGGCAGTACACCGTACGCCTGCTGCTGGACATGGCTGCCTGCCTCGCCTGTGTCACCGTACCGCCCGGATTGCCCGTGCCCGATATCAAACGGTTGCCCGCGTGGAAGTGGGTGGGCGACGAGCTGAAAGCCATCTCCTTCCAGCCGCCGCAGCGGTATTCCACCGGAGAGGGGGCGGGGTGGTTTCAGATGCTGCCCGACGACAACGGGGTCTGCGTAGAGCATCGGTGGCGGGGCCGTTCGTTGCTCATCGGCGTCAGCCGCGGTGAGAGCAAGGCGGCGGCCCGGACGGCCGTTGCTGCCGTACTCGACGACCAGTGGCCGGGAAGCGTGCTGAAACTCAGTCGTCGCATCAGCCGCTGGTGGAAAGCGTACTGGCGGGACACCGCACAGCTCGATCTGCCCGACGACAACCTGGGTTTCCTCTACGACTACGGCATGTACAAGTTTGCCGGGCTGACCCAACCCGAGGGCGTAGCCGCCACCCTGCAGGGGCCGTGGATCGAAGAGTACCAGATGCCTCCCTGGTCGAGCGACTACCACTTCAACATCAACGTGCAGATGTGCTACTGGCCGGCCTTCCACGGCAACCGCCTCGAGCACCTGCGCCCCCTGTTCGACATGATTCAGGGCTGGACCCCCGTGCTGCGCCACAACGCCCGCGTCTTTCTCGGCATCGACGACGGTCTCATGCTGCCCCACGCCGTCGACGATCGTTGCACCTGCATGGGCGGCTTCTGGACCGGCAGCGTCGATCACGGCTGCACCGCCTGGGTGGCCCAGATGATGTACCGCTACTACCGCTATACTGCGGACCGTCAGTTTCTCCGCGAGATCGCCTTTCCCTTCATGCAGGGCGCCATGCGGGTGTACGAGGAAATGCTGGAGCAGGACGGCGACAGTCTGGTGCTGCCCGTGTCGGTATCACCCGAGTATCGCGGCGCCGGCATGGACGCCTGGGGTCGCAATGCCAGCTTCCAACTGGCCTGCATCCATCGCCTGTGCGAGGACCTGCTCGAGGCGGCGGCGGCGCTCAAGGAAACTCCCCGCCCCGTCTGGTCCAGCGTCCTCGACCGCTTGCCGAAGGTCTGCCTCAGGGGCCCGGAAGGGTCTGAGGAGATCGCCCTGTGGGAGGACACGCCTCTGGAGGAAAGCCACCGGCATCACTCCCATCTGGCAGCCATCGCCCCCTTCGATGTGCTCGATCTCGACGATGCTGACACCAGCGGCCTGGTGGAACGCAGCCTGCGGCGCTGGCTGGCCGAGGGTCCGGGATTGTGGAGCGGCTGGTGTGTGCCCTGGGCCAGCATGATCCAGACTCGCGTCGGCAGCGCTGACGCCGCCGTGCTCTGGCTGGAGATCTGGCGACGGGTGTTCACCAACGTCGGTCACGGCACCCTGCACAACATCGACTTCCCTGGCGTCTCGCTCATGGGCGGCCGGTCCATGGGCGCGCTCGACAAGAGCCACGAGATCATGCAGATGGACGCCGGCATGTCCTGCGTCGCCGCCCTGCATGAACTGCTCGTCCACGAGCGCCGTGGTGTCACCTATCTGTTCTCCGGCGCCCCCTCCGAGTGGCAGGAAGTGGGCTTTCGTAAGGTGCGCACCGGTGGCGCCTTCCTGCTCAGCGCCAAGCGCACGCGGGGCCGGGTCGGTGCGGTTCGCATCCGCAGTCTCGCCGGCGGTTCGCTGCGGCTGGCCAACCCCTGGCCGGGCGAAACGCCGCGGCTGCGCCGGGCCGATGGCACCGAACGACAGGTTACAGGTCGCGTGCTGCGGCTGCGGGTACCCAGGGGAGAGACGGCCGCTCTGCTCGCGCCGCCTCGACCCGCCGCGCGCTCATGAGCAAGTCTGACGCCATCAACCTGCTCGTCGTCTGCGGTGCCACGGCCTCGGGCAAGACGCGCCTGGGGGTGGAGCTGGCCCGTCGATACGGCGGCGAGATCATCTCCGTCGATTCACGCCAGGTCTACCGGGGTCTCGACATCGGCAGCGGCAAGGATCTCGGCGAGTACGAGACCCCCGACGGCCCGGTGCCCTACCACCTCATCGACATCGTCGATCCGCAGCAGGTGTACAGCCTGTGGAACTATCTCGAGGATTTCGACAGGGTCTTCGCCGACATCTCCTCAAGGGACCGCCTGCCCGTCGCCGTGGGCGGTACGGGACTGTACCTGGAAGCCGTGCTGCGCGGCTACGAGATCCCCCAGATGCCCGCCGATGAAGAACTGCGCGCCGAGCTCATGCAGGAGTCCGTCGTCGACCTCGAGCGGCGGCTGCGCCAGTTGGATCCGGAGCGCTACCGGAACCTGGACGCCAGCGGTGGCAAGAGACGACTGGTCCGCGCCCTCGAGGTGTCTCTGGCCGAGGCAGAGTCCGATGGTCGCACTGCCGCCGTGAGCGCCGAGTTGCAGCCCCTCGTCCTCTGTGTCCGCTGGGACCGCGAGATCCTGCGCCAGCGTGTCGCCAGACGCCTCGACGAGCGCCTCGACGCCGGCATGATAGAGGAGGTGAGGGCTCTGGTGGATGCCGGCATCGGCATGGGACGGCTGGACCAGCTGGGTATGGAGTTCCGCCACGTGGGCCGTTTCGTCTTCGGTGACACCACGCACGAGCAGATGCGCACCGATCTGCTGCAGGCCATCTGCCGGCTGGTCAAACGCCAGGACACCTGGTTTCGCGGCATGGAGCGGCGCGGGACCCCCGTACACTGGCTTGATGGGGACGACACCGAGGCCGCCGTAGCGATCGTGGCGTCAATCATGGGATAGCTTGCTCGTTCTCCCCTGACGCCGCTTCTTTGCCCACTCGATCTACAAAGTGGAGAAGCAGATGAAACAGCTGGAAGACAAACACTGGACGGTCCCCGCTGACGAACTGGCGCGGGACATAACTGAAGCGCGGCAACGAACGCTGAAACTGGTGTCCGATCTGGGCGACGAACAGATGACGGGCCCCCTGATCGAGATCATCAACCCCTTCCTCTGGGAGCTGGGTCACACCGCCTTCTTCTACGAGGCCTTCCTCCTTCGTGCCCTCGACGGGACCCCCCCCCTCCTGGAGGGGGGGGACAATCTTTATAACTCTTTCACCGTCGAACATGACACCCGCTGGGGGCTCCCCCTCCCGTCCCGCAAAGACACGCTGGCCTACATGGATCGGGAGCATACTCTGACCCTGGAGCGCCTTGACGGCAGCACACCGAACGCAGTCGAGACGTATCTCAATCTGCTGGCCCTGCACCACGAGGACATGCACGGCGAAGCCTTCACGTACATGCGGCAGACCCTCGAGTACTGTGCCCCCGATCTCAATGGTGCCGGGGGGGCTCCAACATCGAATGGGAACACAGGTCAGGGACCCCTTCCCGGCGATGTGGACGTACCCGGCGGCGTGTATCAGCTGGGAGCTGCCCCGGACGTTCCCTTCGTCTTCGACAACGAGAAGTGGGCCCACCCGGTGGAGGTCGCCCCCTTCCAGATCGCCCGCGCCCCCGTAACGAACGCAGAGTTTGCCGAGTTCATCGAAGCCGGCGGCTACGGACAGCAGGACCTGTGGGACTACGAAGGCTGGGTGTGGCGCAACCGGACCGGCGCCCAACACCCCGTCTACTGGACGCGGGGCAGCGGCGGCTGGCAGCGTCGTCACTTCGACCGCATGGTGTCGCTGGAGGAGCACGCCCCCGCCAGCCATATCACCTGGTACGAGGCCGACGCCTACTGCAACTGGGCGGGACGACGCCTGCCCACCGAGGCGGAGTGGGACATGGCGGCCAGCGCCGAGCCCACCGACGACGGTGGCTCAGTCACCGGGCGGAAGCGGCGGTACCCCTGGGGCGACGAAACGCCCGAACCCCGTCACGCCAACCTGGACTCGCGCGCCATGGGCTGCGCCGATGTCGGGGCTTTCCCCGACGGGGACAGCGCCTTCGGTTGCCGCCAGATGGCGGGCAACGTCTGGGAGTGGACGGCGTCGCCCTTCTACCCGCTGCCCGGGTACGTCCTGGACTTTCCCTACAAGGAGTACTCCGCACCATGGTTCGGCTATCGTAAAGTGCTCAAGGGGGGCGCCTGGGCGACCCGATCGCGTCTGGCCTACAACTGCTACCGGAACTTCTTCCCCCCCCATCGAAATGATGTGATTGCCGGATTCCGCACCTGCCCGGGTGGCGCCGCGTAGAATACCGTGGCTGACCTGCAGCGCCTGACGTTTCTCGTCCATCCCTTCTGCTACGCCCCGTCGCGCGACCGTGCCGATGGTTTCACCGCGGACCTGTGGGATGGGTACCAGGCACGTGAGACCGAAGTTGCACGAGGCTGGAACGCCCTGATCGACGACCTGAGCGACGCCGATGGTCTCGTCTTCCACCCGTGCTTCGAATCCCGGGAGGAGCTCGAGCTGGCGGAGCGTGCCCGCCTGAAGCTGGGTGATCGTTTTCTGCGGCTGGGATCGCGACAGGAGTTGTACACGCCCGAAGCCATGGCCGCTCTGGCGCCGGAGATCTCGACAGCCTTCCAGAGACGGGGCAAGTACAGCTGGGCGGTTCACGATCTGCGTGTCGCCGCCTTCTCCTACCACTACGCTCTCGATCTGTTGGCCGCCTACCAGGAGCGTGGCATCACCATCGACACGTCACGGCTGGCACTGCGTGCGGTGGGTGAATCCTTCGAAGGCTGCGTGACGACGTGGACCACCATGGTGCCACAGTTTCTGGGGGCGCCGGCGCGGGTGCAGATTCCGTATGAGCTGACAGTGCCGGACAGCTACTTCCTGCTCGGCTGCCAATACCTCGGCCGCACCGAGCTGGCCTGTGACACAGCCCTGTACCTGTTTCGTGATGGCGCCCGCACGATAGCTCACTTCAAGCGGGAGCGGGTGGAACTGGCCGATCCCAGCTACTACGTCCGGCTCGAGATGGACCCGGGCCGATTGAGTGTGTGCACCAGGGATGGAAACGTGCTTCTGTCGCCGGATCAGCCTCTCTCGCCAGAGGTACCACCGAGTCTGGTGCGCTGTGAGGACGGCCACATCGAGGTGATGGTCGCCTCGGGCCGAGGCCGGGGCGGTGAAGGGCCGCCCTACTATCCACGGGAAGCTCCCCTGTTCATCACCGCCGAGGGATACTTCGGTGATGAGCTGGCAGCTGCCGCGTCCAAGCCTCGGGTCGTACCCGTCGACCCACTGTGACGACATCCACGAAGGAGGAATGATTGGCCCGGAAAAAGGTGTTGATCACCGGTGCGGCGGGCCGCATCGGTCAGGTACTGCGCGCCGGTCTGAAGGATCGCTACGACCTGCGCCTGCTCTACAACCGCACCGTGCTGCCGGCAGAGGATGGTGAGGAAGTGTGCGTCGCCGACATCACCGACCTGGCCAGGATGGAAGAGGCCGTGGACGGCTGCGATGCCGTGATCCACATGGCCGGCAACCCTTCCATGAAAGCCTCCTTCGATGACTGCCAGTATCAGAATATCCTCGGCACGCATCGTATCTATGAGGCCTGCGTGCAACGTGAGTGCCGCCGTGTCATCTTCGCCAGCACCAACCACGTGACCGGTATGTATGAGCAGGAGGGTGTATACACACGACCTGACATGCCGGTGCGGCCCGACAGCTTCTACGGCGCCAGCAAAGCCCACGGCGAAGCCCTGGGGCGCTACTACGCCGACAACTTCGATCTGGCCGTCATCTGCCTGCGCATCGGCACCTTCCAGCCCGACGAGTCGGTCATCAACCGCAAGAGCGATCGCATCCTGTCCACATGGCTCAGCCATCGGGACACGGTGCAGCTGTGCTGGCGCGGCATCGAGGCCGCGGATGTAAAATTCGGGATTTACTACGGGATCTCAGGCAACAAGCGCGGCTACTGGGACATCCAGAACGCTGTCTCCGAACTGGGGTACGCGCCGGAAGACGACGCCGAGAAGCACGCCTGATCCAGGGGTACCGATCACGAACCGTCGACGCCCTCAGTCCTCGGCAAGGGCGTATCCCGTGACGTCGGCGCGGTTGATCGCCACAGGGCGAACAGCATGGCCCCCAGCGCTTCGAACACGAGAATCGTCAGCGGCATCACGCCGGCGGCGAAGCTCTCGGCGAAGCTCAGCGGCTTCTCCTGAAACCGGGGGATCTCGTCGCCGTCCAGTGGCTTCATGGACATGTACCCCGGCAGGTATCTCACATGCGGCGAATCGGGGTCAGCCGCGTCCCGGTGGCCGACGAACTCGCGCACCACGAGCCTGTGCTCCAGTGCCTGCCGGAAGAAGCTCTCGCGCTTGGCCACACCGGTCTTCAGCATGGCCTCGATGGTGTACTGAAAGGCGAATCCCGGCGACAGCAGATTGACGGCACGCGCCACCTCGTAGCGCTGCAGCTGCTGGGCGAAGCCGTGCCTGCGCACCTGCATCTGCTCCTTCTCCACCTCCTCGATACGCTGCGCGACCTGCCTCTCTACGGCAAAGCCATCCTGACCGGCCAGCGACGAATCACGCAACGCCAGCCCGCCCTTGGTCAGAGTCTCCCGGGCTTCATTCATGACATCGTAGGACTTGAACATCCAGCCCTCTTCGTGTTCTACCGCCTGCATGGCGATGAGGAACGAGCACTGGGGGATGACGACGATGAACACCGCCCACGTCATCGTCAGCAGGACGAGGGAGGACGCCGAGGTTCGTGTGAGGGCCGAAATCCCCAGGGTGATGAAGAGGAACAGCGACAGGTACACGACGGTGGCCACCAGGAACAACAGGTGCGCCCACAGGAGCGCTCCATTGAGTTCGACAGCACCGTGCATCGTCTGAATAAGCAGGCTGACGACGGTACCGAGCAGCGTCGCCACGAGCAGCACGGCGAGATGGGCCGCAAACTTGCCGACCAGCACACGGCCCCGGGAGATGGGGTTGGCGAAGACCTGTCGCAGCGTACCGCGCTGTGCCTCTCCCGAGATCCCGTCGTACGCCAGCATGATGCACAGAAAGGAGAGCACCAGACGGACGATGAGCGTCCAGTCCGTGTTCTCGAAGCGGCTCATCCAGAAGTTGACGTCGCGCGCAAACCAGCGGAAGGGGATCCTGCCCGTCTCCGCACCGAACCAGAGGCTGCCCCACATCCGGTCGAATCCACTCTCGACGATGAATCCAGTTCCCGTGGGCTGGTTGGCCACGCGCAACCCCGCCCCGACGGCGTCCCGTATCGTCTCGATACCGTCGAGCCGACGGCTCAGGTCCGCCGTCAACTGGGAGTCGACCTGCGCCTGGGTCTCCATACGCCAGGAGTACATCGTACCATTGACGACAAAGAACAGCAGCACCACGATCATACTGAGCTGCACGCGGAGTGAGATCAGGTGGTCGTGAAGCTGGTGCAGGAAGACGATGGTCACGGCCGCCTCACGCAAACCGGTAGCGGACGAAACGCAGCACGGTGATGGTGACACAGAGGCTGAAGCTCAGCAGCAGCACGATGAGTCCCGGCATCATCAGCGTCAGCGATTGACCCAGGGTGCGCTTCCACCCGTCGCCGTACTTTGGCAGATCCGTCAGATCCAGCGTGCGGGCGGGGTCCCTGGCGGCCAGTTCCTGCTGCCGTTCCAGCCACTCGGCGCGGCTGCTCATGAAGTCGGAGCCATCGGCCAGCATGTCCGCGGTCACGCTCTCCGGATCCGGCACCAGGGGTTCCTGGTCGACGGGATCGTCGGTGAACCAGCGGCGCCACGAGGCGGAACTCATCTTCGTTCGCAGGTAGTCGACATATGTCACGCGGTAGCGTTGACCGAAGTGGGAGAAGAAGAACAGATCGTCCAGTGACGACCGCGCCAGGTACTTCATCAGGCTTCGGTAGTTGGTCAGCGGCGACAGGACCGCCCACTTGTCGACGAGAAATTCCTGCTGTGCCAGCGGCATCTGGTTGGCCGTGCGGTACTTGAAGTCCTCATCTGCGTATTCGAGCATCTGGTCGAAACGGAACCGGGCTCGCTGCTCCCGCCAGGCATTGCCCCGCGGATGGGAGTAGCGGGTCAGCGGGCCGGCGCTGTACGATTTCATGTAGGCCGCACCGGGAGGGGGATTGCGTGCCTCCCACTCTTCCATCTCACCCGCCTGCGTCTGGCGCACTTCCCGCATCTTTGTGAGATACTCCCAGAATGGCGGGTACGGAACACCGTACCGCGTCAGCCCTGGCAGGCAGTTCATGTACCCCACCCCGGCGATGAGCCAGACGAAAAGGCACACCGTCAGTGACGTCGCCGAGTTGTGCGTGATCGACGAGACCATGGCGCTGAAGGCGAACACGAGTCCGAGCACGAGGCAGGACAGAGCCAGCATCAGGCCGAGGCGCAGCCAGTCGTCGCCGCTGAACTGGACATCGCCATTGCCCAGCAGGATCGACAGGGCCACCACGTAGGCCAGCAGCAGCGGTACCCACAACGACAACATGCCGCCCACCAGCTTGGCGGCGATGATGTGGGCCCTCGGCACCGGGTTGGACAGCAGCAGCCGCAGCGTGCCCTGCTCACGTTCACCGCTGATACAGTCGAAGCCGATGACGACGGCGAGAAAGCTCAGCAGGATGGCGACGACGGTGGAGAAATCGATGCGCACCAGGGTCTGCATGAGATCGTCGTACTCGCCAGAGCCGACGCTTTCGCCGCTGCCCTCCTGGTATTCGTCGACGAAGACCTCGAAGCGGCGCCCATTGCCTCCGGCCAGCCCGCGGGCAAGGATCTGCACCGGCTGCGGCGGTACGAGCACGTGGGGCTCCACCCGCGGGTAGATGGTTGCCTCGTTCAGGGCCTCCAGACGCTCGTCGAGGGCCTGCTGGTAGGCGTCGACACTCACCGAGAACTCGAGACTGCCCATCAGCGTCGTCAGCAGGCACAGGACCACGGTAAAGGCCAGGGCCACGATGAGCCGCAGGGTCAGCAGATTGGTCAGCAGATTGGTCAGCAGCTCTTTGCGGACGAGGGTCCAGATCATGCCTGCTATTGAACGGGGCCGTGGTGGACAATGTCAATCGCAGTGAAAAGTGGCAGCAACCTATACTATGTGCTCGTCACCGAGGAGTCTTCGCGTATGCTCGAGTTCAATGACGCCAGCGCAGACCAGCGCGCGGCCCTGCATCCGGCACTGGTCGATCGTCGCACGCTACTGAATTCCGCGGACCCGAGCCTTGGTCGAACTGACGCGCGCAGGTCCGCCGAGGACGAGGTGGGCGGGATTCTCGAAAAGTTCGACGAGGCCCGTGACACTCTCCTGGTCTTCTCTCGGCGCGATCGCACGCAGCCGTTGGGACATGCGTGGTGGCGCACAGGGGTTGGGAATTACCCTGAGGAGGGCCTCGCCGTCCTCCGAGATCTCGAGGTCGAGTCAGAGCACTTCACGGAGGCGACGTCGAAGGTCCTGGGCCGCCTCGAAGCGGCTGGCACCCGGCTGGTGGTAACCCGCGCGCGGGCCGACGACAGCGCCTCGCTGTGCGGATTCGAGATCGCTGGTTTCCGTCGCATCTCCATGGTCATGTATCGCGACCTGGCGAGACCCCTGTCCCTGGATATGAGCTGCCCGGCGGTCTCGCTGCGGACGATGACCGCCGCCGAGGCGACCAGCTACTGGACTCAGTTCACCAGGGAATACACCGATGTCCTTATCGACGAGATGCGGACACCGGAGTTCGCTCACCGGGAGGCACACTGGCTGGCAGATCTGAGTCAGCAGGAAGAAGGTCTCCCGCTGGCCATCGTCGACGAGGAATCGGGTGAGTCCGTCGGCGCGCTCTGGTACTTCGTCAGCGACAGCGGGGTCGGCTCGATCTCCGACATCCGGCTGCAGGAGACCTGCAGGGGACGTGGGTTCGGTACCGCCACCTTCCAGTGCCTCGAGGCCCGGGCGCTGGAGGCCGGGACCCGCTTCCTTGTTCTGGGTGTGGCCTGCAGCAATCAACCCGCCCTGCGACTCTACCGGAAGGTCGGTTTCGAGGCCACTTCGATCGAACTTCGACGACGGATCGGTCCCTCGTGATTCTGCTTCAGTGGTCGCTGTCCGCCTTGCCCGCCGCCTGAGCAAACCGGGCGAGCCAGGTGTCGACCCGGTTCGGCACGCGACCGGAATCTTCCGCGGCCTCCTTGCGGCGAATCCCGTTGCGCACCAGCATGGCGCCCAGCCAGCGAATCGGCTCCGGCGGGAATCGGCCCCTGGGTCCACCGACAAATCCAGCGCGGCTCCACTCGTCGTCCATGTCCAGCACCAGAGAGCGGAGGATCTTGCCTCCCAGCAGAGACTGCGTCACGCCGTTGCCCGAGTAGCCGTATCCATAGAAGACATTCGGCTGGGCGGGCAGGGGCCCGAAGAAGGGGAAGCCCGTCGTCGAACGATCGGAGGCGCCGTTCCAACAGGCTTCGAGACCCACGTCGCACAGCTCTGGAAAAAACCGGTTCAGGGCGCCTCGAATCTGCCACTCATATGTGCTGGGCTCGAAGAAGGACGGAATCATCCGGGAGCCGTAGGCGAAGGTGTTGCCGCCTTTGCCCAGCAGCAGTCGCCCATCTCCGGTGGCATGGTAGTAGTGGACGAAGATCCGTGAGTCACAGACCGAGGCGCCGTGGTCCAGGCCAATCCTGTCGAGCAACTCCGGGCAGGGTTGTGTGATCCCCATGTCGGAACTGACGACGGTGATGGTGCGACCAAATTCCGGGACCAGGCCGGTGATCCAGGCGTTGGTGGCGAGAACGACCTTCTTCGCGCGCACGCTGCCCTGATCGGTGACGACACGTGCCACGACCCCGCGCTCCAGACGCCGCATGGGGGTGCCTTCATGGATCACCACCCCCATCTCCCGTGCCACGCGGGCCAGCCCGCGGACCAGCAAGGCAGGCTGCACACTGCCGGCGGCCCTCGAGAAATGTGCTTCCAGCAGATCCTGTGTCCCGGCGATGGCTGCCGCCTGCGGTGGCGTCATCTCCTCCCAGCTGTTGATCCCTGACTTGTCGAGTGCTCTGAGAACCGAATCCATGACTCCCACCTGCGCCTGGTTGGTCGCCATATACAGGGCGCCGTCCAGGCGCAGGTCGCACTCGATCCCATGTGTCTGTGCGAAGTCGTGGATTTCGGCAACCGCCTGCTCCGAAGCCTGGACCAGACGCGCCGCTTCCCCCTCACCATAGAACCGGATCAGTGACAGGTACTTGGTCGCCAGGGTCAGCATGCAGCCGCCGTTGGCTCCCGAGGCGCCATGGCCGCACAACTCCTGCTCGACGACGACAACCTTGCGGTCGGGATCTGTCTGCTTGATGAGGATGGCCGTCCACAGGCCGGTGTACCCACCACCGACGATACAGACGTCGACCTCGAGCTCACCGCGCAGCGGCGCCGGATCGGGTGCCCGCTCGTGGCGCAGGGCCTGGTCGAACCACCAGGCGCGGTACGGTGCGTCGCCGGTCATCGGTACTCCTCAGACGTGTCCTGGGAAGCTGCTGCCTCCCTGCGGCAGGAGGCCGAATTGTGTTGCTTACAAAGTACACACAGACACATCAACGGAGTGGGTGGCGATGAGTGAACTGCGGTTCGAGACATATCGCATGCGTGGTGCCGACGTGGGTCCCGACAACCCCCTGCCTCCCCTGTCGCGGGGCAGTGATCGTCGCGTCGATCCCGAGAAGTACACCGGTTTCGAGGATGAAATGCTCGATCAGATGGCCTACGGTCATCCTGACAACTACCTGCCCTATACCATGCAGGATCGCTACACACGCGAGCAACACGAGCGCGACTTCCAGGTAGCGGTGCTGGAAAACGAAACGCTCAAGGCGACCTTCCTGCTCGAACTCGGTGGACGCCTGCGGTCACTGGTGCACAAACCGACGGAACGCGAGCTGCTGGAGGCCAATCCTGTGTTTCAGCCGGCGAACCTGGCCGTGCGCAACGCCTGGTTCAGCGGCGGTGTCGAGTGGAACATCGGCATGCTCGGGCACTTCCCCCTTACCTGCTCGCCGTTGTTCGCCGGGCGTGTGACGACCCCGGACGGCACGCCGGTGCTGCGCCTGTGGGAGTGGGAGCGTCTGCGTCAGACCCCCTACCAGATCGATGCCTGGCTGCCACCGGATTCGGGTGTGCTCTACGTGCGCGTGCGCATCACGAATCCCCACGACGAGGAAGTGCCGATGTACTGGTGGTCGAACGCCGCCGTGCCGGAGACTGCGGACACCCGGGTCCTGGTGCCGGCGAGTTCGGCCTACAACTTCGGCTACGGCGAAGATGGACCGGCCAGGGTCGACATTCCCGTCGTGCAGGGTACCGACATCAGCTACACGACGAACATCGACCAGGCCTGTGACTTCTTCTACCACGTCGCCACCGAGCACGGACAGCGTCCCTGGGTCAGTGCTCTCGATGAGAGCGGCCGCGGTTATGTCCAGGTGTCGACACAGAGGCTCAAGGGCCGCAAGCTGTTCCTCTGGGGCATGGGCGCGGGCGGTCGACGCTGGCAGGAGTGGTTGTCGGCGCCCGGTCACACCTATCTCGAGATCCAGGCAGGCCTCGCCCGCACCCAGATGCAACACGTCCCGATGCCGGCACACACGGACTGGCAATGGCTGGAGGGATACGGCTACCTGGAGGCGGACGCGGCCCACGTACACGGCGACAACTGGCAGGCCGCCGGCGAAGCCGTCGAGGAGCGCCTGGAAGCTCTGGTGTCCCGGTCACGGATGGAGTCGGACCTGGAGAATGCGCAGAGCTGGGTCGATGCCGACCCGGAGATCGTGCAGCGCGGCAGTGGCTGGGGAGCGCTCGAGGAACAGCGCCGACAGGCCGGGGGCGAAACCGTACCTGGTAACGGCGGACGTCCGTTCGACACAGAAGCGCTGGGGCCGCTACAGGCTCCCTGGCAGGAATTGCTGGACACCGGCGCCCTGCCCGAGGTGGATCCACAGGACGAACCCACGAGCTACATGGCCCAGTCCGAATGGCGACAGTTGCTCGAAAACGCCGTCAGCGCCGGGCGGGGAGATCATTGGTACAGCTGGTATCAGCTCGGAGTGTTGCGCTATGCCGCCGGCGACTACGCCGACGCCGGTGACTGCTGGACCACGTCACTGAAACGCTGCGACACGGCCTGGGCCCATCGCAACCTCGCCGTACTGACCCGGGACGAGGGGCATCTTGCAGACGCCGCGGCGGAGTATGAGGAGGCGGCGAGGCTGCGTCCTGACCTGCTGCCCCTCGTCTGGGAGTGTGGACAGTGCCTGCTCGATGCTGATGCCGCTGGCGCCTGGCTGAAGTTGCTGGAGATCCTGCCGCCGGCAACCCGTCAGGCGGGGCGCATCCGCCTGCTGGAGGGCCGTGCCGCCCTGGCGATGCAGGACTTCGACCGCGTGGGTGACCTGCTCCAGGAGCGTCTCGTCATCGACGACTTGCGCGAAGGCGAGCGCTCGTTGAGCAGTCTCTGGGTCGAGTATCACGAACGGCGCCTCGCCCACGAGGCCGGAACAGAGGTCGACGACGCCATCCGTGAACGCGTCAGGCGCGATCACCCGGTGCCGGCGCACCTGGACTTCCGCATGCACGCCTAGAAGAGGTCGATGGCGGAAGGCCTGGCGAACTGAGAGTCGCCTTCGGACACCTGTATGAGGCACGCACTCCGCTTTCGCCTGGACGGACGGCCTGTCTTTGAAAAGCCGGCGCCTGTGTCTATTTTCCTCGCCTACTCAAGCCGCTGGTGCCGCTTCCGGCACCAGCCCACATCGGAAGGGCAGCCGCCATGTCCGAGATCCAGGCGTCGACCGCCGCTGCCGCCACGCAGCCTGTGGCGCCCACTGGCACAGACCAGCCATCGGCAGCAGCATCCTCTCAGTCCGCGACTGCGACGCCAGCCCCCGCCGCGCAACCCACCGCCGAGGTGGATGGCGAGACCGGCCGGAGTCGGGAAACCACAGGACGCGCCCGCGCCTCACAGGAACGGATCTCCGGGCTGCAGGACGAACGCGAGCAGATCCGCGAGCGCCGAGAACAGTTGCGCGCCGAGAGACAGGAAGCACGACGGGCCGGGCGCCAGGAAGCACGGGAGCAGCGGCTGGCCGAACGACGCGCAGGGCGCGAGGAACGTCGGGCGGAGCGCGAACAGCGACGGGCAGAGCGACGGGAGGCCCGCCGGGCCGAACGCGGAACCGGTGGACCGCAGCAAGCCCCACCGGCCGAGACGCAACGGCCGGATGCCGGTACCACAACGCCCCCGACCCCCGCACCCGCCCCGGAGACAGGTGGCACAACCGACGGGGCCGTCACGCCCCCGGCAACGACGGAGAGGGTGGAGCCCACCCAGGCCACAGGCATTCGGATCACCGGGAACGTCCGTCAGACGACGGGTGAGGTCTCAGAGAACGAGGTCGCCTTCGACGAGAGCACGGTGGCCCGGGAGCGCGGTATCGCGGGCGTCGCCATCGACGATCCCGATGAGGGGGTGACCTTCCGCTTCGAGGAGACCGGCGACGGCCTCGTCCGGGCGACCCGCTTCGAGACAGTCGACGGTGAGGAGGTGGCTGTCGGCAGCCAGACCCTGGACATCACCAGCGTCGGCAACGACGACGGCCGAGCCGTTGGCACGCTGAGCTTTGATGATATCGGTCTGGAGCTGGACATCGACGAGGAGTTCACTCCAGGAGACCTGCATTTCGTCGAGATCTCCTCCGGCCCGGCCGCCGCCACCGAGGCGGTGGCGGGCAGCTTCACGCCGCAGGCACCCGCGCCGGCGACAGACGCCCCAGATCCCGAGGAGGCTCTGCGCCAGTTGGACGAACGCGAGCGGCAGATCGAACTGACACTCAGTGCCGAGGAGTCGAGCCTGCTGGCTTTGGTGGGACGCCTCGAGGACGCGGGATCGTCGTCGACAGACGACGTCGATCCGCTGGCAGGGCTGAGGGAACTGGCCGACTCCCTCGTCGTGCCAGGTAGCCCATCACCAGGACTCGTAACCCAGTTGCTGACCTGAGTCTGATCGAGGGCGACGCCGTCGACGCGGCACCAGCCGGTCGCATCAGATCGTGATCTCGTCGGCCCGCTCGATCACATCTCCCGAGTGCAGATGGGCGACAGCCTTCCACCTATCCTCTGACCCGGTCAGCTCGATGCCGTCCTGGATCCATGTCTGTCGGTGCAACGGGTAATAGGGCTCCTCGAAGGCCGTGTCGAACAGGACACCGTCCCGGTAGTACTCGACGAAATCGATACGCTCCGGATACAGACTCGCCAACCGGATCCAGCGTTTCCCTTCGTAGACGCAGCCCGGCTCGAACCCTTGAAAATGGAACTGGTCCGCTACGGAAAGAGTCGGCACATCCAGGCCGATGAGTTCCGCCATACGCCAGGCGAAGAACTGGTCCTCACCCCGCGTGATCGACCAGTCGGCCGGCGGTTCCTGCTTGGTATGGGTGTTGTAGTAACCCCACGATGTTCCGGTCCTGCTGGCGACTTTCAGCTGCGTGAAGCGGGGCGAATCCTCATTGCACACGATCGGTCGGTTCAGCCCCAGCGCCTGGGTCTTGCGGATCATGTTGTAGTACGTCTGCTCCGTACCACCGTTGCCGTGCACCAGCAGGATGTCACTCGCGCGACAGACCTCCGGGTTGCACACGAGCCCTCCCCCCGATGAGCCGACAGGAAGACCACCGGATTCGGCGCGGGCAAGGTCGATCAGCGTGGCAATGCCTTCGGCATGGTAGATCAGCGGATGGTCCTTGAAGTCACCCACGTGGTACTCATTGGCGACTTCGATGATGACGTTGCCGTAGGCCGCTTCGCGCAGAAACCGGCTGCCAGCCGCCACGGCGGCACGGATGCATCGTCCGTCCCGCATTCTGCGGCTCTGCCCCTGATACAGCAGGCTGACGATGACGACCATGCCGATCTCGTCAGCGGCCGTGATCAGGCGGTCGAGGCGTGCCAGATAGGCTGGATCGATCTGCGTCCCATCCTCGCTGAAGGGATTGTTGTCGATCGTGTGGTTGTCGATGGTCAGCACCGGCATGCCGCCCTGCAGGCCGACGGTGAACCCGAGCAGTCCGTACCGCCGCCATTCCGGCAGAGCTGCGATCAGTCGATCCGTGTTGGTCTCGGCGTCCCAATCCACGCCAAAGCGTGAGAACCGTCCGGGATCGGCGCGGTCGTCGAAGATACCCTGAATGAAGCGGGCGTTCATCAGCAGTCCGTGCGCTTCCGTCCTCGTACCCGGGATGTCGCTGTAGGTCAGCTGTCCGTTGATCAGGATTCGATCGCCCTTTGTACCGAGTACAGACCGTCCCATTTCACCACACCCTTTCAGCCGTGCGCTGGCTCACGTAAAGACCCGCTCCATAGACCAGGCCTGGAGCCTCCGGCAGACTGCGGAACTGCCCCGTGCCTCGATCGAAAAACCCACACTCTCGGGGCTCTCCGGGTAAACCCGTGTCAGGCAGGCACTCCGCCCGTTGACGAAGACCTCCACGATGCTGCGATCGACGAAGATCCGCAGCTCGAGCAGTTCTCCCTCTGCGCAGTGCACGCTGCAGCTCTGCGGTTCGTTGATCTCCCCCTCGCCACTGGTGGTGGAAAAGGTCGGATCGATGGTGACGATACTGTCGCGGACACTCCAGCTGCGGTTGGCGAAGTCCTTGCCGGCCTCCCGGTGAAAGCCGATGGCGGTGAACTCTGACTTGTCGTCGGCCCGCAGCACGTTGAGGCGGATATAACGAGCTTCCCTCGTATCGATAGTGGCCAGGATCTCCTGGGCACTCCCCCGCGCCTCGTCCACCACGATCTCCCGGTTGGCCGGCAGCTCGATGTCGGACAACTCCACCGCGTCGCGGCGCAGTGACTCGACGTCGCCAGCCGGCGCGATGAGCAGGCGGTCGCCGGCTCCCAGGGTGTAGCGGCGCGGCAGAGACATGACCTGTGCCCAGCCCTCCTGAGGTCGCCCCTCGGTCACGTTGTAAATGCAGTAGACGCCGCCCTGGCCGTCAGGATAGGCCGAGGGCGCGTGGATGCTGCCGCCGCCCTGACGGCCCGTGTTGAGGTATCCACCGCGGCGGGCGATGAACCGCTGCCGATCCCGGTCGTAGTCGCCCACCATGTACATGGCGCTGTGGACGTGGCTGAAGGTGAGCAGGATGTGGCGATCGCCGATGGGCCAGAAGTAGGGACAGGACCCGTCATCGCCGGAGAAGCCGAAGAGATCCCTCTCCATGAACTGCCCCATGTAGACCCAACTCTCCAGGTCGGGTGACCGGAACAGGTGATCCACCATGCGACCGGGGCTCGGGTTCTCGCATCCCACCTTGTTGTGGGCATGGGGCTCGGCCAGGGGATTGATCCCGTCGGCCCATCCGCCGCAGAGCACATAGTAGAAGTCACCGTCCTTCCAGATGCACGGGTCGTAGACCTGATAGGGTCTCCCGAGTTCGTCGTAGTCGACGTTGAGGATGACCGCCTTGCCCGTGACGGTCTCCCAGTTGAGCAGAAGGGGATCGTCGGCCACGGCCACCATCAGCCCCGCCTCCCCCTGGTGCCCGTAGTAGGCGGCCACCACCCGGTCCTCCTCCACGAAGCAGGTACCGGAGAAGCTGTTCTCCTCTGTGTCGGGGTAGATCGCGTAAGGCAGGTCCTGCCAGTGGATGAGGTCCTGGCTGATGGCGTGGCCCCAATGGACCCGGCCCTCGTTGGGAAAGGCCTGGTAGAACAGATGCCAGTTCCCCTGCCAATAGCACAGACCATTGGGGTCGTTCAGACCATTCTCCGGCGGGCTGAAGTGATAGAAGGGGCGGTAACGGTCTCCCGACTTGGCGGCTCGGGACTCGGCGAACCGCTTCAGCAGAACGTCGCCCTGCAGTTCTCGTTGCTGGGCGGGCAGGTCACGGCTGAACTGCTGGCGGGGTGTCCGGGATCTCACGGCGTTCTCTCCGGGAATGTCGTGGTCGGGTTGCACTATGTTTGTGGTGTGCATGACACAATCTAACGGGAAACACCGATGGACGAGAAAGATGTAGATCTCTGCTTGCTGCAGTCCTTCCAGGGAAGGGGACCCAGGTGTGTCTCCCAATGGGAGTGCTGGTCTTGTCCCGATGCCGAAACCTACCTGACGGGTATCGACTACTACGAACACCCGAAGCTCTGCAGAGAGAAGCTCACGGAGCTCTATCCCCTGCTTCGTGTGTTGGTGCCCGAAGATGATTCTCCGGTAGAACGACCGGTTCAGCAGGAAGGGAAGGCTGTCCGATGGGGTGCTGCTTTGACCTGGGAGTGGGACTGGGGCCGCGAGTTCAGGACCGTTGAAGAGGCGCTCGCCTTCTCTCCTCTGGAGAATGCGGACATGCGGCAGCGGCACGTGAAGGAGCAACTCGACTATCGTTCGGAGGGAGAGCTATGTCGGCATTTCAGACAACAACTGCCAGACGACCTCGGAGACGAGGCGCCGGAAGACAGGGTCGTTTTCCTTGCGTTCTACAACACCATGTTCATGTGGCCCCTGCTCACCTTTGGCTGGGAGAGGTTCCTCGAAATCTGTCTGCTTCCTGAGTTCGAGAGGATCATGGACGAATTCGCCGAGCTGAGTCGAAGGGTCTTCCGGGCATTCTCCCGCTTGCCCGCCAACGTGATCATCAGTCACGACGATATCGTCACCGCCAGAGGTCCGGTCTGCTCACCCCAATGGATGCACAAGTATGTGTTCCCCCGCTATGAGGAATTCTGGGGTATGCTGAGAGACTCCGGAAAGACCGTCGTCCATCTGGTCGATGGATGTATTGACGCGTATGTCGACGATGTCATGGCTTGCGGGGCATCTGGCGTCATCACCGAGCCCTACAGCGACTTCAAAGCGATCGCGAAGCGACACCCGGACTGTGTACTCTGCGGAGAGGGCGACAGTCGCGTCCTGATGAGCGGTGATGCCGAGGCAATACGAACCATGGTCCGATCCATGGTGGAGACGGCGAACATGTGTGGCGGCTACATGATGGGAATAGGCAACCACATCCCATGGAACGTTCCGCCGGAGTCCGCGAAGGTCTACCTGGACGCTGTCCACGAGCTGGCTTTCAGAGACTAGCGGCCCAGGTATTTCCCCGGATTTCGTGCCGTCGCATATACGAGAGCCTTGTCCCTCTTCAGGATCTCTTCGGGGACGGCGTGCTGCCAGTAGCCAGGAACCGTATCCCGGGGCCGCTCGAACCACCCCAACAGCAGCGACCTTCTCGTGTCGGAATCGTTGGCTCTGGCCGCATGCAAGGTGCGCGCCTCGCCAATCACGAGGTCTCCGGCGCTGACCGGAACATCGACCTGATCCGGATGCTCGCGGAATTCCGCCGAGCCTTCGTCGTGCCCGAGGAAGTGGATGTTCGTCGCCTCATCCGAATCCTGCGCTCTTTCGATTTCATCGTGAAGATCGATCCGCTTGCGGTGGCTCCCCGGGATGATCTGAAGACAGCCGTTGTGCCGGTGGGTATCGTGCAGATAGTAGGCGAGGAGGATCTTCTGCGGCCACGGGGCCAGACTGATCGGGTCATTCCAGTCCATCCAGTCGTGGTGCCAGTAGAGTCTCGGTCCACCAGGCGGTTTGGAGAGCAGGATAAAAGCACCGTGGGACTCGAAATCGTCCAATCCCATGGCCAGCAGCGCGTCCGTGGCAGGCTTCCAGTTGATCAGTCGGTCGATGAGCTTGTTGTCGTCACGCCGCAGGTGCAGATCAGATCCCTGATACTGTAGCCCCGAGCTTTCTGCGCGTTCTCGAGGTGTCGACAAAGCCTGCGGATCCGTGGCGGCCTCGAGCCTTTTGTCGGTCTCCCGACGCAGCTCAACGAGGAACTCATGGGACAGGACCTGCTCGACGACGCAGAACCCGTCCTCGATGAGCTTCTCTCTTCTTTCGGAGGCGCTGTCGCTCACTCCGAGTACAGTTCCTCGAAGAGTCCCAGCAGACCGGCGTCCTGGCCGCGCACATACACGGGAATCCGTTCGATCGGTGCGTCGGCGTCGACCGTCTGGCCGCCCGGCAGTTTCTCACCTGTCCAGGCACAGGTCCAATCGGTGCCCACCGGGAGGTACACCTCCCGGCTGCGCGTCTCGAACCTGGTGATGGGCGCCACCAGAAGAGCAGATCCAAAGAGGAACTGGTCTTCCACTGCCGCCGCCTCTGGATCGTCCGCGAAGTCGAAGAAGACGGGACGCATGGGAGGCAGGCCCCTGTCGGAGGCCAGCTTCATCTGTGCCATGACATAGGGCCGCAGGTGCTCTCGCAGCAACATGGCCGCCCGGATATGCGGATAGGAATCTCCGCCGATGTTCCAGGCCTCGTTGTTGGGACGGTATCCGTGAGTACGGAAGACGGGGGTGAAGACGGCATACTGGTACCAGCGCACCATCAGTTCGTGGAAGCGTGGACTGCTGTTGTCGTGGGTTATGAATCCACCGATGTCGCAGCTCCACCACGGAATCCCGCTCATGGCGACATTGAGCCCCACCTTCATGTACTCCTCCAGATGCTCGAATGAAGACAGGATATCATGAGGCGCGGGACAGGCGCCGTAGCGCTGGCTTCCCGCCCAGGCATTGCGACAGATCGTTACCACCTCTTCCTCACCTGCGGCAATCAGTCCCTCATAGATGTTCTTCTGATGGGCCACGGCGAAGTAGGCATGTGTCTCTCTTGCAGGACCGATGTGAAACAGAACCTGGTCGTACTCCTCGATACTGTGGAACTCATCGCACGGATCGAGCCAGAAGGTGCGGATGCCAATGTCGAAGTAGTTCTCCTTCCACTTGCTCCAGAGATAACGGGCAGCTTCCGGGTTGGTCGGGTCATACTGATACTTCGGCCCGTCGAAACTGACCGTGTCCTTGTCTCCGTCGATGGAACTGGTGAACAGGCCGCGTTCCTTCATGTGGGCGAAATTCTCGCTCTTCTCATCCACCAGGGTCCATGGTGAGATCATGATTCGTACGCCCATCTCCTCCAGTTCTTTGACCATGGCTTCTGGATCGGGCCAGAACTCGGGATCCAGCTGCCAGTTTCCCGTGATGTCCCAGTGCCTGAAGTCGATGACCAGCACCGACAGGGGCAAGTCACGCCGTCTAAATTCCCGTGCCACATTGAGGAACTCTTCCTGGGTCTTGTAGCGAAGTTTGCACTGCCAGAATCCGGAGGCCCACCAGGGAAACTCCGGCGCATGCCCGGTGACATCGGCGTAGTTCTCCATTAGATCAGCGTAGGAATCTCCGGCAGTGATGTAGTAATCGATCTGCCTGCTGCCATGGGAGACCCAGCGGGTCATGTTGTTGCCGAAATCAACTCTGCCAAGAGAGGGATTGTTCCAGAGGAACCCATAGCCTCGGCTGGAGACAACAAAGGGCACGACCGCTTTGACATGGCGCTGGTAGAGATCGATCACACAGCCCTTCAGGTTGAGCCTTCCGGTGGCGTTCTCGCCCATGCCGTACAGGCGTTCGCCATCGCGTGCTCCGAGATGCAGCTCGCACTCGAAAAGGCCGTCGCCAACCGATTTGAACCGGCGTGTGCCGGGGTTGTGAGCATGAACGCCATAGTCGTGTTCGCTCAGAATGGGAACCGGTGTCTCATCGGCCCATCTGAAGAACTCGAGGTGACCTTTCTGCGTGTAGATATCACGAATCCGCGCGGAGATCTTTCCGTTTCTGATGGTTGCCTCAGAATCGGACGTCTCGATGTGTGCTTGAGCGTCAACAGGCTCTGTCAGCGCCCACGGCCTGTCGATGGTTTCACAGAGCGGGGTTACACGAACGCGCAACCCATCCCGTCCCCAGGGCTCGACTACGAGGGTTTCGTCGCTAGTCTTGTAAACGAGCTTGTTGTCGACAATGCTGGTGCGCTTATCCACGCCCTTCTCCTGCCCAGATCAGGGAATCAGCAGTGCGAAGTTCTGAAGCCTTCGTTGCCATGACGTCATACGAGGGCCGGCTCACCGGGTCGTGCCTTCGATCGCGTGGCGCAGCAGATCGACCACCTCTGTCGCATCCTGCCGCTGCGCCAGATCCAGGGGCGAGTCGCCATTGGCGTCGCCGAGCGTCGGATCCGCGCCTGCCGCCAGCAACCGCCTCGTACTGTCGACATTGCTCGCTGCGTGGTGCAGCGGCGTGGTGTCTCTGTTTCCGGTTGCCCGCATGTTCACATCGGCCCCGGCGTCAATCAGCAGCTGCACCGACTGGGGGTTCTCGGCCGCGACCCAGTGCAGGGTCCCCCGACCGCCGAGGGCGCTGGGGTTGCCACCGTTGTCGAGCATCAGTGCCAGGCAGGCCGGCTCCTGGTTGCGCCAGGTCGCCGCCAGCGTCACCTCGTCCGTGACCTCGGCGCCGTGCTCGATCAGCATCCGACAGGCGTCGGTGTAGTCCATGCGAGCCGCCCACCGCAGCGCCTCTGTGTGCGCCTCGGCGCCGGCCTCAAGCAGAACTCGCAGGGCATCATTGCTGCGAGCTTGAACCGCCATGTTCACGGACGTGTTGCCGTCCCCCAGTCGCTCGTGGACCTGCGCCGGGTCGGCCTGCAGCAGCGACTGCAGCCGCCCGACATCGTTCAGGGCGGCGGCGCTGAACACGTCGACCTCGGCGCCACGCTCGATCATCGCTTCAGCCATCCGGCGGCCAGCCTCCGGGAGCCGCTCAAACCCGTCGAATTTCAAGCGCTTGGCGGCGGCCTGCAACAACGTATAGCCGTCGTTGTCCTGTTCCGACAGGAGCGAAGGCTCCTCATCAACAACAGCCACGAGACGATCGCTCAGCCCTGCCTTCACCAGCATCCATGGCGACGCCTGCGCCCCGTACTCCTGCAGCAGGTCGAAGCGGTCGGTATTGTCGTGACTGGAAGCCGTCGACAACGCTGCGATGCCCTGATCCCCTGAGACGTCGGCCCCCGCCTCCAGCAGCAGCCGCATGGTCTCGACGCCGCCCTCCCAGGTGGCGATGACGATCGGTGCGCAGTAGTCGCAGTTCCCTTCGAAGCCAATAGCATCTGGATCGGCACCGTATTCGAGCAACAGGTGGACAACATCATCCCCTCTGTGGTGCCCAGCCTGACGGTCGCCATAGCTGAAAGACGCCTGATGAATGGCCGTCAAGGTGCGGTCTGTCAGCGGTTGACGCAGGGCATCTTCGAAGGCCTCGCCTCGCAGATTCAAGGCCCCGTCGTTGATACGCGCTTCGGTGAGTGCCCGGTTTGCGTCGAGGCAACTGCGCGCCGCGTCGAGGTCCCGATCGCGGACGGCGGCGAAGTAGGCCACCAGCTCGTCGTGGGAGAACCCGGCATTGGCGTCTGCCGTCGACGTCGATCCGCTCACCGCATCGACATGAGTCTTCAGGGCCCGCCAGCTCGGGAAGCCATACTCGCGGGCGATGACGAGCTGTGTGTCGGTTGTCCTGATCGTCTGGGAGGCGATGTCATCGACGTCGACATCCGCCAGCCGCGGCACGTGCGTGCGCAGGCGTGCCATCGACTCTGCGTCGCCTTGCCCCAGGGCTTTGCGCAGAACTCGGGCCTGCTGCTTCAGATGAGCGAGATTGGGGCGGGGCGGAAGCTGCTGTACATCTGGGGTCGGCATATACCAAACCCTCCTCTCATCGTGCTGCCTGGTGTCCGCGTGAACAGGCTTGAAAGAAGGGCTATGAGAGATGATTGCAGCGGCCGGTGGACTTGAAGTCCTTTACGCGGACTCGAACGCGCCCGAAGCACGTGCTGTCCACGATAGGTCCCGTCGGCGGGAGAGTCAACCGAAACCTTGTGTTGCTGAAGCCGTATACGTAGGCTGCGATCCCACGGCCCGGTTCTGACTCTACTCGTGGCGCAGGGAATCCACGGGGTTGGCCAGAACGGCCCGCAACGTCTGGTAGCCAACCGTCATCCATGCCCCGAGCACCGTGGCCATGCCTGTGGCGAGGAAGATCAGCTCAGACACCTCGACTCTGTAGGCGAAGTCGTCGAGCCACCAGTTCACGGCGTAGTAGGCGATCGGCCAGGCGATGAGATTGCCGACCACGACCAGCCAGGTGAACTCATGTGACATCAGACGGATCAGCGAAGGGACCGACCCGCCGAGCACCTTGCGAATCGCCATCGACCGCGTGCGTTGCTGGACCAGCAGGGACGACAGGCTGAAAAGCCCGATCCCGGTGAGGAGGATGGCCATTCCAGCGAAGATTGTGATGATGTCTCCCACGCGTCTCCGTGGACGGTACAGACCCTCGAACGATGCCTCCAGGAACTCGTGTTGCAGCGGCAGCTCGGTGATCACGTCGTCCCATGTGCTCTTTACATAATCGAGTGTTCCGGTCAGATCTGTCCCGCCGAGACGGACCGCGATTGTGTTGATCCGGGTCAGGTCCGGCTGAATGATCAGTGGTTTGATTTCCAGGTGCATCGGCTCCCAGTGCAGGTCCTGCACGACGCCGATCACTGTCACCGTTTTCTCCTGGACGTCCTCGTCGTAGGAGTCTAGATCCAGAGTCCAGTGGATCGTACGCCCGAGGGCGGCATCCGGGGAAGACAGTCCCATGTCAGCCACCGCCGACACGTTGATCAGACAGACATCAGCCGGATCATTTCTGCTATCGAAGGATCGGCCCGCCAGGAGTCTCATGCGGTACACGTCCACCAGGTTCGGATCACCACTCAACAGTGAAAAGTCCTTCGGTACCGTCTGCCCGTCCCACCAGTAGGTCCCGGGTGGCAGCCAGGCTGTCGGCCGGGTCATCGTCGCCGTCGCCTCGACACGAGGATCCTCCATCAGTCGATCGCGCAGGACTGGATAACGCTCCTTTACCGCCCGGTTCTGTACCTGGATGGTTAGCAGATTGCCGGGATCGTAGCCCACGTCACGCGAATCGAGGAAGAGCAGCTGGTCGTGGACCACGGTGCTGGCAACGATAAGAAACGCCGCGATCCCGAACTGGCCGATCACCAGCGCTTTGCGCACGGTTGCGCCTGTACCGAGATGCACACTGAATCGCAGACCCTGGACCGGTCGGAAGCCGGACAGCACGAGTGCCGTATACGTGCCGCCGACACGCCACGTGATCTCGCCGGAGCGTCGACTCACGACCATGACGGTATCCAGGCTACGCATGTTGATGAGGTAGTTGCCCGACTCGAATCTGGTGTCGCCAGCATCCCAGTGCCGATTCTCGGGCAGGCAGTTGATGGTGTTCGAGTGTGTCCAGTCCCCGTTCAAGCGGTTCTTGGGTTTATACCAGTCAATGTCGAGGAAAGAACCGTGTAGCCATTCCAGCATCGATCCGGCTGATAGACCGTGACGCGGCTGTCATCCTCGGCGACAGTCTCCGCCTCGCTCATGAAGGCCTTCTGATTCTCGGTAACCATGGTCCGGTCTCCGGCGTGCGGTTACGGATCACCCCGCGCACAGATACTGCAGGCTATCGTACATCCGCTGTGCGGCCTCTGCGGGCGGCATGGCGCACAGTTCTGCGTCGAACATTTCGATGGAGAAGTAGCCGTCGTAGCCGTGTTCCTCAAGGCGGCCGAAGATCTGCGGCAGATCGAGGCAGCCCTCCCCGGGCAGGGCACGATCGGAGTTGCAGTGGCACAGCTCCCCCGGCTTGTCCTGCATGTCGTCCACGTGCACATGGGCGATGAAGGGTACCGAATCTGCGTTGAGCATCTCCAGCTTGCTCGGCGTGCAGTGATAGTGGGCCGGATCGAAAAGTACGCCCACGCTGTCGCTGCCTGAGCGCCGGGCCACATCCACCGCGGTGCGCACGGACTTGACGATGGGTGACCAGTTGAACTCCAGGCACAGCTTGACCCCCGTGGGCCGCACCCGCTCCCCCAGCTCACCGAAGGCGGCGGCGATGTCACCCACCGGATCGTCACAGTCGCCTTCGGGACCGTCTGTCCCCAGCACCAGAGCCGTGCCGCCGAGTTCCCCCAGAAGCTGACAGTTTGCCAGGATCCGCGCGTGACTCCGCTCACGTTCCTCCGCGTCCGCGAAGCAGGCGATGGCGGTTTCGAAGCCGCCGATGCAGTGGAGCTGGTGCTGCTTCAACAGCGCTGCTACATCCTGCAGCGTATGACCCGCGTCGAGGTAGTCGTAAATGTGCTTGAGAGTGAACTCGATGTGGGTGAACCCCGCCGCCTCGCAGGCCGGCAGAATGCTCTCCAGGTCACTGGGGCGCATGGACACCGAGTTGATGGCCAGCTGATCTGCCTTCACGATGGTTGACCTTTCATGAGAAGAGCGTCCCGCGCCACTTCCAGATCTTCCAGTGCTTCCGGGGCGGCGCACAGACAGGTCGTCTGCCCGTTCAGCAACTGCACGAAATGTGTGGCCTGTTGCCGCATGGCCCCCACCCAGGGCAGCTGCGGCTCACTGGCCACGGGGGTCCGGCCGTCGCCGGCATCGGCGTACTCCCGCACGCGCCCGGGTCGGTTCGATGCCAGCGGCGCCGGCAGCTCGATCTCGAGGTAACCCCGCTCAAAGGCGACCAGCACCTGCTCCTGCCAGTCGATGCTCGTCCGGTACGGGCTCATCTCGAGAGCGCCGACGACGCCCGACTCACTCTCGGTGGCCAGCAGCACCCCCTGGCGGTCGGCGAAGGTGACGTGATACGACTCACCCATCAGGTGTCGCATGAGGTTGATCTGGTGGATGTAGTAATTCACCACCGCCTGATACGCGCCGGCCATTGCTTCGTCCATGTCTTCCGGTGGCGGATCGGACTCAAGGGACGGCACCGATTCGGTGGACTGCACCAGATGGGTAAACCCGTTGGCGATCCAGTCTCCCGCCGGCATGAGAACGCGCACGTAACGCAGCGCTCCCAACTCACCAGAGCCCCGCAGCTGGCCGATGCGCTCCACCGCGTGCAGCACGGCCGGATCCGAGCGCTTGTGGTACCCGAGCACGTGCTGGCCCCCGGCTTCCAGCAGCCGCCGGCCGACCTGTACCGATCGTGCCAGCGGTTTCTCCGTCAGCACGGGCACGCCGGCTTCGTACAGTTCCGGCAGCAGCACACCATGGCGGGTGAAGGGCTGCGCCGCCACGATGCCGTCCAGCGATTCGGCCGCCAGCATGTCGCGGTGGTCGGCATAGACCTTCGGCACTTCGTATCGACTGGCCACACGTGCCGCCAGCTCAGGCCGGATCTCGGCAATCGCAACGACCTCACAGCCCTCCAGATCTGTGTAGTTGAGCAGGTGGGCGCACTGGCCCATGTTGCCGACGCCGACGAAACCGATACGTTTTTCTGCTGCCATCAGACTCTCCGTGGTCCCATACATGTCAGGTCAAAGGGCTGGAAACCGATCTTGTGCGCCGGCGAGTTCTTCTTCAGATCGAAGCGTCGCCTGCCGGGATTCACGAAGCCGGGGTCGGCGACCACCGAGTGACCATCGAAGCCCAGCTGCCGCCACTGTGTCCACGACCTGTCCGCCAGGCGCAGGCGCTTGCCACGCAGATCGAAGTAGAGGTTGTGGTCCCACGCCAGGCTGTCCGGTCGGATCTGCCCCACGTGAACGGGACCGAACAGGACGCCGCTGTCGAACAGGACGATGTTGTGCTCAAAAGTGAACGAACGGTGCTGTTCGATGCAGCTGAGACTGACCTGGCCATCGCCGCCAAAGGCGAAGATGTTGTTGCGCACCACGTTGTTGCCGCCGTAGTGCTGATTGAACAGGGCCCGGTTGCAGTCGTGGACGAGGTTGCTCTCCACCAGCAGGTCGCTGCTGCCCTCGTCCGGGTAGATCCCCCAGCCGCCGTAGGTGCGTGACTGCACGTGGTGGATATGGTTGTAGCGCAGGCGTGTACCCTGCTGCGGACCGAGAGTGTAGATCCCGCCCATGTCGCTCAAGTACCCGGCGCCGATGTCGTGGATGTGATTGTACTCGACGATGTTCCCCTGGTTGTGGCACATCTCGTAGCCCCAGTGCCAGCCGACGGAGATTCCGGTGTAGCGGATATCGTGGATGTGATTGTGGATGATCTTGTTGGCCCCGGAGTTGCCGATCAGCACGCCGACGGCGCTGTAGAACACGCGCCCACAGGCGGAGATCTCGCAGTCGCCTACCGTAGTGCGCTGCGTGCCGTGCCAGGCTTTGACGGCGCCGGCCCCGAGATCGGTAAAGGTGCAGTCGGTGACGATGGTGTCCCGACTGCTGCCGAGGGCCTCCAGGCCCCAGGTCCCGAGATGGGCGAACTCACAGCGATGAAAGCCGACGCGGATGGCGTCGATCACCTGCACCGCCGCCGGCACCATTCGGGCTGCCTGCTCACAGCCTGACAGGGGTGCCTCGTAGGTCCACTCCGTATGGTGGAACCGGATTCCGTTGAACTGGATGTACTCCGGATAGCGCTCTTTCGCTGGATCTCCGGTAACCGTCAGCAATCTCGGCAGCAGGGGCACGATGAACCGGGTGTTGCTCAATGTCTCGCCCTTCTTCGGCACGTAGGTGAGACGGCCCGTGCCCCGATCGAGATACCAGTCTCCCGGCTCCCCGAGGGCCTCGTAGATATTCTCCACGAAGTAAGCGGATCCCGACTGCGCTTCAGCACTCAAGCCGCTGGTGCTGAAGCGGTCGAAGGTGACCAGTCGCTGCTTCAGATCGACGGACTGGATCCACAGCCTCGACTCGATCCACACCTGTAGCAGCACCAGCTCCACGTCATTGAGATTGTGCCAGTCGTCGATGTCCCCCGGGCAGAAGAAGAACCGGTCATTGGTGCCCGTCTTCCAGCTGTCAGCCTCGGGGCCGGGCGCCAGCTTGTCGATGGTCGAGAACGTGGCGCGGGGGAACCGCGGACGGTGTCGGCGCTCGCCGTTGACGAAGAGCTGCCGAAAGTAGAGCCCACCCCTGGCGACCTCGGGGAGTTCGGTGACCCAGACAGTCCTGCCGTTGAGCTTCTCTTCGGTAAATCCACCGATCTCCTTGCCGCCGCTGATGACGGGAGTCTCGTTCCTGTAGGCGGCCACCACCAACGGCTTGTCGGCGCCGACGCGACAGTTGCCCCTGACCTTCTCCGGTCCGATGCCTCCGTCGCGATGATCCAGCTCCAGGGGTTTGTCGAGGAAGTAGGTGCCGCCGCGCACATTGATCCTCACCGGTCTGTCGGGGTGCTGACGACGCCAGGTGCGCGCCGCGCGAATCGCCTTGGGAATCGTCGCAAAAGGACCGTCGCCACCTTCTTTCGGCACGGAGGCCCGGAGACCCGACCACCGGCCATTGCCGGCAGGCGACACGTACAGCTGGTGATAGTCAGACACGCGATCTCCCCTCCCCAAATCAGGTAGCGTGGACCTCGTCGACTGCCTGGCGTGCCAGCTCCACCCAGCGTGGCAGCCGCTCGGGCTGTTCGCACAGGGTGTGCACGTCCTTCATGATCAGCTCGAGTCGGCAGTCGCAGGCCGCGTGAAGCGTCTGCCGCAGATCGTCGAGGATGGCTGCCTCGTCAAAGACTTCCGTGCTGATCAGCGTCGGGTTCGGCTTGCGCGAGAACACGATGTCCTTGCCCAGCCTTTCTGCCATCACCTCTTCATCCGCCCAGGGCGACACCGACACGCGGGCCAGGTTCGGCAGCTGGGACAACACCTCGATGCGGCTGTGCACCGGCTCGCAGCAGCCGTAGTAGACCTTACCGAAGTGCTCGGCGATGTCCCGCTGATAGGGATGGATGAACTCGGCAAACTGCTCGGGGCCGACGCCGACCGTCTCCTGCGACTCGAGCAGGACCCACTGATCAATCGTCTGAACCTCCTGCCGCCCCGAGCGTGGCAGCTCGTGAGTGTAGCCCATGCTGCCGGAACCGATGTAGTCGTTCTCGTTGTTGCGGCACAGCAGACCCTCGCCCTGCAGCCAGTCGGCGTAGGCCAGGGCGTCGTCGCGCAGGAAGGCCATCAGGGCGTGCAGACCGGCGGGCTGATCGTACATGGCCAGCATGAGATTCTCCAGACCGATCAGCTCGATGGCCGTCCACGTCATACCCAGGGTCCACCAGAAACCACCGCGGATTTCGATGGGCAGCAAGTCGCCCAAGACGGTTCTCAGCCTCTCCACCTCCGCGTGTGTGGCCTCGCGGTCGATGGAAAAAGTGCGGGGCTGCAGGCGATGCAGGTCCGTTTCGAGATCTGCGATCGGCGAGTCCCAGCGCCGGGCTCCCAGAGAACCTTCGAACTCGGCGTGATGCTGCACCACCTCGACGCCGTAGTCGCTGGTCGTGACCTGCCAGCCTGTAGTCAGTCGCGGCTCGACCACATGATCGTCGCGCAGCACCTCAAACTGGTACATCTCGACACGCAGGCTGCGCTCCAGGCCGCGAGCCCAGTCTGAAGTGCAGAGCAGATCCGCATCGGTAACGGGACGCGCCTCATCGCGCAGGCCGCCACTCTCGGCCAGTATCAGCGGCCGTCCACCGCCGGCACCGTCGTGCTGATACCACGCCTGGCGACGCTCGTTGTTCGTCGGATCATCGGCGATGGCGAGCTTGGCCTCGGCCAGGCGCCGCAGGCAATCGATATCACTGACAGGTATGGCGGGTGCCGTCATCGCGTCATGCCTCTGGCCGTCTGCAGATAGGCGAGGAAATTCTCCGGTGGTGTCCCCGGCAAGACGGCGTCGGCTGTTGAATGGATGTGCGCCTGGCCACGGGTGGCCGTCACCATGCCTTGTGTCCTCTCCGTGATCTCTTCGACGCTGCCGTCGCGCAGCAGACCGAGGTCGAGGTTGCCCTTGGTGCAGGAGCCGGGGCGCAGTCGGGCCCGGGCCTCGGCCAGCTCGTTGTCACCCGCCGGCGGCGGCGCCACCGTCTCCAGCACATCGGCCTCGATACGGTCGAAGTCGCCGGCGTCGAAGAAGCGCTGCGTGCGCCCGCAGTTGTGGTACCAGAACAGACCACCCCGGTCGTGCGTCCAGGCGGCGTAGTCGCTCAGACACGGCACATCCATGGCGGCGAACAGCTCCGGAGACGTCATCTCGAGACCGAGGCCGGAGGCACTCATGAAGTCGAACCCCTCCTCCAGGGCCACCCCGAAGACGAACAGAGACGCCTCGTACACGGCGGCCATGCTGGCCCGGTAGGTGGCCTCGAAGTCGTGCCAGTGCAGGAACCACGTGGCCTGACCGATCTGGTGGGCGAGCCAGTAGGGATTCACGTGGCCGATGACGATGACACCGTCGTCGCCGACCTTGCGGCGCCACTGGCGGAAGAACTCGCGGATCTGCGGCTCCCGTTGTTCGACGCCGAGGCAGGCCGACTGGAAGTAGGCGTGATCGGCCTCGGTCTGCACCGGGAAGCTGGCCTCCGTACTGCCCATGGTCAGGCCGCGAGGCAGACGCTTCGACCAGGTGCCGGCGGCGGTGGGCAGCCTGTAGCGGACACTGTCGACGTCGCTGCCAGCCTCGTCCACCTCCCAGGGAAAGATGAACTGTGTGCACCCCACCATGAACATGGGCTCGTAATCCACAGCGCGACTCAGGGCGATCTCGTCCCCCACCGCGTCCCCCGTGGTCGGCAGGCTGAGATGGCGCAGGGCGTTTTCCAGCACATCGGGCTTGGGTAAAAAGGGCGAGACCACGGGTCGGTGCTCGGCGGGGGCGCGCACGTAGTCGAGAAAGCGCCGACGCGCCGTTCCCACAGCTGCGACGCAGCGATCGACATCACCGGCCGCCTCGACCTGGCGCCCGAGACGTGAGACGTGCGACTCGTTCATGTGGCCAGCTCCTGCGTCATGCCGCGCTCCGGGCGAGTACCGTGTCGACCATCGCTTCATACTGTGGATAGCAGTCCTCGCCGGCGCCACGAATGAACGGGGAGGCCGAGGCCGAGACGATGAGACCGGCCCCGGTGAAGGCGTCGTCGATCAACCGGCCCACCTGCTGTCGGATCTCTTCCGGCGTCGACTCGTAGAGCTCGTGGATCTGCAGATTTCCCTCCAGGCAGATACGATCACCGGCTCGCCGCCTTGCCTCGGCGGCCGTGATGTCGCCCATGGGAGGCGGCTCGATGGGGTGCAGGACATCGGCGCCCATGGCCAGGAAGCCGTCGAACACCCGCGCCACCGCGCCATGGCAGTGTACGTGGATGCGGCCGCCGGCCTCATGGATCCGGTCGATGAGGGGGGCGTCGTAGCGCACGTTGAAGTCGTCGAAGTCAGCCGGTCCGTGCAGAGGCGGTACGACGTACTCCTGGCCGAGAATGGAGAAGAAGGGACCGACGCCGCGGTCGAGTAACACTTCCAGGCGTTGCAGCAACAGGCGTTGTTGGCGCTCGCACAAAGCGTGCACCAGATCCCGGTGTGTGAGCGACAGGACGGCGAAGGTTTCGGAGCCGCACAGCTCGGCGACGAAACCGGCCGGATTGAAGCCCAGACCGGCTTCGGCGATTCCGGCGTCGCCGACCTCGACGTCGCCGGCGAAGAATCCGCTGACGTCGTCGCCGACATCGGGCAGGGGCAGCGACAGGTACGTCTCGGCGGCTTCGGCGCTGTCGACGAAGAAGGTCTCGTGCAGGCCCGGCAGGCGGTGGCGACTCACCAGATAGGTGGCTGTCAGATCACCGGCGGGCGTGTGCAGCGTGCTGACCCGTCGATCCCAGTCGGCAGAATGGCTCTCTAGGTCCACGTCGATGTCGTACGGAGCGTCGAGCCTGGCGCTCGGCCAGACCGCCTTCAGCTCCGTGCGCTCCCGCAACAGACGGCGCAGGCGGTCGTACGTCGGATCGTCGGCCGGCATGCCGGTGCGGCTGTAGACGGCCGGACGGTCCACGGGCTGCCCCCGGTAGCAGCGTTCGAGTCGTTCGCGACGGGTCATCCCGCGGGCGGCTCGAAGAGATACCGGTAGACAGCGCCCTTCCAGAAATGCTCGGTGTCCTCGCCGATCCGCGTCAGGTAGATCTCGAATCGCCCGGTCTCCTGATCCTCCAGGAACGTGAAATTCGACAGTTGCACACCCTCTCCGTCTCCCGGCTCGCGATGGTCGACGAGCACCAGCGAATCCCGCCGCACGGCGGCCCGCTCCTCATCGATCTCAGCCAGCCACAGGGGATGCCGGGGGCCGTTGCCATCGGGTGGTTCGTCGCAGATGTTGGCCAGCCAGTACAGCCTGCCGTTACGCGACGAGCGCAGCAGCCGGTGGATGCTCGATGGCGAGTAGAAAGACGTGCCGTCGTCGAAGGTCAACTCGCGCACCGGCTCCAGCGTCTGGCCGCTGTCCGTTGACAGGGTGACCCATTTGCGTCCCGCCGTCGTCTCGGTGTTGCTGCCGCGGGCGATGACGAGAATGCGGCCATCCCCGAGTACCGCGGCATCCGGTTCGAGCAGGCCACGAGAAGATTGGTCGGCCCTGACGTGCACCCGATTCGACGGCAGCCAGTCTCCCCCGGCGTCGCGCCGCATCAGCGTCAGACCGGACTTGTGCAGACCGGCTCCGGCGTTGGCTACCTGACAGACGAGAGGCAGGTAGACACCACCATGACCATCGAAGGCGAAACTGTTGCCGAAGTAGGCGCCGTTGGCCGCGGCGAAGGCCGGGGCGAAAGGATCCGCCGGATCCCAGGCGGGGCCCTCCTCGTAGCGCAGGTGACACTCCACCGGATCGTCACCGGGGTGCTGCTCGACGACGAAGCAGTGGTCGGTGAAGGGGTGGTCGTGGTTCTTCCACTCGAAGGTGAAGGGCTCGGCTCCCGGCCACAGGCGACGCATCCGACGGCTGTAACAGCCACCGCTGGCCGGATCGACGTCACTGCCCCCGGGATAGGTGACCAGGCCACCGCCGGGCAGGCGCTGGACGACGTCGGGGATCGGCTCCGGATCGCTCCACGTACGGCCGTTGTCGCCGGAGTGACGACGCTCCCAGTCGAGATATGTGTCGGAAGCGGAGCTGATGCGCAGGATCTGTTCGCGCCGGCCCTGGTTATCCAGATAGTGTGTCGCACACCATTGGGCCGCGTCGAGCCCGGCAGCGGGCAGATAGCACTCACGTGGCAACATCGTGGTTCGTCATCCTCCTGCCCGCCAATGTAGACCATCGTCCCCTGTGGACAAGCACCTGCTTGCCCGGCCCCTGGCTTCTGTCTATGGTGAACGGGAAGGAGAACGGCTCGCACCGAAAACCCCGGCCGAAATGAAGCAGACATGATTCGTGACCTGACCGATCCGGCTGCCAGCGACATGCTGGCCCGCCACGGCCGCTACTGGCGCAATGGCCAGCCCGAACCCGAGCCCTGGATCCCGGCGGCGATCTTTCCGCCTGCCGATGGTGACGCCCGTCCCCTGTTTCAGATGAATGCTGCGGCACCGATGGTCGATACTCCCGACCCGCACACCCTCGAGCCACCGCCCCCACTGGACGGCAGCGTCTTCCGGGATCAGATCGAGCGCGGCTTCGATGCCAATGGTCTGCTCGACGGCGATTACTTCCGCGTCATCGGCACCGGCACGGCCAGCGAGGTCTTTGTCGGCTGTACGATCCAGGTGCGCGGCGGCACGAACTGGGCCGAGAACTGTTTCACCGATTTTCACCAGCTGGATGACTATGACGTCCGCGACACGGTCTGGTACCAACGTGTGCTCGACAACACCCGACGCGCCGTGGACAGTGTCGAGGCCGACCGCTATCCCTTCTGTGCCGCCGCCTTCCGCGGTCCCGTCGATATGGCCGAGGCCATGATGGGGGGTCCCGCCATGTGCGAGGCGGCCGTCGACGATCCCGAGGGCCTCAAGCACCTGCTGGCGCGCATCACCGACATCATCATAGAGGTCGGCCTGGCCCATGGGGAACTGCTGCCGTCCTGCGCCGGGGGATGGTTCAACTCGTACCGGATCTGGACACCGGGACGCACCATGACCTTCACCCTCGACGGTGCCTGCCTGTTTTCGCCCGCCCACTACGAGGATCTGTTCCTGCCCTTCGACCAGCGGCTGTGTGAGGCCTTCGAGACGCCTTTCGTCCATCTGCACGCCTCTGCCCGTCAGCACTTTCAGGCCTGGACCGAGATTCCATCCCTCGGTCTGCAGTGCGTCATCGACCAGGCCTTTCTCCCCGAGGGACGCAACCAGCCCATCGGGCCGCAGATCCCGGATCTGATGGACGAGTTCGCCCTCATCCGCCAGGACAAGTCGCTCATGCTCTACGGCTACTGGACGGAACAGTGGCTACGGATCGTCGGCGAGCGGGTGTCGGCTTCAGGTTGTGCCATCACCGGCATGACCGAAAACCCGGACAGCCTGCGGCAGCTTTACGCCGGCAGCGGACGCGCGGCCTGACCGGTTGATGAACGCCTCCCTCGTCATGACAGTGATCGGCGATGACCGTCCGGGTCTCGTCGAATCCGTATCGCAGGCAGTGGCCGCCCACGGAGGCAGCTGGCAGGAAAGCCGCATGGCGCGACTGGCCGGCAAGTTTGCCGGTGTCCTGCGCATCGAGGTGGCCGAAGAGCAGGCACGCGACCTCGAGGTCGCACTCCGCGAGCTGGCTTCGGCCGGGCTCCACATCATCGTTGAGTCCGGAACTCAGGACGCCGAGGGTGTGACTCGCGATCTGAGCCTGGAACTGATCGGCGGTGACCGACCCGGTATCGTGCGCGACATCTCCCACACGCTGGCCGAGCGCGGCGTCAATATCGAGGAACTGGCGACCGAGAGTGTCGACGCGCCCATGTCGGGTGGCTTGCTGTTCAAGGCAACGGCGCGGGTGCGGCTGCCTCCGGACGTCTCGATCGACGATCTGCGCCAGTCTCTGGAGGCCCTCGGTCACGATCTGATGGTCGAAATCTCCCTGGCGGATGTCGAGGGTCCTGCCCCCAGGGCGTGAGCCATGGAGGACATGACCAGCCTGGAACGGGTCCGCGCCACCGTTGCCGGAACGCCGCGGGATCGGCCCCCGGTGCAGCCCATGCTGATGACCTTTGCCGGCAGGCATGCCGGGATCCCCTTCGGCGACTACTGCCGCAAGGGCGAGCTGATGGCCGCCGCCCAGCTGTCCGTCTGGCGCGACTTCGACCTCGACATCCTGTTGACCTGTTCCGACCCGGCCCGCGAAGTCATCGATCTATGCGGTGAAGACAGCGTGCGGTGGTACCCGGATCAACCCCCGGCCATCGACGAGACCAACGCCGCTCTGCAGGACAAAGCGCGGCTGCTGCAGCTGCGGCAGCCGGACCTGCATGCCGGTCGGATGGGCGATCGCATCGAGGCTATCCGCATCCTGCGCCGAGAAGCCGGCGACGGGGCCTGTATCGTCGGCTGGGTCGAGGGAGCCCTGGCGCTGGCCGCCGAACTGCGGGGCATCAACGCCCTGATGACCGACTTCTACGACGACCCTGACTTCGTGCACGAGTTGCTCGCTTTCTGTGCGGAACTCTCCGGTCGCTACGCTGCAGCACAGGTCGAGGCCGGCGCCGACAGCATCGGCATGAGTGACGCCGCCGCCAGCCTCATCGGTCCCGACTTCTATCACGACTTTCTGTGGTCGAAACAGGTTCACATCCTGGGCGCGATCTCAACCGCCGGCGCCATGGCCCGCGTACACATGTGCGGCTGCACCGACGACCTGCTTCACGACATGTCACGACTTCCGGCAGACGTCATTGAGGTCGACTTCCTCACCGATCTGGCTCTTGCCCGCAGGACGCTGGGTGACGAACTGGCACTGTGCGGCAACATCGATACCATCTCCACCATGTTGGAAGGCGACGCCGAGGATGTCACCAGGGCGGCGCTGGAGTGTCAGGGCGTTGGCGGCGAGCGCTTCATCGTCTCCCCCGGATGTGAGGTGGCGCCCTTCACGCCACCGGAGAACGTGCGGGCTCTGGTCGAGTTTGCCCACGGCCTGGGCAGATGACACTGACTCCTTTCGTATTGCTGGTGTTGGCTCTGCTGGGTATTACCGACACAATCTGGCTGAGTCAGGCGCATCTGTTCGGCGGCACCTGTGGTGCCGGGGCTGGCTGCGATGCCGTGCTGGCCAGCCAGTACACCCGTTTCCTGGGTGTCCCATTGGCGAGCCTGGGATTGGGTTTCTACCTGACTCTTGCTGGCCTTGCCTGGCGCGCTCTGGTCCCCGAATCGCGCGACGAGAGTGTGCGCTGGATATCACTGCTCAGTCTGCTGGGTTTCGTGCCGGCTCTGCTCCTCATCTTCCTGCAGGGCTTCGTCATCGGCCCCTGGTGTCCCTTCTGCCTGCTCTCTGCGGCGCTGATGTCATCCGCCCTGGCCGTGTCGATGTTCCACCGAATCCGTCGTGGCCAGTTGCGGCCACTGGTGGGGGCGCTGCCGGGCGCGCACGTGGCCGTGCCCGCCGTCGTCGGCCTCTGTGCCCCGAGTGTTCTCCTTGTCGGGCTGGAACACAGCCTGCCCGAAGCCATGCCGACGACAGCGACGCCGACCCACATTGCGGCCCGGGTCGGCGACCGGGAGATCACTCTCGAAGAAATGGATCGTGCCATCGGACTGCGCCTGAGTGAGACGCGCAGCAGCTTGCGCGAGGAGTGGCTGGACCTGCAGGTGCTGGAAGCCGAAGCGCTGAAGAAAGGACTGGATGTTCGGCAGCTGCTGCGACAAGAGATCTCCGTGGACCCTATCTCCCAGCAGGACATCGATCGATTCTATGAGATGAACAGGGAGCGCATGCCGGCAGACGTGCCACGCGCCCGTCTGGATCCACAGATCCGCGATCAGCTCCGTCGAGACGCCGGTCAGCAGGCCCAGGTCGAATACATCGGCCAGCTGCGCCTGCGGTACGGCGCCGCACTGGTCCGGCCTCCGGTTGAGCGCTTCGCCATCGACGCCAATCCACGGGGTGGCCCGGAGCGCGGTCCCGCCGACGCGCCCATCACCATCGTTGCCTTTTCTGACCTGGAGTGCAGCTACTGCGCCCATTCTCACCGTCAGCTCGAAGAACTGCAGCGGGAGCGGCCCGACGACCTGCGTCTCGTCTTCCGCCACTATCCGCTCAGGATGCATGCCAACGCCCGGCTCGCCGCCGAGGTCGCCGCCTGCGCCCATCAGCAAGACCGGTTCTGGCCCCTTGTAGAAGTGCTCTTCGAGAACCAGACACGGCTGGAAATTGACAGGGTGCGCGGGCATGCCATGGCCCTGGGCCTGGACATGCTACAGCTCGATGGATGTTTGCAGTCGGGCGTCGGCGCCGGGATCGTCAACGCCGATGTCGCTGAGGCGGACGAACTCGGGGTCTCTTCAACACCAGCCTTCTTCATCAACGGGCACTTCGTCAAACAGCTGCCGACGGCCGCCGGGTTGGAGGCGTGGATCCAGCGCTGATCAAGCTCCGGGCGAAATCCACGTCGCGCTTGATGTCGTCTTTCGTCGACTCCGTCAACGGCACCTCGACGATGAATGTCTCCACACCGGTGTCCAGAGCGGCCCTGATCGAATCTTCCGCTCCGCAGGTCCCTTTCCCCAGTGGCGCGGGGCCGTCGTCGGTGGCGTCATTGAGATGAAGCGAACAGACACGACCTTCGTACTTGCGGATCCAGTCGGGTAGACAGATGCCACGCTCGGGCTTGAACTGCCCGATGTGGAACTGCCCCTGGAGCTGCGGCATGTTGTCCATCAGGTGTTCCATGACATGCCTGTCGCCGAGTCTGACCAGTTCCATGTGATGGTTGTGGTATCCGAGGGTCAGACCGTCCTGTTCGAGGCGCTCTGACATCTCGCGAAACTTGGGCAGCAGGTTCAGCCACTCTTCGAGACTCTCGGCCCTGGCGAAGGGGATCACCCAGCTCTTCGAGTCGAAATCCACCAACAGCTGTTTCCACTCGTCGTACGCCGAATCGAAGTCGGCGATCGTCATGTGACCGCAGACCAGACTCATCCCCGCGCGCTCCAGCATCCCCCTCAGGTCTTCCACTGACGTGGTGGATCCGGGGTCCTTCGGCACCGCGCCCGACCAGGCCTCGATCGCATCGATGCCCAGGTCTTTCACCGCTTCGAAAGCAGCCTCGTACCCGCCCTCGTATTCACGCAACGAGTACAGTTGAAATGCCAGTGTATTCGCCATGATCTGTCTCCCCTTCAGATGATCTCACGTGTTGATGCTGGAGCCGCACGGCTCTATACCTCGGCCGCCGTCGACACCGAGGCGTCCATGATCTCGTCAGCGGTTACCTCGCGCCCGCGATCGTGTGAGAGATAGATGCCCTGCTGAATCAGCATCGTATTGAGGGCGAGCTCCGCGGTAGGCAGAAGCTCGACTCTGTTGTGGAGCGCCGCCGCCCAGTGACGCTGAGACGACGCCATGTCCCGAGCCAGATCAGGGTTCATGAGCCTGCGCCTGCCGGCCACGGCCCCCGGATTGGCCGTCATGTCAAAGTCGATATCTGCCATCGTCTTGTGCAGGCTGAAGGGTTCGACCCGGATGCCACCGGTTGAGCCGGCGATATAACTGGGAGCAAACTCGTCGAGGTTGATCGCCCAGGCGACGACGACGTCCATAGTCAATCCTGATTCGAAACAGACCATGGCGGTGGCGAACTCCTCCACGTCGAAGGCTTCCTGTCGCGTCGGATCCATGGGGACCTCTGTGTAGGTTCGCCCGGTGACGCGTGCGACCTCGGGATTGCCGAGCAGGTAGAGCATGCGGGAGATCTCATAGATCCCCATATCGTATAGAGCACCTCCGCCGGACTGTTCCCGCTGAACGAACCGGGCGGTGCCGTAGCCGTCCACGTACGGACGCCCGCGACGGCGGTACTCCGTCGCTCTGGCAGTGTACAGCTTCCCCAGCTCGCCGGCATCGATGACCTTTTTTGCCGCCAAGGTGGCATCCAGATAGAGTCGAGCCAGTTGGACGTGGAGCATCCGGCCCGCCTCGGCGGACGCGGCAAGCATGGCCTTGCCGTCCGCATAACTGCCGGCGATGGGCTTCTCGCAGTACACATGCTTCCCCGCTCTGAGAGCTTCGATCGCAGCCGGGGCGTGCAGGTTGTTGTGCAGACAGACGTCGACGGCGTCGAGGTCATCACACTTGAGCAACTCACGGAAATCTCCCGTCCGGTGCGGGATGCCGAACTGACTGCAGGTCGCGGCCAGAGCATCTTCGTCCAGGTCACATGCGATATGGACCTCTATCTCGTCGATCTCCTCCCACTGACGCAGATGAGCCTGTGCGATCTGCCCGGTGCCGATGATACCAATCCGCTTCATGAATCCCCACTGTTCAGGATAGGTGACTTCACTCCCGCCTTCTCACGGGTTATTGTTCAGTGAACAGAAAGAAGGCACCGACGTCCACTTTCCCATCGCCGAAGCCCTGGCGCATCCGTCCGGGGATCACCAGATCTGGCAGTAAACGCGCGTTCGGCATCCCTTGCAGGGAGATGGCCTGGCTGAGTAACACCACCTGATTGGCGCAGTTCAGTGGGAGATGTGCGCCGCACAGCGGTTTCAGCGTGAGCGCGACAGCATTCTGTGAGCCTACCAGCACGGCGAGAATCAAGACGCACATGAACATCACAGCGATCATCCACCATCCAGAGTGCGGTCTGCTGCGGCTGTGCACCGGCGGCGCCGAAGAGGGATGGACATGCGGAGTTTCGGACGACCTCGCCCGCGAGATTCTCGGTGCCTACGAGCCTCTGCTGCTCGGCGAGGCCGTCTGGGAACGTGAGCGGCTCTGGCGACAGTGCCGGGACGCGGGGCGCGACGCCGGTCTGCCGCCGGCATCCTGGGGCCACGTGGACGTGGCCCTCTGGGATCTGTTCGCCAGAGCGCAGAGACTGCCCCTCTTCCGAGCGATCGGTGGGTTCCGTAACCGGATCCCCGCGTATCGACGGGGCACGGTCGACCTCACCCTGGCGGCCGTCCTGCGCGAGGCGACCGTCGCTCGTGATGCCGGCTACCTGGGGTATAGTCTGCGTATGGGGGCGGCGGAGGATGTGATCGCAGCTCTGCTCGCGCTGCGCCCCACCGTGGGAGACGATTTCAGGCTGATGTACGATGGCGCCGGTGAGTTGGAGCCGGAGCAGGCATTGGCCGTGGGGAGGGCACTCGAGGACATCGACGGCCACTGGTTTGCCGAGCCTCTGCGCAACGGCGATGTGACGGGACTGCAGAAGCTGGCCGACGCACTGGACGTTCCTGTTGTTGCCGGCGCCTTCATCGAAGGGTCGATTGTGGCGGGTACGCAGGCGCTGACGACACGGGCTGTCGACCGGCTACGGGCGACGATTCCCACGACAGGTGGTATCACCGATGCTCTCAAGCTGGCCCGCGGGGCAGAGTCGCTGGGAATGAACTGCGAGATTGACTGGGACCGCTCTGCGGGACCGCATGCGGCGGCCCATCTGCTGGGGGCGATCCGCAACGCCGAGCTCTACGCCGCCGAGGGTACGTCCGAAGCGGCGATGGGGTTCGCTCCCCTGCACGTCTCCGAAGGCGAGCTGCTGCTGCCACCGGAGCCCGGGCTCGGCTTGTGTCTGAACGATCCCTCATTCCTCGATGAGTATCGGACATGAGAATCACCAAGGCGACCTTCTACCTGACCGAAACGACAGCGCAGTTGCGGCAGGTGAAGTATGCCGACCGTGGTGGAATCGACAAGGTGCCGCCGGGTCTCTCAGGCCTGTTCACCCATACCGAGGGGATGGGTCCGGAACAGGATCTGCAGATCGAATTTGTCGCGGATGCACCGGCACCGATGTATCGCCTTCAGCTGCGCCTGCATACCGACGGGCCCCTGGATGCCTATGCCGATTGGGGAAACGGCTACAGCGCCGGCGAGCTCGAGTGGGAGGCGAAGCAGACACTGGCCCGGCTGATGCCGCTCGTGGTCGGTGTCGACGCCTTCGATCGCGAGTATGTCTGGCAGCGCCTGTGGTACGCGCAGCGGTTCTTCTACACGGGACGTCAGCCTCTCGACACCATCGACCGCATGCTCTGGGACCTGGCATCACGACACGCACGCCAGCCTGTCTATAGGCTGCTGGGCGGCGCCCGCGAGAGTGTTCCAGCGTACGGCCTGATCGGCGGCCCTTCGATCGACGCCATCGTGCAAAGCTGCATCGCCAAGCGCGACCAGGGCTTCATCGGCGGCAAGGATCACTGGTACCGTGGTGTGGAAGGCAACAGCGAGATGGCCCGTGAGCTGCGTGCGGCCATGGGCGAGGACTTCATCCTCCTCCACGACCCGGTCGAGTCCTACACCTGCGAGGAGGCAATCCGTATCGGCCGCGTGCTGGAAAAATACAACTACGGCTGGATTGAGGAGCCCTTGCAGGACTACGACATTCTGGGTCTACAGACGTTGTGCGGGGCCCTCGATCTGCCCGTGCTCGCCCTGGAGTGGATCGGCGCGATCGGTGGTCAGCCCTTCAATGCGGCGCCCTATGTGGCTCTCGGAGCGACGGACATCGTTCGACAGAGAGGCATCGGCATCACCGGACAGATCAAGGTCGCCCATATGGCCGAGAGCATGGGCGTGCCGGTCCACGGTGGCGATCCCCACGTCATCCTGGCGATCGGCAACGATCCTCTGTTCGAGGCCTTCATGGGACTGCAGCCCGAGCCTCCGGCGGAAGAGCTCGACTGCCGGGGGAGGCTGGTGGTCGGTGAGGGGGTAGCACGCATCGCCTGGAGTGACCGTCCCGTCGTCGATCCCGACTGGGATGAGGTGGCTCGTTCAGCGATCATGACGATCGAGTGACCGACCCCTCCGTGGCAATTGATGAACCGAGATTGAGCGGCTTTCCCTTCCACGGACCCTGTGCGTCGACCCACGCGGATGCCTCGAGATGGCCGGCACAGGATCAGTTGCGTCCATGAGTCATCGATGGTCAGCACAGATTGTGCAGATTCTCGCGCCCGGGTGTGTCTTTCTGACATTTCTCCCGCTGAGGAATGTCGGCGACAACGACCTCCTCTCTTCAAGTGTCACGGCATGGGGCTGGTGTTTTGCTCTCACAGGCAGTGTGCTGCTTCTCTGCCTGTGCCTCGCTGGACGGTACCTGCGAAGGAGGACCGCTGACGAGGCGAGCGAGGCTGGATCGCCCCTGGTGGGAAACTGGCTGGCCGCAGTCCTGGCCGTCACCGTCCTGATCGCCGTCGTGGCACTCCTGCAAACGACGGACATGTCCTGGGGCGGGTTCTCCCGGGCCGGCCCTTTCACCGTTGCCTACTCCGTGTCCAGATTCGTCCTGTCCATCTTCCTGCTCGTGGCGTGCTTCACGTTGGGGGCTTTGACGGTCAGGGCGATCCTTGGCGGTGGCGTGGAGGATGGGATCGATGAGAGTGCCTACTTCATCCTCTGTTTCTTCGGTGGTGCCTCACTCTACGGCCTGTTATTCGTCGCCATTGGCCTCCTCGGACTCCTGTCGCTCCCCGCGACACTGCTTCTGACGGTTCCCATCCTTTGTCTCTCGCCCTGGGTCGGGCGGAGAGTCTGGCATTCCCGGTGCAGACAGGTTCGGAGTCTGCTGAATCCTGGAGACCTTGGGGGCTGGGTCCGGGTCCATCTGGCCTGGTGTGCCTTTGCAAGCGGTGTCTTCCTGCTGCTTACCCGCGGTCTGTACCCCGGACAGACCAGCAACGATGTGTGGGAGCACTACCTGCCCTACTACCGGGAGGTCCTGCAGAGCGGCAGCGTCGGACCGAATGACCTTTGGTATCACTTCCACGGGTCCAAGGGGGCCGGCCTGTTCTTCTTGTTGGGTTCTCTGAGTGATGAGCTCTCGGTGCAGCTGGTGTCCTGGTGCTTCATTCTGCTGACTGGGCTCATCGTCTACCGGGTGCTTGTGCGACTCTTCGAGGATTCCTCCTGGGGCCTCTTTGGGGTTGCCGTGTTCTTCTCCGTCTACAGAGGAGACTTCTTCAAGCACCACGACGTGCTGATGGGACTGCTGTGCTTCCTGGTATGGGCCTCGATCGAGATCAGGACCCACAGCGGACGTCAACGACAGGCCATAGCCCTCATGATGGCACTGACGGCGTTCTACCTCGGCTTTTACCAGTCGATGGGTGCGGCCATCGTGGCGGGATTCTGGTCAGTCCTCATCTGCTGTACCGTTGGCTTTCGCAGCAGCCGACGTGAAGCGTATCTGCTGGCACGGTTGCTGGCCGTCCTCATCGCCGGTGTTGGCACCACCCTCGCGCTCAACTACCACGCCACCGGCCTTGCAGAGACGGTGCCATTACGATTCTTCTGGGCCCTCGCGGACACTGAGAAGTTTGGCAACGTGTTTGGCTTCTCAGGCGTCGCCCACCTGCTACACTCGGAAATAGACAGGCTCCACGTACTGTCTGGCCGACTGGAATGGAGACACTTCGAACAGGCCTTCCGCTACCAGCACTTCTGGGTATTCTGCACGCCCTGGATGGCGATCCTGGCAGTGACCGTTGGCAGTTGGCAGCTGGTCAGGAACCGGCCATGGAAGGCACTGTCGATGCCGGGCTATCCGGTGGTCGTCCTCACCTCGTTCTTCGTCTCGGCGTTGTTGCTCAGTGCGCTTGTCCACAATGTCAGCCTCGTCAGACTGTACATCTTCACAACATTCCTGATGACGATCGGTGTTGTCACCCTCTATCGCTGGCTCCTCAATTCCTTATCCGTCAATTCGGTGCGGCCGTATGCACATGCTCTGTTTCTGAGCGTCCTGAGCGTGCATGCCATCGGCCAGAGCTTCTGGTATTCGGAGGCGATCTGGGGCCTTGAGATGACGTCAGTCGCCAGGTTCTTCATCGGGCAACACTCACTTGCCGATGTGCTCGCAGAGACGGACGGCCGCTTCGACAAACCAGTGACTCTGGCCACCGCAACCAATATCCGCGGCGTTGTCGGCCCGCAGCCGAAGATCGTCGATCTTGGCTCCAACCCGGGGCCCGTCTATACCTATCCGGGTGCCGGCCTGATTGGTGGCGTGAACCATTCATTTGGTCCCGAGCACCTGGACATCATGTTTGGCCCACCGGAGGGTGCCAGAGCCGCTCTACGGAGGAAGGAGTGGAACTACTTCCTCTTCGACCTCCGCAATACATTCCTCGATTGCTTGCCCTACAGTGTGCTGTTCCAGCCTGAGAACCTCAACAAGCATCTGGCGCCGGTCTATCAACAGGGGGACACGTACCTGCTCACGTGGCGCCGCCCGGGCGACGCTCGACCGATACCCGTCCGGTTCCGGCAAGTTCTGGAACTGAAGCAGAAGGGCTCCCTGAGGTACCCCTTCACCAAGGAATTCGCCCGAGACCTCGATGAGACCGTCCGCCGGCAGCTGCTCTCGTTGGAATCGGATTTCCACGGGCCCCTGGTGGCCTCAGCGATTGCAGAGATGCTGAGCGTGGGCGTTGGTGCCGAGCTTGTCGTCGAGCAGAACACGAAGCTCGTGGCTGGGCTGGCATGGTACGTGCAGCAGTCACTGGAAGCGCTAGCGCCAGAAGCTGAGGCCGGCGCCAGGCAATGGAGTGCACAGCCGGACCCGCAGACCCTCCCGTTGGCGAGGTATCGGAGTGAATTCTCCAGGCTGCTGCTCGGTCCGATCAGAGCCATGGCCACCTGGTACTGCAACAGAGAACTAGGGGCAGCCGTCGCCGCCACACTGATGACTACCGATGAGCCACCTGTCGCACAGATGTACGCAAGCAGAGAGGCGTTCGAAGAACTCGTAGGAGTAGGAGATCCTTCGGGGCACTGAATCGCCGGCACACCGTCAGGAAGGAGCGAATCCATGTCAGCAGCTGAAACATCCTCCCGCAACGAAGCCTGGTCTCTCGCAGAAGGCTTGATGTCTTCCCTGCTCGAGGCGATTCGCCGCATCGACGAGCTCGGTCCGTGTTTCCCCGACGAGCTCCACGAAGCGCGCGATCCCGGGACCGACATGCAGGTCGTCGACTTCATTGAGCGTCTCGCCCGGCACAGCCTGCAGCACCGTCACGAGCTGACGAGCATCCGCGCTTCCATCGGCGCCAGCCGCCCCACCGACCCGGGGGACTCGCACCCGACCAGCGACACACCGTATGCCGCAACCTGGGTGCAGTGGTTCCTGCTCGAAGCCTTCCTCCGCCGGGCCGAGCTGGTCAGCGAACTGATCGGCCTCACCGATGACGACCTGGACAGGAAGCCTGCCCCTGAGCACGTTGCCGGCAACGAACGCAGCATCCGTGAGGTATGCGAGCATGTGCAGCACGTGCAGAGCTGGCTGATGTCCGGTATCGAGGGCGGTCTCGAAACGTACCGGGGGTCTGGTAGCAGTGAAGAAGCCTGACCTGATCCAGGCGTTGGCGCACTTCCGTCGTCCTGGCTCGCCGGTCTATGCGGGACATTTCACGCACCTGCCGGTTTCCGTCAGGCAGCCGGGGAACTACGCGGCGCTCCTCGCGATTCTGAATGACCCATCTCTGCCACCCGGAGTCAGGGAACATGCGGCCGGTGCCCTCGGCGAGGTCGGCGACCGGCGCGCTGTTCCGAGCCTGCTGACCGCCCTCGACAGCGCCAGACTTCGCCGGGGGGCCGCCGTTGCCCTTGGGCGCCTGCAGGCCTCGCGGGCTGCCCCCGCGCTGAAACGGCTGGCCCCGAAGTGTCCCGCGGCACGCTGGGCCCTCGGCGAGGTCACCGTCCCCCACACTGTAGCGGATGCCCTCGAGGATCTGCGTGAGGGACAACTCAGGCTCATTCCGGACAGGCTCCGGAGGCTCTCACCTTCGCTGCGGAAGAGCGTCGAGAAGGCGGTCGTCAGGCGCTTCCACCAGGCCGTGGCCGCCGGTGGTCCGGGCGAGCAGGACCGATGGCTGATCACCTCCCTTCAGGAACTGACCCCGTCCCGGGTCGGCGCGGACCTGGCGGCAGCACTCGACCATACCAATCGACGCCAGGCCACCCTGTGTCCTTCCATACGGAACCGTTTGCTGCGCACGATCAGCGCCGTGTGTCCTGCCGCTGCCCTGCCCGCACTCGCCGTCACCGCCTTCCGCGGCAACAGTCCGGTCCACGCTCGGAAGGCACTGCTGAGTGCCTCACGTATTGCAGAAACGGTGTCACCTGCCAGCCTGCAGCGGGCCATCGACAGCGTGCCTCGCGGCATCCGGGGCCGGCTGCGTCGCCACCTTCAGATCCTGCTGCTCGGCGTCGTGCTGTCGGGTTGTCAGGACCTGACGACCTCTCCACGCGAGTTCGAGATCCCACCGACGCCAATGCTTGCGGACGATGGCCTGCAGGTTTCCAGCCTCGCCGCTCAGGGCATCGATCCGCAATCGATCGCCCGTCTGGCGTGGGAGATCCGGCACGGCCACTTTGAGGAAATCCACAGCCTCGTGATCGTACGCCACGGCCACCTGGTCTTCGAGGAGTACTTCGCCGACGACCACCACATCGATTACCAGCACCGGCTGGCCTCGGTCACCAAGAGCGTCATATCCGTCGTGGTAGGGACAGCGGTGCAGCAGGGCTTCATCGCCGGGCACGAGCAACCCCTGCATGAACTGTTTCCCGATGAGATCGACATCTTTGCCGACCACCCGGAGAAGAGAAGGCTCCTGTTGCGACATGCTCTCACCATGTCAGCCGGGTTGCGCTGGAAAGAGGGTATCGGCGGCCAGCAGGGCTCCGACTCGTACGCCTTGGATAACTCCTTTGATTCCATGCGCTTCGCTCTTGAACGGCCCATCGACGAGGCCCCCGGCGAGGCGTTTGCTTACAATGACGGACTGACGAACCTGCTGGTGGGCGCCGTCATCAACTCGAGCGGTCTGGATTTCGAGGAATATGCTGAGGAGCACCTCTTTGGCAGACTCGGTATCGGTAACTACTCCTGGGAACATCAACGCGACGGAGGCATTCGGGCCGGGGGCGGACTGCACCTGACGAACAGAGATCTGGCCAAGATCGGGCTTCTGTGCCTGCAGAACGGTGTCTGGAGTGGGGAGCGACTGCTCCCCGATGACTGGATGGAGCTCTCAACCAGGAAGTGGATCGACACACACCAGGGCCATCATTACGGTTTCCAGTGGTGGCTGCAGCCTCACGCGGGCATGCCGGGATTCCTGATCGACAGTGAGGGTGGCTACTTCGGTAGTGGCTACGCAGGGCAGAAACTGTTCATCCTGCCCGAGCACGATCTCGTGGTGGCCAGTTTCGGCAGCGACTATGAACTCGATACCGACGCCGACCACGCGGTACCGCACTTCGTGCTGTATAACATTCTGTCCAGCCTGACAGACTGACTGCAATGCCAGTCGTGAACCGTTGCCTCGTGGCGAACTTGCTCGTGCTTCTGATGGTCGCGGAGCCGTCGGTGGCTACCGGTACGGGCTTCTTCGACCGGATGGGTGTTGCCATGGGCGTGAACTTCCCGCGTGGCAATGGCGTCATGGACTCCGGCGTGTACCCGATCGGGGTCAGCCTCCGCGTCGATGGTTCCCATCCGACGAGTACCCCTGTCGATCTCGAACTGTTGAGTGGCATCGACATCATGGTTGACATCGGCGGGGGTGGGTATGTGGCGCTGCCCGTGCTGCTCAACGCGACGCGCGAAGTGGCGGATCTGGGAGGCGGTTTCCTCCTTCTCAGTGGCTTTTTTGGCCTGGGATACAGCTACCACCACCTCTTTTCTGTCATCCGGGGCGTAACACTGGAGAAACAGCACAGCCTCGCGTTCGATGTCGGCCTGAAGGTCAGCGTAGCCCTCGGAGAGAGATGGCGAGTCTTTCTCCGCGGAGGAGCTTTCCGATCTTTCACTAGACCCGTCAACGCCTACTTCAGTGGCACGAGGGTTACCAGCGGGAGCAGGTTTGCCTACGGGACACTGCCCGTGTTGATCGGGATCTCCAGGAGGATGTGACTGTAGCCGGCATGTCTGACCGGGACGCCCATGTCACGAATGGCTCCAACTGAGACGTCCATGTCCCGGTGGTCCGTGGGCCGCCGCGTCGGCCCACAGTGAGAAGTGCCCGCCATTGCGGGCGGTATGGGCTTTGCAGCAAGTAATTCATACCCTTGGTGAAGGCAGAGGCGATGCACGACAACGGACTCCGTGGCGGGGACGTGATCGGAGTCATCCTGGCCGGCGGCCGCGGCGAACGTCTGGCGCCCCTCACCAGAGACCGCACGAAGGGGGCCGTCCCTTTCGGCGGCATGTTCCGCCTCATCGATTTTACCCTGTCCAATGCGCTGCACTCCGGGCTCAGGCAGATCTACCTGCTCCCTCAGTACAAGTACGCCTCGCTGAAACGCCACCTGAATCTGGGCTGGAGCCTGTTCCGGCCGGAGCTGGAGGAGAGCCTGACCGTCGTCCCGCCCCAGGAAGGGATCGTGGATGGCTGGTACCGCGGTACGGCGGACGCCGTTCATCTCAACCGTGAGGCCCTGTTCCACAGCCAGCCCGACGTTACCGTGGTGCTTTCCTCCGACCACGTCTACCGGATGGACTACACCGATCTCGTGGAATTCCATCGTGAACAGGCCGCCGATCTGACGATCTCGTGCGTCGAGGTCGCCGAGGAGACGGCCCACCGCTTTGGCATTCTGCAGACCGGCTCGGGGGGACGGGTCCATGCCTTCGAAGAAAAGCCGGCGACCCGGAAGATTCCGTCGTCGTCACCCGGTAAGGTTCGGGCCTCCATGGGGCTGTACGTGTTCGACACCCGGTGTCTGCGCCAGGTCCTGCTCGAAGACGCGGCCAGGGCGAGCAGCTCCCACGACTTCGGCCATGATGTCATCCCCTCGATGATTCAGGCGGGATACCGGGTCCATGCCTTCGACGCCCGCTTCGCCGACCGGGCCTGCTACTGGCGGGACATCGGTGAGGTCGATGCCCTCTGGGACGCCAACATGGATCTGCTCGGTGCCAGTCCGGAATTCGACCTGTGGGATCGGCGGTGGCCGATTCTGTCCCACAGACCGCAGCTGGCACCAGCGCGTCTCGTCGGCAGCAGCCAGATCGGCGAATCCATGCTGTCACCTGGGTGTGTCGTCAACAGTGCCTGTGTCAGCCGCTCCGTCTTGTCCCGGGGGGTGCGAATCGACCCCGGCGCGGAGGTGGTTGATTCGGTACTGTTCGACGAGGTCCACGTGGGAGCAGGCGCCCGGGTGGAGCGTGCTATACTCGACAAGCGGGTCACCATCCCGGCCGGACTTCGTGTGGACAGTCACGTCGAATTGCCCGCCGATGCCGCCGTATCACCCGGGGGAATCGCGGTGCTCCCCAAGGAATCGACGTTCACCAGCGACGCGTCCATGGACGATGCACTCCGGCTGGCCGTGGGCGCCAGCCGTCGAGACAGTCCGTACCCGGTGCCGTCATCTTCCCATCGAGACACGCCGACCGATGCTGGCCAGCCGGTCCAGATCGGCGTCGGGCGGGACATTGTCTGAGACGCCGAGAATCAGCCCGTTCCTGTCCGCGGCCCCGACGAACAGCTCGTCCATGTAGCGCTCGAACTCGCCGTCATCCATCGACTCGGGCAGCAGGGCCACCGATGGCACGCCGCCCCACACGGCCACACGCTCCCCAAAGCCCTGCCGCAACTCAGCCAGGGACAGCTTCGTCATCGGCGCCGGACAGACTGATTCGACGACGTCGACGCGGCACTCGGCAAAGAACGGCATGAGTCCGTCGTTCTCACCGTCGGCATGCGTCAGCAGCAACTTGCCGGCGCCGTGCAGCCCCTCGGCGACCCGCGTCAGCCACGGCGCGATATGGGCCTCGAAGAAGGGCGGCCACGTGAGATCCCGATCGTAGTTGGCCCCCCAGAACACGACCTCGGCATCGCACTCGATCACCGCCTCGAGGCAGGCTTCGTACAAGGGTTCAATCCGCCGGGCCAGATCGAGCAAGGCGTCGAAAGAATCGGCGAACAGGTAGTAGAACCGGTCCATCGCCGCCAGCTCGTGCAGCACCATGTGCATGGGTGAGGCCGCGATCGGGCCGCTCGCCACAGCGACACCACGCTCCCCGACGCGCTCGTGGAATGAACCGTATGCCGCCGGGGTCTGTACAACCTCGCAGTGATCGAAGATCCGGCCCACGGCTGCGAAGTCATCTTCCGACTCGATAGGATATCGGTGTATGAAGGGCAGCGAGATCCCCTCTGCCTTCATCGCCTGGGTCAGTTCGAGATGGGTCTCAACATCCCCGTCCGGGGTGTGAATCACCGAGCGGACATGCTCCGGACCCACGTCCAGATCGACGTCGAGACCGCGCAGCTCGACGCGAAATGGGTAGTCCGGGTGGTTGTCGAGACCAAGGCCACGCAAGGTCAGATCCGCCGGATCCCGCGGCAGCGTGTAGTCGGCCCGCACGGCGTGGCAGGCCACATCCAGCTCATCGGCCACCTGCGCCATGTTCATTCCGGCGAAGCGCTCGGGCAGAGCGCCGCGGGCCTCGAGGGCGATCTGCCACAGGTCCATGCGCGGTGCCCATGGCAAGACGTCGACGGCCTCGCCGCGCATCGCTGCCAGCAAACGGTCCCTGTGCGAGAGTGTCATGCCGTGCCGGTGCCGCACTGATCGAGTGCCTCGCGCATGGCGAGGATGTTGGCCGCCGGCACATCCGACTGGATGTTGTGCACGGCGTTGAAGACGAAACCGCCCCCGGGAGCAAAGTCGTCGACCCGTCGTCGAACCTCGTCGGCGACCTGAGCCGGCGTCGCCGTGGGCAGCACGTGCTGGGTGTCGACGCCGCCCCCCCAGAACACGAGATCGTCGCCGAACTCGCTCTTGAGCTGGCCCGAGTCCATGCCGGTGGCGGCGACCTGGACCGGATTGAGGATGTCCACGCCGACCTCGATCAGGTCGGGGATGATATCGCGCACGGCACCGCACGAGTGGAAAAACAACGCGGCGTGTGGTGCGTCGGCCTTGATGCCGTCCAGCAACTGCCGCAGACGCGGCTTGAACACCTGCCGCCAGAGCTCCGGACGCACCTGCAGGGCGTGCTGGGCCCCGTAGTCGTCGCCCTCCTGGATGACATCGACGAGATCTCCCACCTCGCGCAGGGCGCGGGACCAGTACTCGAGCTTGAGCCGGATGATCTTGTCGCAGAGGGCATCGGCCATGGGCCGGTCGGCCGCCAGGTCGCAGTAGAAGTTGTCGAAGCCCCGCAGCCACTGCCCCATTTCCATCATTCCCGGACAGATGCCGCCGAGGACGAAGGGATACCCCGCGTCGCGGATCGCCTGGGCGCGATCCCGTAACCCCTCGAAGCGGGGTTCGGCAGCCGCCTCGGGCCAGGCATAGGCGGCGATGTCCTCCGGCGTGCGGGCATCGGCCAGGGGCGAGCTGCAGAGATCAAAGTAGTGGCCGTCGTCGGCGATTCGTCGGCGGGTGATTCCCCAGTCATCGGTGTAGTACTCGTACTCACCCTCCACGCGAAACTCGAGACGCCATGCCGGCGGCGGCAACGGCCGGGAGCCCCGCACGTCGGTGCGCAGTCTCTCGTGGACGTCGTCGTGCACCACGGCCAGCTGCTGCATGAGATGGAAGATCTCGACCTCACGCTGCGGCAGGTCCAGGGCGGTCCGCAGGTTCTGGTAGGCCACCCGGTGAATCCCGGTGACCGGCGTCGATGACAGGTCGAAGGGGATACGATCGGGCTCGGTGTGGCTGAGGGCGGCGAGGAGTCGCTGGCGGGGTGTCATCGGGGTCTCCACGGGGACCGGCGTTTGAGGGCGAAACGTGGCTCAACTCTTTTCACGTAACTGCATTTCACGGTGCGGCGCGACTGCGGCCACGTCGGCAAGTGGCACGACACGGCCCGTTTGCGCTTACATATACGGATGCCTCGACACCATCTCCGGAGGACCAGATGACCCCACGGGAGCGCATGCGTGCCCTCATCCGTCGTGAGCCCATCGACCGACTGCCCTACCAGTTCGGTGGACCCCGGGCCTCCACCTTCGCCGCCTGGCGCCTGCAGGGGCTCAGCGAAGAACAGCAGAAAAACTGGTCGCGCTTCTCCCGCGAGGACGGCATGATGGGCGTCGGCAAATTCAACACCGGCGTGTGGCCTCTGTTCGAGGAGCGCGTCATCGAGGAGCGCGGCAACCTGCGCACCTGGGTCGACGGCTGGGGTTCGACGCGCCAGGATGCCATCGTGCAGCCGACGGCCGGCTTCGCCACGCGGCGCTGGCTCGAATTCGCTGTCAGAAACCCGGACGACTGGAAACGCGTCCGTGACCGCCTCGACCCGCACGCGCCGCAGCGCACCCGGCCCCTGACAGAAGACGAGATCACCCCCACCATGGGCCCCGACAGCTACGGCTGGCATGCCCCTGGCGGCAACCACTGGCGCGACAGCGTCGAGACCTGCAACCGGGCCGACGTGCCGGTCCGGCTGGTGACGACGGGCATCTACTGGGGCATCCGCGACCTGGTGGGCATGGAAAACCTGTCCGTCATGTTCTACGAACAGCCTGATCTGGTGCGCGAGATGTTCGACTACTGGGCCTGGTTCCTGATGGAGCTCCTCGACGAGGCCCTCAGCCACACCCAGGTCGACATCGTCATGCTCAACGAGGACATGGCTTTCAAGAAACAGGCCATGATGTCGCCGCCCCTGATGCGCGAGTTCCTGCTGCCCAACTATCGCAAGCTCTACGCCTTCTTCAGGGACAAGGGTGTGGGCACGCTGATCATGGACAGCGACGGCTACAACAACCAGATCCTCGACGTCCTCTACCCCGAAGCCCTCGACGGCATTCAGCCCATCGAGATCGCCGCCGGCAATGACCCCGAAGAGATCCTGACCCGGTACCCGGGGATCCACATCCATGGCGGCATCGACAAACGGGAGCTGCGCTTCTCGCGGGAACAGCTGCGGGCCGAGGTGGTCAAGCGCTATGACACCGCCCGTCGCCTGGGCGGTTTTATACCCCACGTCGACCACGGCGTACCGCCCGATATCCCGCTGCGCAATTTCCTCTACTTCCTGGAGCTGTCCCGAGGCTTCTGCGACGGCGAGGACCTGGACACCTTCGAGCCCGCCTGCGAGCTGGAGCAGGAGCTCGGTCCCATCGAGCAGATGTTCGAGCCCGGCTCGGCCATCGCCGCCGCCTACGCCATGGACGAGGAGCTCGGCTGATGGCGACGCGGATGAAGCTCGGCCTGGGGATGTATCCCCACCTGCTGACAGCCGACAACTACCGCTTCGCCCGCCAGGCCGGCGCCAGCCATGTGGTAGCCCACCTGCCCGGTTTCGCCCGGCGCGAGGGCCGTGGTCTGCCGCCGGAGCAGATGTGGACCTGTGACGAGCTGGCCGGGTTGAAGCAGGACATGAACGCCGAGGGCCTCGAGTTCGCTGCCATCGAGAACTTCGAGGTCGAGCACTGGCATGACGTGCTGCTCGACGGTCCCAGGCGGGATGAGCAGATGGCGGGGCTCAAGCAGCTGCTGCGCACCATGGGCAGCCTCGGCATCGGCGTCATGGGCTATAACTTCAGTCTTGCCAACGTCTGGGGCCGCGTTCCCGTGACGCGTGCGAGGGGCGGCGCCAGCTCGCCCGGGTACAGCCACGAGCTGGCCCCCGCCCAGGCCGAGATCCCCCACGGCATGGTCTGGAACACGGTCTACAACCCGCAGGCCCCCAGAGGCACGATCGGCCCGGTAACCGAGGAGATGATCTGGGACCGCTTCGAGCGCTTCCTGCGCGAGCTCGTGCCGGTCGCTGAAGAGTCCGGCGTGCGCCTCGCCATGCACCCTGCCGATCCACCCCTGGAGACCATCAACGGCACCCACCGGCTCATCACGAAGCCCGAACACTACCAGCGACTGCTCGACCTGGTCCCCAGCCACTGCAACGCGGCGGAATTCTGCCAGGGGACGATCGCCGAGATGGATGGTGACATGGATGTCTACGAGGCCATCGAGACCTATGCCGGCCAGGGCAAGATCGCCTATGTGCATCTGCGCAACGTGGCGGGCAAGGTGCCCGACTACTTCGAGACCTTCATCGACGACGGCGATGTCGACATGGTGCGCGCCCTGCGGCTGTACCACAGACACGGTTTCGAGGGCGTCATCATTCCTGATCACAGCCCGGAGATGACCTGCGCCGCCCCCTGGCATGCGGGTATGGCCTATGCCCTGGGCTGGATGCGCGGAGTCATCGCCTCCATTGAGGCGGCGGACTGATGGACGCGGTGTCGCCCGGCATGTCGGGGGCGAGGCATCAGCCGTACCTTCTCTCCTCTGACGTTGTGCACGCCGGAGAGCCCCGGCCACCTGTCCGCGCCGATACCGTTCTGAGTGGAGACCTGTAGAGATGGCACAGACACCCCGTGAGATCGTCACTGCCGCCCTGCGCTTCGAGGTCCCGGAGCGCCTGCCCAGGGACCTGTGGACCCTGCCCTGGGCAAACCAGCACCACCCGGAGACGGTGGCCGAGATGCACCGACGTTTTCCCTCCGATTTCGCCGGTCCCCCCGGTGTCTACCGCCCCTCGTCGCGCGTCCAGGGCGAGGCCCACACGCCGGGTCTCTTCGTCGATGACTGGGGCTGCACCTTCGTCAACATTCAGGCAGGCGTTATCGGCGAGGTCCGCGATCCCCTCGTCACCGACATCGCCGAACTCTCCATGGTCGCGCCGCCGTATGAGACCCTGCCGGAGGACCTCGACGCGGCCCGCGATACCATCAACCGCTTCTGCGCTGACAGCGACCACTATGTACGTGCCGGCTGCTGCGCCCGACCGTGGGAGCGGTACCAGTTCCTGCGCGGCACGATGAACGCCATGATGGACATCATGCAGCCCGAGGGCGACGTCACCGATCTGCTCAACACGATTCATCAGTACTATCTGACAGAACTTGAGTTCTGGGCCAGCACCGATGTGGACGCCATCATGTTCATGGATGATTGGGGGGCGCAGCATCAGTTGCTGATCCCACCCGTGGTCTGGCGCGACATGTTCCAACCCCTGTATCGCGACTACTGCGACCTGGCCCACACCCACGGCAAGGCCGCCTTCATGCACTCCGACGGCCACATTACCGAGATCTACGAAGGTCTGATCGAGGTCGGTGTCGACGCCCTGAACTCGCAGTTGTTCTGTATGGACATGGCCGATCTTGCCCGTCGGGCCAAGGGGCAGATCACCTTCTGGGGCGAAATCGACCGCCAGCACGTGTTGACCAGCCCGGACCCGGAAGAGGGACGGCGTGCCGTGCGCAAGGTGGCCGAACAGCTCTACGATCCGCGGGGTGGTGTGATCGCGCAGTTCGAGTTCGGCGCCGCCGCCGAGCCGGCCACGGCCGTGGCCATCTTCGAAGAATGGGAACGCGTCGACACCGAAGCCCGCGATCTGGCCCGTGTATGAGTTGAAGCCGGACTTCGAGCAGGTCCTGGACCGATTCGAAGCCTGGTGGCAGGGCGAGGTCCTCGACCGGCCCCTGGTCAGCTTCAGCTACGCCAGGCCCCCGGAGCAGCGTGTGCCAGCGCCGGTGTCGACCCACGCCAGCCTGCACGATCGCTGGCTGGATGTCGACTTCGCCGTCGACTCGGCCACCTCCCGCCTGACCAACACGATGTTCGGCGGCGACGCCCTGCCGGTGGCCTATCCGAACCTTGGCCCCGAGGTGTTCTCGGCCTTCTACGGCTGCCCGCTGGTGTTCACCGAGACCACATCCTGGAGTGAACCCATCCTGGAAGACTGGGACAGCGCCAGCACGTTGGCCCTGGACGCTGGCAACGAGTATTACCAGCGGATCCTGCAGATCACCGACGCCCTCCTCGAGGCCGGCCGGGATCGCTTCCTCGTCGGTTACACCGACCTGCACGGCGGCGCCGACGCCGTGGCGGCCCTGCGTGAACCGCAGCGACTGTGCATCGACATGCTCGAGCGGGCCGACGATGTGCGGGCTCTCACAGAGCGTGTGACGGTCGATTTTCTCCGCACCTACGACGTCTACCACGACAGGCTGCAGGCCGAAGGACAGCACTCCATCACCTGGTTGCCGGCCACCTGCCGCGGGCGCATGCACGTGCCATCCAACGACTTCTCCTGCATGATCTCGCAGGAGCTGTTCGAGGATCTGTTCGTCCCCGGCATCGTCCAGGAATGCCGGCACATGGATCGCTGCATCTACCATCTCGACGGCCCGGAGGCGTTGCGCTTCCTCGATCTGCTCCTGGACGTCCCGGAGATCGACGCGATTCAGTGGGTGCCTGGCGCCGGTCAGGACCGCTGGTCGGACTGGATCGACGTCTACCGCCGCGTGCAGGCCACCGGCAAGTCCTTCATTCTCTATCCACCCGTTGCGGAGCTCGACCAGGTTTTTTCCGCCCTGCGCCCCGAAGGCGCCTGGCTCGCCGTCTCCGGCATCACCGACGACGACACGGCCCGTGCCGTGATCGATGCAGTGTCTCATTGGACGGGACCGAAGTAGTGCAGCAGATGACGTCCGTCGAACGAACCATTGACCGCCAGCCCGTGGAGCACGGTCGGGCCCTGGGCCGAGACGCCCGTTGATCCCGTGCGCAACCGGAGGCCAGGATGGCACAGCTCTGCGGTGAGCTGAACCTGCCGCAGTCGCCGGCGCAGATCTGGGACAGGCTGATCGATCCGGCCTTCCTGGCCACGTGTATGCCGCAACTGGAGAGTGTCGAGGCCGACGACTCGGCCTTCCTTGTCTGTCGCGTGCGCCCCACGCTGGCCTTCCTCAAGGGGACGATCAGGGTGACCCTCAGCCTCTACGACCGACAGCCACCTGCGTCGCTGCGAATCCGGGTCGACAGCAAGGGAATCGGCTCGACGGCCACCGTCGAGACAACGGTCTGCCTCACCGCCCTGGACACCGGTACCCGGCTGGTGTGGACCGCCGACATCATTGAGCTGGGGGGCTTGCTCAAACCGATCGGTCGCAGCCTCATCGACGCGGCTGCCAGCAAAGTGATCGCCGAGGGCTGGGTGAGCTTCCAGCAGAAGCTCTAGTACGCTACGAAAAGGCTTCGTATCCCTGGCCCAGGATGCCGGCGGCAATCTTGAGTTTGAGAATCTCGTCGGTGCCCTCGTAGATGCGGCAGACACGCACGTCCTTCCAGTGCCGGCCGGGCCTGTACAGTTCTGAATACCCCCTGCCTCCCAGGACCTGGACCGCACGGTCCGCCGCATCACAGGCGGCGTTGCTGGCAAAGAACTTGGCCTCCGCCGCCAGCAGATCGGCCCGCTGACGGGCCTCGCGATCGACGGGGTCCTCGTCGTTGACCATCTTGGCCTTCACGGCATCGAACAGCAGACTCTGTGTGGCCTGGCGTGAGACCTCAATGTGGGCGATGTGGTCCTGCACGAGCTGGTGTCTGGCGATCGGCTTGCCGTGCTGAGAGCGTTGGCGGGCATAGTCGACCGCCTCCTGGAGGCAATCCTCAATCACGCCGAGGCAGCCGGCAGCGACGCTCAACCGGCCGCTGCACAGAGTCGCCATGGCGATACGCCAGCCATCCCCCTCGTCGCCCAGCAGGTTGGCCACAGGCACTGCATAGTCCACCAACTCGAACATGGCTGTATCCGAGGTTGGCAGGCCAATCTTGGAGGCCAGCTCTTCACGCTCGATTCCCGGCCCGTCGGTGTCGACGATGAAGGCGCTGATGCAATCAGCCTGGTTCTCGGCGTGCGCGAAGGTCACGATCGTATCGGCGATGCTGCCGTTGGAGATCAGATACTTGACGCCGTTGAGCAGATACCGGTCTCCCTCCCGGCGATAGGTCATCTGCATCTGTCGCGGGTTGGACCCTGCCTCCGGTTCGGTCAGGCCGAAGGCGAGGATCGCCTCGCCGCGTGCCGACCCGGGCAGGTACTGCTGTTTCTGCGCGTCTGTACCCCAGTCGGCGATCGGTGTCTGCCCGATGGAACAATGACCGGAGAACAGGGTGCGCACACCGGTCCCCTCGCGTCCGATCCGGACCAGGGCCTGCATGTAGGTCCGTAGATCGCCGCCGCGTCCGCCGTACTCCGCCGGCACGTGGATCCCCAGCAGATCGTGCTTTCTGGCGAGGGGGATCGTATCGTCATTGTAGCGCCCTTCCACGTAGCAGAGCTCCTCCAAAGGTCTGAGCTCCTGGCAGAACGCTTCCACATCGGCAAGTACCCCCTCACTGTCACTTCGCTCCATGTCTCTCCCACCGTTCCTTCACTGTATGATGCCGGCTGCGCGCAGCTGCGCCAGCCGCTCGGGGTCCAGCCCCAGCAGGTTTTCAAGCACCTGATCGGTATGTTCGCCCACCACCGGTGCCCCGGTCACCTGACCACTTCTGCCCGCCATTCGTACCGGTGGTCCAACCGTCTCGTACGTGGTGCCGGCGCCCGTCGCCAACGTCTGCATCTCGACACCGGTCGGCGCCTCGGGTCCACCGAACAGCTCCTGCAGACCGGCCACCGGACCACACGGCACCTGCGCTGCATTCAGCTCCTCGAGCCATTCGCTCGTGCTCTTCTGCGCGAAGATCTCCTCCAGGACCGGGATCAGCGAACCCCGGTTGGTGACCCGGTCCGGATTCGTCCTGTAGCGGACATCCGTCACCAGGTCCTGCCGGCCGATCACCTGGCACAGGCTGGCGTAGAGCTTGTCGTTGCCGGCGGCGACGGTCAGATGCCCATCGGCTGCGGCGAACACCTGATATGGTACGATCTGGGGATGTGCATTCCCCCAGCGGCGGGCAGGGGCACCACTGATGAGGTGGGCCTGGCCGACATTCACCAGGGAAGCTACGGCCGATCCCAACAGGCTGATTGAGATGTGATCACCGCGACCGGTGCGCTGGCGGGCGACGATGGCGGCCAGGATCGCGTGGGCGGCCTGCAGCCCCGCGATGACGTCCGTGATGGCCACGCCGACCTTCATGGGCGGGCCGTCCTCCTCACCGGTGATCGCCATCAGGCCGCTCATGCCCTGGATGGCCAGGTCGTACCCCGGTCCGGGCTGATCGCCGAAAGCGGTGATCGAAGCGTGCACGATCTTCGGATTGGCTGCCTCGATCGTCTCGGGACCCAGACCGAGACGTGGGGCGACCCCAGGTGCGAAATTCTCGATCAGCACGTCCGCCTGGCGGACCATGTCGAGCAGGAGATCGCACCCGTCCGGGTTCTGCAGATCCACACAGACCGACTGCTTGCCGCGGTTGACGGACAGGAAGTAGGCGCTGAGTCCCTGATCGGGGTCTCCCAGGTAGGGCGGCCCCCACGCACGCGTGTCATCCCCCAGAGGGGGACGTTCCACCTTGATGACGGTAGCCCCCAGATCGGCCAGCAGCATGCTGCAGTACGGCCCCGCCAGAACGCGGGAGGCATCGAGTACGGTCAGTCCCCGCAGGGCGGGTTCGGCGCAGGGCGGGTTCATGCGGAGAGAATATACCGAGCGATGGTTCCCCGCTTGACCCGTAGTGGATTATCCCCATTGTATGCAATGGTGCTCTGTTAAGGAGTAGACCTTGTGAAATGAGGGCGCCGAGGAACCCGGGTCGCAAGGCGCGCGATCGAGTCGGGTCAGTGGACCCGGCGAGTGAGCGCAACGCCGCGAGCCGGGATTCATCGGTGGCCGAATACAAGGTTCGCTCCTTAACAGAGCACAAAGGTCAGTCACAAGGAGAGACGTTTCATGGGAGAAGACCAGAGAGAATTCCCACGTTCCGCAGTTGCACCGGCGGCACGTATCCTGATCGACGATCAGTGGCAGGAGTGTCGGGTTCTCGACCTCTCCGTCGAAGGGATCTCGCTGGAACTGGCACAGGGACTGCCGGACGGTACGCCTGTCACCATCGAGCTGGAGCACGGGGAAGTGCTGAAGAAGAACCAGGTGCAGGCTGAGGTACTGCGCTGCGGCGACCCGTCGGATGGCGCAGGTTCCGGGATGAGCAATGTAGTGCTCCGCCTGATCGAGCCGAATGATGAATACCTGATGGACGCTCTGGCCGTGGTCCACGGCGACGGCCCCAAGAAAGACAGGCGCAAGCCTGCATATGGGAAGCGAGAGGATGGAAGATAACACGCTGTTCGCGGAGATCGGAGGCAGGGCGGTTCTCGAAAAAGTCCACAAGGTGTTCTATGACGAACTCTACGCCCATCCCTGGCTGAAGAACTTCTTGAACATCACCGCGGAGCTGTTCGAGTTGAGATCCCAGATCCTGCGAAGATGTATCCTCGAGTGCGGCGTTCCAGAGGCGCTGGCAGACCGGTGGATTCGTATAGACGGTGCCTTCAAGCATTCACTGGTCAAGTCGGATATCGACCAGTGTGAGAAGCGCTATACCACCGACACAATCCTCGACTTTCCGAAACCCGGGTAGACCGATTCGGTCATTGTGCCAACCTGGCACTGATAAAGAGAAACTTCAGGGGACGGCCGCCGATATTGCGGTGCTTGTGCAAAACACCGCGCGGCAGGAGCACACAGTCGCCGGGTCCCAGCCGGTACGTCTCCTCGCCCACAGTGGCCTCCATCTCGCCCTCCAGAAGATAAAAGGCCTGCTCCTGGTCGCTGTGCGCGTGGCCGTCGCCTGATTCGCCACCGACCTCGTACTCGTTGGTGTGGATCATGAGACGCTTGGTATCCAGCGCTGCCGGCCGATTCTCACGGGACGCGCCGGGCCCCATGACGACGCGGGAAATACTGCCGGGATGGCCGTGGTTCTCCGCCGGTTGCTCAAAGCAGCGCCGCACGCAGTGGGTATCGGACATGGGGCATGCTCCTTCGGTTCGGGCTTCTCAGGTGAGCTGCAGTTCTCACATTACGATGGTGTATCGGCACGCGTGAACGGAAGCATGGGTGAGTTCTCGGACTGATGATACGTGGTTTGACGTACAGACGTTGCACGACGTTAACTCTCTGTCCCTCCTCCCCTCTGCTGAATTCCGGGATGCCCCCCTGTGATGGCCTGTACTCCTTCAGGGGCGGTCAGTGGGTCTCGTACGCCGCGCTCGGAGCGGTGATCCCCAGGACCCGGAACATCCTCCAGGTGACCTCCGATGGCTATCTGTGGATCGCGGGACTGGGGAGCGAAGCCGTTCGTCTCGACTACGCGACCGAGCGCTGGGAGTCCTACGAGGGCCTGAGCTTCCGTTGCGAGACACAGGACGGGTCGCTGTGGTTCGTTTCGGCAGATGACGAGGTCGTCAGCTTCGACGGTAGTCGATGGCTTCGGTACGGTCCTGAAGATGGACTCATGGAGCGACCCAATGCGCTTCTGGCCACCGGGATGGGCGACCTCTGGGTCGGTGGGAGTCAAGGTGGACTCGCAGCCACTGGACGACTCGAGCCGGACCGGAGTCGATGGTCTCTGGAGCTCCACCCACATGTTTCCGGAGACATTGACAATAACTCCGCTCTCCAAGACGCCGAAGGAGACCTCTGGTTTGGCGCGACCGACGTGGCCCCCGGTCAGCTGGGAGGTCTCCTTCGATATGACGGCGCCCAATGGCGTCATTATTCCGGCGCCGAGGCACTGCTCTCGGTCTACGCGTCTGCCCAGACGCCGGATGGTCTATTGTGGTTTGGCGGGCCGTGGCTACGACGCTTCGACGGTGATCGCTGGACACTGGTCGACGAGCCGAAAGGCCTGGGTTCGTGGATTCATGACCTGCTTGTCACCAGGGAGGGGCACCTGTGGGTCGGCACTCGTTCTTACGGTGCCTATGTCTTCGACGGACAGCGATGGGCTCACTACGGCGAGGCCGACGGCCTGCGAGACAACCTCGTCAGTGGCATTCATCAACTCGACAGCGGCAGAGTTCTGGTCACCACATCTGCCGGCATCCGCGGCTTCGACGGTCACACTTGGGTGCCGTACGCCCTGCCGTCCGATGTGGGGGTCTCTCATCGTCGGGGAAGTCTGAGTCAGAGCAGCGACGGTTCGCTGTGGATCAATCTCCGGGGACGCACCTTACGCTACGTGCCCGACGGCGATCCGCCACAGACGAGGGTCACGTTCTCACTGAGAGAGGTTTCCGCGGCTAGCAATACGAATATCACGTGGTCTGGCTCCGATCCGTGGCAGGACACATCGACAGAGGATCTGGAATACGTCTGGCGTGTCGACGACGACCCCTGGTCTGGTTCCTCCAGAGGAACGAGCCACCAATTCCTCTCCCTGCCCCATGGCCAGCACACCTTTGAAGTGAAGGCCAGAGACAGGGACGGCAACGAGGACCCCACCCCTGCCCTGATGCAGTTCACCGTACTGCCACCGGTGTGGCGCCAGCCCTGGTTCGTCGCCATGGTCGGCCTGTTGCTCGGGACCGCGGTCCTGCAGAGTGTCCGCGTCGTCCGGCGCAATACGGCACTGACCGCTGCCAACCACGGGCTCAACCGGGAGATCGAAGAGCGTCGGCGAGCCGAGGAAGAGCGCGCCCGGTTGGACCAGTTGCTCGAGGAACTCCGATACCTGGACAGGCTGCGCGATGCCATTGGCGGCAGGCGCACCACAGACGAAATCATCGAGCAGGCGGGCAAGGTCCTGGTCGAGATCCTGGCAACATCGACATCCGGGGGAGTGGAGATTCAGTGCGGCGGCCAGACGTGGCAGTTCGGCACGCTGGGGGCAGACCAGCATCGGTACGACCGCCCGTTGGTCTGGGGTGAACGCGAGCGGGGCCACTTCCGCCTGTACGCGGGCGTCGCCCTGAGAGAATCCCAGCAACGGGCGCTGGTGGACGAGACAACTGCACAGATCACGCGCGCCCTGGAGTCTCAGGAGCTGATCTCCCAGCTCCTGCATTCAGCTCGACTCGTATCCCTTGGTCAGACGGCTGCAGGTGTCGCCCATGAATTGAATCAGCCTCTCACCGCGATCTCTCTGGTCGCCCAGGACATCCACGGGCGGCTGTTGGAGGGTGAGGATCCTGGCCCCAGCCATATCAAGGCGATGATGGCAGATATGTTGGGCTTCGTGCAGCGCATGACGGGGATCATAGGCCATCTGCGAGCCTTCTCACGGGACGCATCTGAGGAGCCTGAGCAACGGTTTGACCTCAACACTGTAGTGCATGCCAGCCTGAAGGTGATCGGGGCGCAGTTGGACGGCCACGGAGTGCGACTCGACCTTGATCTGGCCGAGGACGTACCGCAGTTGCTTGGGCATCCCCATCAGGTTGAGCAGGTGCTGCTGAACCTTCTGGCGAACGCTCGCGATGCCGTCGATGAGCGACACGCCGACACCCTGGATGCTGACAGGTGTGTCCGGGTCCGCACCGGGTGTCATTCGGGTGACCGGTCCACTGCGGTACTGGAGGTCGAGGACAACGGCCCGGGCATGGACGCATCGCAGGCAGAGAGGATCTTTGAGCCCTTCTTCACGACGAAGGGTGCCGAGCGCGGTACGGGCCTGGGATTATCCATCTCGAACGCGATCGTCATCAATCACGGCGGGCGGATCGAGTGCGAGAGCGTCCCGGGTGCCGGGTCGACGTTCCGCGTATTCCTGCCCACGGTACGGGAGGCTTGAGGCGGTCTGTCCGTGTGACCGGAGTTCGCAGGGTGCCATTCGTGGAGCTTGCGTCAGCACCGCCACTTTGCGTGGTTGCCCGCACGATGACGACACTACCGACCGTCCCCTTCGGGCCCGTTGATGTGACGCGACTCATCATCGGCGGCAATCCGCTGTGCGGCAACTCTCACTTCGATGAGACCATGAGCCGCCAGATGCGGGAGTACCATACCGCCGAGAACGTAGTCGCCACACTGCAGGCGTGTCAGGCCGCCGGCATCAACGCGGTGCAGGCGCGGGGTGACTACCACAGGGTCCTGCACTGGATGGAGTTGTTCCGGCGAGAGGGCGGGCAGCTGCACTGGATCGCTCAGACCGCCTCGGAAATGCACGACATCCCCCAGAACATCCGCATCCTGGCTGCCGCCGGTGCGGTGGGCATCTACTATCACGGCAGCCGCACGGATCGTCTCTGGAAGGCGGGACAGATCGACACGGTGCTGGAAGACCTCAAGTGTGCCCGTGACTGCGGTGTGCAGGTCGGTCTGGGCAGCCACATGCCGGAGGTCTTCGAGTATGTCGAAGACCACGGCTGGGATGTCGACTTCTACATGACCTGTCTCTACAACCTGAGCCGTGAAGATCGGGAAAGTGCCCTGGTCGGTGGCGACCAGGCCGCCGCCGCCCGGGAGAAGTTCGCTGCACAGGACCCGCCGCGAATGATGCAGGTGATCCAGGGCACGGAGAAGACGTGCCTGGCTTTCAAGATCCTGGCCGCATCACGCCGGTGCGGGTCACAGCAGGAGGTGGCCGACGCCTTCCGCTACGCCTTCGACAACATCAAGCCCGGAGACGCCATCGTGGTGGGCATGTATCAGGAACACCTCGACCAGGTGTCGCTGAATGTCGAGCACACGCGGGCGGCGCTCAGGAATCCCGCCTGACCTCGTACACACCGCCCGGGATCGTAGCGAAGCAGATGCGATCCCCTGGTTCGATCGTGGTTGTCACCGGTGTGCCGCCAGCGTCGGTGACACAGCAGGCGGCATCCCACGGCCGCTCGACGCAACACCGTCTTCCCGCCTCGCTGGCAATCGTGGCAGAGAGAACCTGACCGTCCTTCCAGGCGGCGCTGACCAGAAAGGCACCTTCGGCCCGAAAGGTCTGGAACTCGGCGTCGATGGCCGCTGGCCATGCCGGAAACAACCGGATGACGCCATCCCAGCTCTGCAGCATCATCTCCTGCAGCGGCGCGATCATGCCGAGGGACTCCCCGTACAGCCCGATGTAGCCGTGGGACTGCTGCGACATGGCCGGCAACGACCCGTTGGGCTGGCGCAGTCTCAGAATCAGGTCCCGGAGGCAGGCATGGTCCCGCTCCGGATCATAGGCCCGGTTGTGCAGGTAGATGAGCAGCTGCCAGGGGACCTGGGCGGATCCGGCATACCCCCACCGGCCGCCTGGCTCGGCCTGGAGGCATTGTGACTGGTCCCCTGGCCTGGGGAATCCCGGACCCACGTCCCAGCCCTGGAACTCCGGCGGATTCGCCAGGTAGCGTCGCTTCTCCTCTTCGGTGAGCCCGAGGGCTTCCAGGTCGTCGACCACGACGAGGTTGTCATGCCGCTCGCGCCACTCCGATCGCAGGCCCGGGTCCGCGTCGAGCAGCTCCGCTGCCTCGATGGCTGTCATCAGACAGTAGCGGGCCTGGCGCACTACCTGAGGCTGGTCGGTGAAGCGCGCCAGGTCACCACCGTAGAACGCTTCCCCCTGCAGTGAGGGAAACGCGTGGTACTTGCCGTCGTCCCGCGCCTCGAGAAAATCCGTGTAGAACAGGGCCGCGTCGCGCATCACCGGATAGCCGGTCTGGCGCAGCCATGTGGCATCCTGCAGGTAGAGGTACCGCCGCCAGTAGTGGTTGGCCACCCATCCGGTCATGTACGCCATGCGCGCCAGCGGGCCTGTCCCGTACGGGTCGTCCTCCACCGGGAAGGGATAGCCCGTCAGCTGGATGAACGTACCGCGGCAGTTCCAGTATTTCGCCGCCAGCCTGCGTCCCAGGTCGACCATGTGCTGCATCCCGGGGAAGAAGGCATCCCCCAGCTCCACATGGTTGGCGGCATAGTCACCCCAGAACGGCTGCTGATAGTTGTAGTTGGTGTGGTAATCGCCGTGCCACAGGGAGTAGTCCTGCACAGTACTCGGCAAGGCCAACCCGGGAGCGATGACATCGTCGCGGTAGGCGCAGCGGCGGAAGTGCAGCTGTTCGTACCAGGTGTTCTCGATCAGGGGATCCGCCGTCGCCATGGCGGACCGGCTCCAGAAGTCCTGCGCCGAGCGGCGGTTCTCGTCCTCCCAGGCAGCCGTCATCCTGGTGCAGTCGCCGAGGCCCGTCTCCAGGCTGAGAATCCGGCTCAGCTCCCCTTCCACATCCCCCTCATCGGTGCTGGTGGGCACGGCAACGGCGAGCGCACCCTCGGCGATTTCATCGCTGACAGGAAGCAGCTGCAGGGCCGCCCAGCCGGAACCGTAGGTGGCACAAGGCTCGATTCTCAGCTCATCCGTGAACGGCACCAGGGCGTATCGGAAACCCCGCACGAATTCGAGATCCGGGTAAAAGGCCTGCTCGATGGCGGCTCTGTGGCAGATGTCCTTCACCGCGGGGGGCGGCAGGGGCGTCGCCTTCCCGGATTCGACACAGGCCCGGAAGTTGTGGGCATTCATGGCCCGCATCATCAGCTGCGCGGCGAATTCGTCGATGGACGGATCCGGCCAGCGGTACAGGGTGAACCACACCGGCGGCCGGGAATCGGTTGCCGTCTCATCGGTCCAGTCGATCACCTTCCACCGGACCACGAGGGCGTTGGGATCGGGCGACACAAAGCAATGTAGATCGATGCCGGCACCCGATTGCCAGCGCATCTCGATGTCCACCACGCCTCGTTCGATGGTCAACCGCTGCCGGATCTGCAACCCGCGCTGGTCGATGGGCAGGTGGAGGGCGAGTTCACCGACTGGCTTCGGACAGGGATAGGGTCGGCGAGCGTACGCAGGCCAGCCGTCGCACAACTCGTTCATCCGCTGCACGTCCTGTACGTGGCCTTCGGCGGAGGCCCCGCCATCGACATAACCGTGGCTGGCCCACTTCTCGTCGACGATGCCGCGGGTGATCTCGTCTATGTGCGCCGCCTCGGGACAGTCGCTGAGGTCGAGACGGCGATCCCAGACGTCGTTCTTGCCGAACCTCCACACGAGAGTGTCGGCGGTCTGGTAGATGCTGACGGACAGATCCCCGTTGCCGACGATCAGACCGTTCTCGGGCTCGGCTACCTGGCCATTGATGTCGACTCTGTGCATGTCTCAGACGCAGCCGGTCAGCCGTCGAGGAACTCCTCCACCACCGCCACCGCGTTCGCCGTCGGCGTCTCCGTCCGCAGGGGCTTGGCCGGCGCCAGGATGTAACCGCCGCCTCGGCTCATCTCGCAGCGCAGGCGCCGAATCTCCTGGCGCACCTCGGTCGGCGTGGCAAAGGGAATCGTGGACTGGCTTCCGAGGCAGCCCCAGTACGTGATACGGTCACCCCAGGCGCTCTTCAGTCCGTACGGATTCATCCCGCCGGCTTCCGGCTGCACGCTCTCGAGGACATCCAGACCGGTCTCGATGATGTCAGCCTGGATGTCGGCCGTACTGCCGCAGCAGTGCATGATGGCGATCTTGCCCTGGTCGTGTACGGCATCGAAGATGCACTTGTAGCGCGGCTTGAACAGTCGCCGCCACCGCTCGGGTCCGATCATCACACCCCGCTGGTCTCCCCAGTCATCTCCCATCATGATGGCGTCGGCCTCGACATCGCCGCACGCCGCGATGATCTCGAGGGTGATCTCGGTAAGGCGATCCAGCAACTCCGTATAGAAATCCTCCTCGAGCACGACGTCCATCAGTGTCGTCTCGAAGCCGCGCACGTACCAGCTCTGCCACAGACAGAAGTCCGTCGACACGATGGTGAAGGAGTCCGACGATTCGCCGATGCGTTTCTCCACCGAGGCCTTGGCCTCGGGGACGAGATACTGGTCAGCCGTGGGGAAGGCGTAGCCCTGGAAAGACGGAGCCTTGAGCCCGGCTTCGACCACCACTCCTGGCAACTCGTCGGTGCGCCAGACCGTGCCGAAGGCATCGCGGTGGTGGGTGGCGTCCAGTTCCTGCTTCGGGGGTCTGCCGATGCTGCCGCAGGAGACCACGTACGGAACCTTCCGGTCACGCCAGGCCTTGCCGCCAAAGTGCCGGTCGAGCCGTGTGCCCACCTCGTCTTCGAAGCTCAGCGTGTATGGCACCTCTTTGGTCTCTTGATGGGCGATCTGCCGCAGGACGATCTCCCGGGGCGTCATGACTGGTGTTCCTGTTCGGTGAAGGCTTCGAGGACGGCCACGGCATTCTGCGTCGGTGTCTCGGGCTGAAGCGTCTTGGCCGGCGCCAGAAGGTATCCCCCACCGCAGCCCATCTCGGTCCGCAGTCTGTTCACCTCATCGTGGATCTCCTGCGGCGTGCCGAAAGGAATCGTGGACTGGCTCCCAAGCGACCCCCAGAAGGTGATGCGGTCACCCCAGCGCTCCTTCAGCTCGTAGGGGTTCATACCCGCTGCTTCCGGCTGCACACTCTCCAGCACATCCAGACCGATATCGATGATGTCGGGCATGATCTCGGCGACGCTGCCACAGCAATGGCTGATGGTGAGTTTCCCCTGGGCGTGAGCGGCCTCATAGATCTCCTCATAGCGCGACTTGAAGTACGTGCGCCAGCGATCCGGCCCGATCATGACACCCCGTTGCTCGCCCCAGTCGTCGCCGAACATGATGGCATCGGCCGGGATGTCCACACACTGCTCCACCTGGGCCAGGTAGAGGTCGGTCAGGCGATCGAGGAGTTCGCCGAAGAAGTCGGGCTCGACGACACAGTCCGACATGGCGTTCTCAAACCCCCTGATCCCCCAGTAACTCTCCCACAGTCCCCAACCCAGGCTGATGATGGTGAAACTGTCGGGGTGGTCCGCCATGGCTGCCGCCGCTTCCTCCTCCAGACGGGGATTGGCAAAGTCGTGGGCCGAGGGAAAGTCGTAGCCCTCGAAGGACGGCGTCGCCATGCCGGGCTCCTCCAGATGGAAGGGGCGCTGGTCGGTTCGCCACGTCGTGCCGAACAGATCGCGGTTCAACGTCTCACTGACGGCTTCAGACTTTCGTCTGTCGATGCCACCGCACCTGACGATGTACGGCTCCAGGCGGTCGCGCCACGAACCGTCGCCGTAGTGCTGGTCGAGCCGGTCCTCGACGTCGGGTTCGAAAGACAACGTGTACGGGACGGGTCGGGTCTCGCGGTGATGGATCTGTTCCAGGACCATCTCTCGGTAGGTCATCCCATGCTCCCTTCGACGCGGATGTCTCGACGCTCTTCCCCCGTACGTGCAAAGACGCTTACTTTGCGCCGTCCCCGGGGTGCCCTGTTCGCGCCGACGGTAGACCAGAGCGCGATTCGGGTCAACCGGCAGCGCCGGAGACACGATCGGGCAGGATTCTGCGAGGCGGCCTCTGCCGCCCTGACGATGACGAGGTCCAGATGACAGCGATCAGCCAGGACGCAGTTGGCCACGCCCCGGCGCTCCACGGGTTGGGAGAGCACTTCGCTGCCGGTTACATGGAAGAGCCGCACCGATCTCCCATGTGGCGGTGGTCACGGGCGGTTCGCCGCCGGTTCGAGCATCGATCGCTGCCTGCCTATGAGGGACAGCTGCTGTATCCGGCGGGGGCCATCCACTGCGGTGACGAGGATCGCATCCTCTCGCCGAGTTACTCCTACACGTGGGGCTACGATGTGGGCGCCCTGGAAGATCGTCTCACCGCCGCTGATTGGGAGCAGGGGCAGGCGCTCACGGCCCTGCGCGAGGATCTCGACAGCCTGACGGCACAGCTCAGGGTCATCACCACCGTGCACACCGTGGGTGGCCGGGGCTACACGCACAGCGTACCGAACTACGGTCGCATGCTGCGCCAGGGACTGGACGGGTATGCCGAGCGCCTCGCCGAGGGCGAGGGCACTGATCTCTGCCTCGGGCTGCAGCAGGTCGTGGCCGGGATCCGTCGCTGGCACGCCCGGGTGCTCGACCATCTGCGCCAGACAACGTGTACTGACCCGGCACACGACCGGCACCGCCGGCGACTGATCGACGCTCTCGAGCACGTCCCGTGCCGCCCGGCCCGAAGCTTCTTCGAGGCTGTCGTGGCCTACAACTTCACCTACTACCTCGATGACTGCGACAATCCGGGGCGCGTGGATCTCGAGCTGTCTTCCTTCTATACCCGGGATCTGACCGCCGGGCACACGACACACGAGGAGGCCCGTGATCTGCTCTGCTGTCTCTGGGAGAACTGCGATCTCAACAACGGCTGGAGCGCCGGCATCGGCGGCACCCCACCCGATGGGGAGACCATCGACGAGGACCTGACCGTGGCCTGCCTCGAAGCGGCCCATGGCATGCGCCGTCCCAACCTGCAGCTCCACGTTCGGCGCGACATGCCGGCCGCCGTATGGGAGGCGGCCCTGGAGACCATCGGCAGCGGCTGCGGTCTGCCAGCACTGTATAACGAAGAGGCGTTCATCAGCTCCCTCAGGAACGCTGATCTCGGCATCCGGGAGTCGGATCTGGCCCTGTACAATGGCGGCGGCTGTACGGAGACGATGGTACACGGCCTGTCCAACGTGGGCTCCCTCGACGCCGGTATCAACCTTCCTCTGCTGCTGAGCGAGACCCTGGCGACCCGGTTGGCGACTGCCGATGGTTTCACCGGATTCCTCGACGCCTACCAACAGGACATCGCCGCCGTCATCGACGACATCACCTCCCAGGTAAGCGCCGAGCAGCAGGTCAAGGCCCGCCTGCGCCCACAGCCCATGCGCAGCCTCCTCGTCGACGACTGTATCGCCGCCGGACGGGAGTTCAACGCCGGTGGCGCCCGCTACAACTGGAGTGTCATCAACGTCGCCGGTCTGGCCACCGTCGTCGACTCGCTTGCCGCCGTGCGCGAGGTCGTGTTCGAGAAACAGGAAATCGGCGGCGCACAACTTCTCGAGGCCCTCAGGGACAATTTCGACGGTCAGGAACCCCTCCGCCTGCGCCTGGCTCGCTGCCCCAGGTTCGGCAACGACGAGGCCGCTGCTGACGAGCTGGCCGCTGAGCTGTCCGAGTTCGTCTTCCGACAGTTTCTCGCCCGGACTCCGTGGCGCGGCGGCAGGTTTCTGCCCTCCTGCCTGATGTTCACGACGTACGCCCAGGCGGGGAAACCCGTGGGGGCCACGCCGGATGGACGCCGCGCGGGTGAACCCATCGCTGATTCCGCGGGTCCGCACCAGGGCCGGGATCGCTCCGGACCCACGGCCATGCTCAAGAGTGTCGCCTCGATCCCGCACCATCTGGCCCCAGGGACGCTGGTCGTGAACGCCCGCTTTGGCGGCGAGCTCTTCGACGGGGCCGATCAGAGCCTGAAACTGCGCAGCCTGGTGCGCACCTACTTCGATCTGGGCGGCATGCAGCTACAGATCAACGTCATCGATCAGGCCGTGCTCGAGGACGCCATCGCCCACCCCGACCGGCACCGGGATCTCATCGTCCGCATCGGCGGGTACTCGGAGTACTTCAACCGCCTGTCCCCCGAGCTCAAGCAGACGCTGCTGGAGCGGACCGAGCACACGACCTGAATGAACTCCAGAGAGCGGGTCCTCAAGGCAGTCAACTTCCAGAAGCCCGATCGCGTGCCCATCGATCTGGGGGCGATTCGAGCCTCGGGGGTGAATGCTGTGGTCTACGACGAGCTGAAACGCCGCCTGGGGATCACGACGCCGACCAAGATCCACGACACCATGCAGATTCTGGCCGAGGTCGAGTTGCAGGTCCTGGATCAGCTGGGGGCCGACATCATCCCCCTGGACGCGGCGGATGCTGCCTGGCCCGAGCAGGATGCCACCAGTGGTATCGAGAAGCGCCTGTTCTGCGGCATGGACGTGCACTTCCCGCCGGACACGCGCATCGCCGTGGAAGAGGCCGGCAGCTGGGTCCTGCGTGACGCTCAGGACCGCGTTTTTGCCCGCATGCCCAGGGACGGCCTCTACTTCGACTTCACTCGCCCCACCATGGCCGATGCGCAGATCGACCCCGATTCCTTCCGTCCCGCCCACACCGTGCCGGAAGCACGACTCGACATCATGGCCCAGCGGGGCAGGCTCCTCTACGAAGAGACGGATAAGGCCATCCTCGGGTGGGGGTCCTGTCTGTCGGTGCTGGGACTGAGCGCGCTGATGGGTGAGAACATCACACAGGGCTCCCTCGACCAATGGCTGTGCATGCTTCTGGCCGAGAAGGAGACGGCCCACGACATGATGGGACGTTGGGTGGACGCGGTGATCGATCAGCTCGAGCTCTATCACCAGGCCGTGGGCGACTACTGCTTCGCCTGGGGCGTCGGCTCGGATGACGCCGGCACCCAGCGGGGAGAGCTGATCGCCCCGGATCTCTTCGCCGAGATGATCAAGCCGCACTACAGACGTCTGTGCGACTGGGTGCACACCAACACGGAATGGAAGACCTACCTGCACTCGTGCGGATCCATCTATCACTACATCCCCGAGTGGATCGACGCCGGCATCGACATCCTCAATCCGGTGCAGATCTCTGCGGCCAACATGGAGCCCGAGCGTTTGATGGCGGATTTCGGCGGGCGGATCGTCTTCTGGGGTGGTGGCTGCGACACGCAGAGTGTGCTGCCATTGGGTACGCCCGACGAGGTCAGGGAACACGTACGCCACAACATGGAGATCTTCGGCGGCGGCGATGGCGGTTACGTCTTCACCCAGGTGCACAACATTCAGCAGGATGTGCCGGTGGAAAACGTGGAGGCCATGTTCGCGGCGGCCCGTGACTTCGGATGACTGACACCATCAAAGGGACGATGACGGGCAAGGAACGGATGCGGGCTGCCCTGCTGGGTGAACCCGTCGATCGGGTCCCCATCTGGCTGCGGGAGGGATTCGATTTCCATCTCGGGCTGCCCGACGCCGATGATTTTTCCCTCGGCTGGCGCGCCGAAGCGGAGTACCGAGAGCTTTGGGGCTACGCCGGGGAGTACTGTGACCTGCGATCCAGCTGGTCACCAGGCGGCCACTTCAACCGCGTTCTCGGAATCGATCCGGCCGCTTTCGAGAGCCGCACCGAGACCGTCAGTGACGACATCGAGAGAGTCCACACCACGGTCCACACACCTGCCGGTAATCTGGTGGGGGTCAGCGAGAGACGACGTGGTGCGGCGACATCCTGGAGCATCGGGTATCCCGTCGGCACGACAGCGGATCTGGACGCACTGCGCCGCGTCCCCTTCGACGTGGCGCCAGTCCGATATGAGGGCTACGAGCGCCTCACCGATGCTCTGGGCGACCGTGGCGTGGCCTGTCTCAGCGTGTCCTGTCCCTGGGTCGTGTTCTCGACGGTGACGTGTTTCGAGCAGGCCCTGATCTGGTCGATCACACACCGCGACATGGTGCATGAAGTGCTCGACGAGATCACGACACGCATCCTTGCCTGCCTGGAGGCCGTCTTCTCCCGCCCCCTCGACACGGTCGTCAACATCGGCGGATCCGAGCAGTGCACGCCGTCGATGATGCGGCCCGAGGCCTACGCCGAGTTCGTGACGCCGTACGAGTCGCGCATCGTGTCCTTCCTGAGAAACAAGGGTGTTCCGGTGAACTGTCACTGCCACGGGCGCATCACCCACGCCCTGCCGCTGATGATCGAGGCGGGGTTCGACGCCACGGACCCTACGGAAGCGCCGGAGTACGGGGGCGATGGCGATCTGTCCATGGCGCGGGCGAGAGAGCTCGTCGGCAACCGCCTCACGCTGTGCGGCAACCTGCAGTTCGAGGAGCTCGAACGCTGGCCGGAAGATCACATCCGGGCACGGGTCCGGGAGATCATCGACACGGGCAAAGGGCGGCTCGTGCTGACCGCATCGGCCGGGCCGACGAGCCGCATGAGTCGAGAGATGATCGCCAACTACTATGCCTGGATTGACGAAGCCGTAACCTACGGAACGTGGTGATGAGGCAGATGACGCGACGCCAGTGCATCCTGGCGGCCAGCAGAGGTGAGGGTCCGGATCTCCCTCCGTTCTTTCACTACTGGCGTCACAGCCAGATCGGGGCGGCGGAGCGGGAGTGTCGCAACCGGGGCATGGGGATGTGCTGGACCCGGCCCGGACACGTGGAGCGCCTCCACGACGTCGAGGTGGTGGAGCGGCAGGTGACCTGGTCCGGCCAGACCGCCTGGCGGCGCACGTATACCACCCCCGTTGGCGAGGTGTGGTCCACGGAGCTGCGCGAGCCGGGCGTCGGCCAGTGGCACGGTCAGCGGAGCTGGCGGGACGTGACACCCTGGCACGTGGAGCGCCTGATCAAGGAGCCATCCGACTATGCCGTGGTGCAGTACATGGTGGAGCACACGGAGTACGCGGCCGATTCCTTCCCCATCGAGCAGGCCATGGACTGGCTGGGCGACGACGGCGTCGTGCTCTGCGCCCTGCCGCACTCGCCCATGCAGACGCTGATGATCGACTGGGTAGGCAGCGAGGGGGGACGGTTCTACTACCACCTGGCCGATCACCCCGACCTCGTCGAGGGTCTGTTCCAGGCTCTGTGCAAGAGTCGCGAGGCATTGCACGAGATCGCCGCCCGGTCACCGGCGCCCATCGCCCTGTGCGGCGACAACATGGACGATTTCCTTGTCAGCCCGCGGCTGTTCGAGCGGTACTTCATGCCGGTGTACGCGCAGCAGGCCCAGGTCCTGCACGAGCACGGCAAGCTCATGGCGGTACACATGGACGGCCGGCTGAACGCCATCAAGGAACTGGTGGGCCGCACCGACATCGACATCGTCGAGGCCCTGCATCCGCCCCCTATGGGTGATCTGCCCCTGGACGAAGCCCTGCGTATCTGGCCCGGCAAGAGCATCTGGGTCGGATTTCCGTCGGCCACGTACGATGACGGGCCGGAAGCCACGAGGCAGTACGCGCGGCAGCTGGTGCGGCAGGCCGGTGACAACGGGCGCGTGGTGATCGCGGCATCGACGGAAAACCTGGTGTCCGACGAGAATCTGCTGGCCCTGGCAGGCGTGCTGGGGAGAGGTACCGAGCCGACCAGCTCGTCGGCCTGACTCTCGACTACGGACCGACGTGTCCCTGCGAGTCCCGGGACTGCTGCCTGACACGCCAGAGTACGAAGTCCTCGTCTTCATAGGCTACCGTGAGATGGGGCCCAAGTTGGCTTCTCGACAGATCCATTGTCGATCTGCCATCCCGTATCCAGTCAGGTGGGACGAGCTGCCCTGTCATGCCGCCAGGATCCCTCTTGTTGGCGAGTATATTGCTCTGTTAAGAATTGAAGGTTGTACTTTTTCGTAAGTCGTGGTACCATGGTGACATATGGTGATTTCTTCAGGAGGTTGCCACCATGTGTCTTCAAGCTCGAGCACCAGATGGCAG
>Ga0187827_10000157_pt1 | contig 104729 bp, 111 predicted proteins | sample ETNtaG_39_FD_167969 | JGI IMG/M metagenome (GOLD analysis project Ga0187827, IMG submission 167969) | Marine microbial and viral communities from oxygen minimum zone, Eastern Pacific Ocean - ETNP2014_SV_150_PacBio MetaG (Illumina Assembly) | ecosystem: Environmental > Aquatic > Marine >... | reverse complement strand
AATTAAAGACAGGGAGAAAGCATTAGGATTAAGACCTGGAGATCCAGGATGGTTTAAATTATGGTTTAGAAGACCACTTATGCAAAAAACTAAAGGAATTAGAGGTAGAAAAATATAATGAATTTACATGACCTTAACAAAGCAGTTAGATTTAGTAAACTTGCCGAATTTAGACAAGTTGTAACTCCACGAAATAAAGAACATTATAGAGAATTAATGAAGCATCTTCAGGACATGGCATTAGACCCTGTAAATAGAACCGATGCTGATCTAATGGCAGAAATCCAAAAAAGAAAATTAGAATTAAGAGCCTGGGCTGAAAAAAATTTAAAATGGGAAGACACTACTACTAAAGAAGCACCGGGTATGGGTATGCTTAAAAGAGCGGCTACAAGTCTTGGTCAAAAAGCGGCATCAAAACTTGGAATGAGAGGTACTGCGGCAGGAATGAAAGGTGCAATGCAGTCAGATGATGTAATGAAACAAATGTACGACGAATGGAGACAGTATGTGGGTCAAGTTGGTGCAGATTATAACAATCCTACACTAAAACAATTAAAAGATTTTATGACAACAAAAGGAGCTGATACAAGCTACCTTCAAAAATGGAAAGGGAAAAATCCATCAGCAGGAGATGTTGATAAAATATTTCAACATATGGCTCGAGATCAATTTAGAGCCAAAAAAGTTGTACCAGCAAAAAAACAAGCACCAGCACAAAAACAAGCACCAGCACAAGCACCAGCACAAGCACCAGCACAAGCACCAGCACAAGCACCAGCACAAAAACAAGCACAAAAACAAGCACAACCTGACGCAAATTCTATTGCACAAATGTTTAGAACAGATCCAGAGTTAAGATCTACAGTTCACGCCCTTTTACAAAAAGACACAGCAACAATGCAAGGCGTAGATCATTTAGGATTACCATTAAAAGAAGATGACGAAAAATCTTGGGCGGCATATAAAGTAGCAAGAGATCAAAAAGTTGATTATGCCAATATAATGTTTCGTGGTAAAGAAATAGATCATAATAGCATAGACTATGAAATGCAGGATTTTAGTGATATGATTTTTCAATTACTTGGAGCAAAATATATAGATGGCACACCTTTAACTGATGAAGAATTAGAAGAATTTGAAAAAACAGGTGAACTTATTGACTGGGTTGCTGAGGATTATGCAACACAAGGAGAATCAACTAAAGAAGATGGCAAAGAAAACTTTTCTTTTGGTCAAATAGCAAAAGCAAAAGCATATGCTAAATTATATGTAGATAATCATACAACCGCTGTAAAAAATATTGAAAGAATTGCAAAAGGATTATCAAGTCATCCAGATGTTGCTGATGCATTAAGAAAAGCAAACGAAGATGATGAACCACAAATAACAGATTATACAGATGTAGTTTCACCAGAAGAAATGGCAAAAATATGGTATTACGATGAAAAACACGGTAGAGCTAAAGACTTACAAGCACGATTTAAAACTTGGCAAGATTATTACAAGTCAGATGACTTTGAATTAGATTTAGATCATTTAAGAAGTAAGTTTGAAGATAGTAAAGATGATAAAAAGAAAGCCAGCGACGAATTAATGAAGCAATTTCTTGCTAAAGGTGGTAAAGTACAAAAAATACCTACAGGACAAACTGCATATAAAGGAAAACAATTAAAACCAGCATTTAAAAAAGACCCAGCTCTAAAAAGTACACCTATAACAAGTCCAATGAGTGATGAATCAGTAAAAGAAGATTCTGAAGCAAGTTTATTAGGTGCCGCACAGGCTTCTTTAAGTCATGGATTAGAACTAGCTGATGCTGTACTTAAAGGTGATAATAATATGGCAAAAGTTATATCTTCTACTATTAAAGAAAGTTGGCCTCCTTTAATTGATAAAATTCAAAATGTATATAAAACTGAATCTACAGTAAAAGAATTTAATATTAATGGATTTTCAAATAAAATTGATGTATTAACTGCTATAAAAGAAAATATACAAGATGGCAATAGTGTTAATGCTATTGATATGATTAATCAACTAATTGATGTTGAACAAAGTCCTTCTGCAAAAGAAGAATTATCTAAAATACTAAATTTTGATAAAAAAGATTATGGATTAAAAGAAAGAATGCCAGCATCTATTATTAAACATAAACAAAAACTTGCGTTTATGTCTGATAAAGAATTAGCAGACAGATTTAAAGACAAAGATGAAACAACACTACGTCAAATGGCTTGGAGACATGGTTACGGTAAAATGAGTTCATACTATTGGGATAGAGTTCAGGCTGGTAAACAAGAAACAACTGAAAGTGTAGATCATTTAGGATTACCACTAAAAAAAGAAGATAGTGCAGTAAAAGAAGATGCACCATTTGGAACAGGAATGGATTTAGTTAGAATGGCTGTGATGAGAAAATTTATATCAGCAGAAGAATATGTAAATTTTGCAAAAGAATTAAAAGCGGCAGGCGAAGAAGTTGCTAATGGTCCACATTATGCAGATTGGCCAGATGGAGAAGGCTTTGGATCATCCGATGGAAACTTTGCAATTAGAGATTTAATGAGTACAGCCGGATACGATTTTGATGACAAAGATACAAGTGGTAGATTTGTTGTAACTAAAATGCCAGAGAAGTTAGCAAAAATGGGTATAACAAACGTAAGAATGAAACAACCAGAGTTACCTATTAAAAAAGAACAAGATAGCGATGGTATGCAACCAGCTGACCTAAAAAGATTAGGTCAATCAGTACCTAAAATATATGTTCATAAAAATGGTAAAACAATTTTAATTCCTAAAAGTAAACATAATGAATTTCTTGCTAAAGGGTGGAAAAAGTCGACATTGAGGGCAGAGTAATGCGATCTAAAGAATTTTATACTTCCGAAAAAAAATTATCTAAAAAACAAAAATCTAAAAAAGAAAAATATGTCAAAGGCATGAAGAAAAGTGCCAAAGATTTTAAAGCAAGATATGGCGATGATTACAAATCTGTAATGTATGCTACTGCTACAAAAATGGCTAAAGAAGACATTTCAGAAAAAGGCAGAATTGTATTAGAAAAAGCAGGATTTGATCCAAATGCAATTCATGAGTATATGGCAGTGTTTAATGACCACGGTGATACTTCAAAGTTAGAAGACATGAACAGAAATAAAATTGGAGTAGCAGATGCAATGGCCATGGTATTAGCATCTCACGATGTTCAAAACGAATCAGCAGTTTATTGGTCCGATGAAGATGAAAATTTAGATGAAGGTGTAAAAGAATATCTAAGAAAATTAGCGGCGGCTGGAATAATTATAGGAACTTTAGCAGGTGTTGGTTCAATTAATGACGCATTAAACAATAGTGTTGATGTTGTAAAAGCAATGAACTCTGCATTAGAAATTGCACAAGAACAAGGTGACGATGAAAAAGCTAACGAAATTACACAAGATATAAAAGGCGTAAAATTAAGACTTGATATAGGTAAAGATTTAAATCAAGTAAAATATATGCAAAAGAAATATGCAAAATTTATGCCTAACAATGAAAGTGCTATGAAAGAAGGAGCAAGTTTAAATCCATATTTTTTAACTAAAAAAGAATTTGATGGTAAAATGCAAGACGTTTGGGAATTCCCAGATGGCATGGGGGATGAAGATGAAAGTCCCTATCTTTCAAACTTTTCAATGAGAGATATATTAAATTCATTAGGTATGGATCCTAATTTTGAAGACGCAGGACCTATGCCTATAGATAAATTTATTAATATTACAACTCAATGGTTAAAGAAACACATTAATAAACCATCTGGAGAAGTTCCTACAACAGTTGATAAATCCGGAGGTGGAGCAACAATGATAGGTGGTGGTAAACCAGAAGGTTGGGATAATAGATTAATAATGCAATTCAATCAATTTGCACGTCATATTAAACAAAAGTTTCCTAAGGTAACACACATAGGAATTGCATAATTCCAATGAAATTTTTTGAAGTAGATGGTCAAGAGCCAGTAAACAAACCAATAGTCTATGTAGATATGGACGGAGTTATCGCAGACTTTTTTGGTGGTGTAGAAAAATTATATGGTGTTGAACATTGGAAACAATTAGTATCCGATAAAACTAAAGACCTTAAACAAGAAGTTATTAATAGAATAACTGGTACAGATTTCTTTAAAACATTACCTAAATTTCCTACTGCTGATGAATTAATTGCAACTGTTAAAGAATTTACAGGCGGTACGTTTTCTATATTATCATCCCCTTTAAGAGGTGACCATGAAAATTCAACAAATGGCAAAAGGTTTTGGTTACAACAAAATATAGAAGCACCAAATCAAATTATTATCACTGGAAGAAAAGAATCATATGCAATAGACAAAAGAACAAAGGTGTCTAATATACTAATTGATGATAGACCAAAAAATTTAGATCGTTGGAAAGCGTCTGGGGGATATGGAATTTTATATCAGGCTAATAAGAATCCGATAAGTAAAGTAAAACAGGAGTTAGAACAATATGCCCAAATTCACAGGGATCAATAGAGTATATTCGTCAGGTAAAGAAGAAGACAAGAAAACAACGCAAGAAGATCGTGATCGTATGATGAAAGAGTTTCTTGCTAAAGGTGGTAAAATTGAAAAAGTACCATATAAAGTAACTAAAGATCAATTAAAAAGAGGTAAATTATAATGAAAATTCTTGAAATTGTAGCATTACCTTTAGAAGAGTCTAGAACTAAAATTGTTCAACTTATTAAGAATAAAAATGAAGAAGCTTCAAGTGTGGGTATTATTACTAAACAAAACACTACAAGCGACGTTAAGCCCGGAGATGAGTATAAAAACGTTAAAAAACTAGGGTTAGGACGTACAATTAAAAAGCTGAGATAATATAAATACAAGTATAACACTAAAGGAGATACACTATGGCGGCGGCAGACGAAACAGCATTAGCAGAAATAGTAGCAGAAAATAACTGGGCTAAAACTATAGCCGAAAGTGCAATAACAATAAACACAAATTTCAAGAACGGTAGTATTACTAAACTTGAAATGATTGATCAAGTAGCGGCTCTTATCGATGGAGATAAAGAGTATGCACAGAGACAATTAGGTGTTGCAACTGCAGAAAAACTACATCAAGCTATTAAAAATATAATCAAAGTAGACTAGTAGTTCCCCCTAGGTTTATCTTTTCATTTCACAATGAAAATCAACGAAATCAAAAGAAGACACGATCATCATTATGGCATTGACCCTAATGCCAAGACCGTAACCTACCCACACGTAATTGGTAACGTTTACGGTAAAAAGAATTTAAAAGTTCCTCACGCCAAATATAGCATTAGTAAAAGAGCCAAACAAATCTATAAAGGCAAAAATAAATAGTATTATGAAGATTAGAGAAATTTTAAGTACTAGAGTAGATGAATATGCAACAGCAGGAGCAACTTCGGCTGGTAACATTGCTACTGTAAATAATCCACAAGTTGCAATTGGTCCTGATAGATTTAAAAAGTCTTATACAGGGTATCCAGGAAAGTCAGGTTGGAAAGCTCCTAAAATACCTAAAGTAGCTACACCTAAACATCCAGATGGCAGAGTTAAAGGTGCCCATGAGATGCCTAACGTAAGTTTATTTGGGCAACCTATTAAACGAGTATAAATACTACTATGAAGCACAAAGAAATTAAAGTTAAAGAAAATTTAGCGGATGAGGCTCAAAAAGCTGAAAAGGATCACGAAGTGCAAATGGCACGAGGTGATTTATACAAAGCCGCAAAGTATTCAATTAAACTTCATGACATGATGAAAAGTGTTAGTGAATCAGAAGGACTAGAAGGCTGGATACAAGCAAAAATTACTAAAGCTTCTGATTACTTAACTACTGTATTCAATCACTTTGATTACAAAGAAAAATTTAACAATTCAATAAATTATGTTGGCGAAACTAATCCTATGCCTGATATGAACAAATATGGAATATACACTACAAAAAGTAAAGATGGTGACTTCCAAGTATGGCAAGGTGAAAAACATTTAGGAACGTTTAAAACAATAGAAGATGTTGATGCGTTTTTACATGACTATTTAGACAAAAAAGAAACAACTAATACACAAGATTCTTACAAAGAAAACCTTTCTACAAAACTTCAAAATAAGTTATCAAAATAAAGTCAATTCCTTAAAATACAATAAATACTCTTATAATTACGTTATGGAAAAATTATTAGAGGAGGTACCAAGGTATGGCTTATTTAATAGCAAACTTACCGCCAGTAGACTGTTATGTTAGAATGGAATATCTCTATGACCTGCAAAAAGATGATAACGGGAAATTATTAGGTCAAGGCAAATATACTCCTGCTATTTGGGTTACTGTAAAAAGTATATCAGGTAAAGCATTATATATAGAATCCTTACTTCCAGAATATGGTGCATTATACGATAAACTACCTCTGAGTGCATACGTTTGGAAAACAGATGCAGATACAAGTAAATTTTTACCTTTAGATCATTTAGAAATTTGGGATTCCTTTTCATATTACATTACAGTTTTAGAAAAAGCAACATTATCAGGACTTCGTTGTGCATTTTTTGGTAAAGATAAAAAAATGCATAGTGGCGAATATATGTTTACAATAGATAGTTGTCACAGTAATGACAATGAACTTAATACTACTTTTGCTGAAACACCTGATGAACACAAATCATTTAATGTAATGAAATTAGATAACGGACAATATGCCGCACAACCTAACAACAGAATGAGATGGTTTGAGCAAAGTTTAGTATCTCATGAAACTAAAATGGGAGATTTTAAATGTAGCACAAGAGAATATAGTGTTGAAGATAATCCAAAATGGTCAGCCAATTATGGCGATGGAGATACTTGGGCATACGAAATAAAAGAACTTAAACCAAAAATTGATAAACCAAATCCTACTAAAGAATAATCAAAAAGAATTCTTGACTTTTCTATTAATATTAAGTAAAATAAGTTAAATTTATTGAGGAGAATTATGAGTGAAAGAACTTATGGTCCAGAAGAACAAGCCAAGTTAAAAAGAATAGTAGATGAAGGAGCAAACGTTCTTTCAGAAGTAGAAGATTTAAGTGCAGGATTAAAAGACACCGTAAAAGCAGTAGCCGAAGAATTAGAAATCAAACCTGCCCTAATTAATAAGGCAATCAAAATTGCACATAAAGGTGATTGGAGCAAGTATTCAGAAGCTTTTGATAGCTTAGAAAACTTGATAGTAGCAGTTGGCAAAGATAAGTGAAATAACCTGGTACCTTAAATGGTTAGCCACTGCGACTTTAATTATTGGAACTGCGATTAATTCATTAGGATATTACCCACAAGGTCCAATTATTTTAGCTTTAGGAGGAGTCCTTTGGTTAGCAGTAAGTATAATTTGGAAAGAACCTGCATTAATAGTAACTAACATTACTTTGGTAACAGTTGCCGCGGCAGGATTAATTTGGACAAACTGGTTAACTTAATATGATATATTACATTGACATAGACGGAACCATTTGTTATACTGAAGGTAGCGACTATGATAATAGTAAACCTGATTTAGAAAAAATAAAACAGGTTAATGAATTATATGATAAAGGTCATGAAATTCATTATTGGACTTCCAGAGGAGGAATGTCTGGAAAAGACTGGTATCTATATACAGTAGCTCAACTTAATGAATGGGGTTGTAAATTTACATCAATTAACGTAGATAAACCGGTTTATGATAAATGGGTTGACGATAAAGCAATAAACGAAAAGGATTTTTTTTAATGGCTGAAGATTATGATAACGTAACAGAAGAACAATTTACTTCCACAAAAAGTTTTTTTAACTTTCCTTGTGCTCATAGACAATATAGACACGATGGCAACTGTCATGTAATTCACGGATACAGCAGAAGTTTTCATTTTGTATTTGCTTGTAAAAATTTTACAAAAGAAGGCTTTGTAGTAGACTATGGTGATTTAAAAGATGTAAAAGCACATTTGGATCATATGTATGATCATACTTTAGTACTTGACGAAGATGATCCTCACATGGATACTTTTAGAAAATTAGAACAAGCAGGTGTATGCAGAATTAGAACTCATCCAATGGGACCTGGTATGGAAGGTACAGCACATTATCTTTGTGATTGGGTTGATAAACTTTTACGAGAAAAATCTAGAGGTCGAGCTTGGGTCATTAGTGTAGAAGCAAGAGAAAATGAGAAAAATAGTTCAATTTATAAAAATCCAAATGCTGGATTTAAAGGCTGGTTATAATGGAAGCGGCTAAATTTAAAAAATAAAAATGAGAATCGCAGGAGCTCAAATTCCAGTAACTCAAAACCTAGACAGCAATGTTGAAACTATTAAAAATAGTATTGATTGGGCTGAACAGAATAATTGTAATTATCTAGTAACACCCGAAGCTTCTTTGTCAGGTTATGATGTAGATGCTATTAATGTAGATACTAATTTTTTTAAAGTTTCTAAAGCATTAGATGTTATAAGAAAATATGCTAGTGATAAACATATAGGTCTTATATTAGGAACTCTATGGGTTGAGAATAAAGAATTAGAAAAGGCTGATGTAAGAAATCAACAACGTTACTATGATCCAAAAGGAAATTTCTTAGGAGCAGTTAATAAACGTTATATTGTTTCATATGACGAAGGATGTGTTGCTGGAGAAGATACAGGAGTAATTCATCTTCCAATAGATGATGAGGATTTCGGTAAAACTATAAAAGTTACTGGTATGTTATGTAATGATCTTTGGGGTGGTTATTGGAGCGGTAAACCTAATCTTGTAAAAGTAGCAGTAGATGAAAAAACAAAATTAATAATCCATTCTTCAAATGGTGCAAAAGATAAAGGCGAGCCAGCAAGAATTGTTCACGACAAATATCATACAGGGTGTTTATCATTTATGGCATATGCATCTAACATACCAATTTTAACAGTAGATAATTGTATTCATATAGATGGTAAAAATTATGACGGAGAAACAGCAAGTCCTTCTGGCGTTTTTCTTCCTTTAGAACAAGTAGTAGAAGTTCCTAGAAAAGGAACACAACATTTTTATTATGACATGGAGAATTTATGAGACTAGATCAAACTATACATTTAGATTATGCAGATGTTTTATTAAAACCAAAACGTTCTACGTTATCATCTAGAAAAGAAGTAGATATGACTAGAACATTTACATTTAAAAACTCTAAAGAATCATATACTTGTTGTCCAATTGTAGCATCTAATATGGATGGTGTTGGTACATTTAGTATGGCAAAAGTTTTACAAGAATATAAAATGATGACCACGATTACAAAGACAACAACAATAGAACACTGGAAACAAGCAGTAGGTTGGGGAATTAAATTAAAGTATGTATCAGTATGTACTGGTACAGGTAAGTTATGGGATGATAATGCTGAAGATTATTGGACAATGCAAGAAGTATTAAAGAGTTTTCCAGACATTAAATTTATTACAATAGATGTTGCAAATGGATATCATGAAAATTATGTAGACTTTGTTAAAAAAGTAAGAGATGAATTTCCAGATAAAACTATAATTGCAGGTAACGTTGTTACTGGTGAAATGGTTGAACAATTAATTATTAGTGGTGCCGACATAGTAAAAATTGGCATTGGTCCTGGTTCAGTATGTACAACAAGAACAATGGCTGGTGTTGGTGTACCTCAATTTTCAGCAGTAGTAGAATGTGCAGATGCGGCGAATGGCGTTGGTGGACATATTATGGCTGACGGTGGATGTATTGAACCAGGTGATGTATCAAAAGCATTAGGTGGTGGAGCACATTTTGTTATGCTAGGTGGTATGTTAGCAGGATTCAACGAATCAGAAGTTGAAGTAAAAGACGGAAAAAGAGAATTTTATGGAATGAGTTCAGACCGGGCAAGAGAAATACACGGCAAAAGAAAAGATGGATATAGAGGCAACGAAGGAAAAAGAATTTTTTTACCAGATAGAGGACCTGTTAAAGAAGCAATAGAAGATATGTTAGGTGGTGTAAGATCCTCTTGTACATATATTGGGGCAAGAAGATTAAAAGACATACCCAAATGTGCAAGTTTTGTTTGTGTAAACCACCAACTCAATAAGGTATATGAAAGTTATGAGAATCATTAAATATTAATATGGCAGAGATAGATAATTTAGTAGAACAATTAGGAAAATTAACAGTAGTTGAAGCAGGAGAACTTGCTAAAAAATTAGAAAAGGCCTGGGGACTTAATTATGAAGAAATATTAGGTGCAGGTGGAAGTGGAGTTCCTGTGGCAAGTCAAGAAGAAGTTAAAGATACTGCAACAGTTACGTTAACAGGATTTGCTGATGGGCAAAAAATTCCTATTATTAAAGCAGTTAGACCTATATTAGATCTAGGATTACTAGAAGCTAAAAACTTTGTTGAGGATTTACCTAAAGTAATCAAAGAAGATATCGAAAAGGAAGAAGCAGAAAAACTTAAAAAGATTTTAGAAGAAGCAGGCGGTACAGTTCAATTAAAATGAGCAAACTAACTAAGGCAAAAGAACTAGAAAAGAAAATAAAAGGCACTTGGACTATAAAAGAAATTATTGAAGCGATGAACCGCATTCTTGACAAAGATCAATAAACTTGTTATAGTATAGAAAAGGTTTAGTTGGCCAAAAACAACGATTGGTAATATGTCAGCCAAAAATGACATTAGGAGAATAAATGAGTTACATAAATGGTTATTTCGATAGAAGTCAAGATATCATAAGAGTGGTAGAACGAGATAACGGAAAAAGAATTTTCAGAGAATATCCAATCAAATATACATTTTACTACGAAGATCCTAGAGGTAAACATAAAAGCGTCGACGGTAAGACGTTAACTAGAATCGTATGTAAAAACACAAAAGATTTCCATAAAGAACTTGCAATCAATAGAAACAAAAAATTATACGAATCGGACGTTAATCCAATCTTCCAATGTTTAAGTGAAAACTATATTAATTCAGATGCACCAAAATTAAAAATTGCATTCTTTGATATAGAAGCAGACTTTGATCCCGAAAAAGGTTTTTCTTTACCAAGTGATCCTTTTATGCCAGTAACTGCAATTAGTGTACATTTAAAATGGTTAGATACTCTTGTTACGTTTGCTCTTAAACCTAAAAATATGTCAATGACTAGAGCAAAAGAATCTGTTAAAAATTTTGAAAACGTAACAATTTATGAACATGAATCTCAATTACTAACTGCATTTTTAGATATTATAGAAGAAGCAGATGTATTAAGTGGATGGAATAGTGAAGGGTATGATCTTCCGTATTTAATTAATAGAATATCTAAAATATTGAGTAAAGATGATACAAGACGTTTTTGTTTATGGAAACAATTACCTAAAAAAAGAGAATTTGATAGATTTGGAAGAACACAAGAAACATATGATTTAATCGGACGAGTACATTTAGATAGTTTAGAACTTTATAGAAAATACACATATGAAGAACGACATTCATATAGACTAGATGCAATTGGTGATCACGAACTAGGAGAAACAAAAACTATATATGAAGGATCGTTAGATCAATTATATAATGATGACTTTGCAAAATTTATTGAGTACAATAGACAAGACGTTGCATTACTAGATAAGTTAGATAAAAAATTTAAATTTATAACTTTAACTAATGAACTTGCACATCAAAATACGGTATTACTACAAACAACATTAGGAGCAGTTGCAGTAACAGAACAAGCCATTATTAACGAAGCACACAAAAGAGGAGTACAAGTACCTAATAGAATTAAACGTGAACCTCACTCTACTGAATCGGCGGCAGGTGCTTATGTGGCATTTCCTAAAAAAGGATTACATAATTGGATAGGTGCAATGGATATTAAATCACTATATCCATCTGTTATTAGAGCATTGAATATGGCTCCTGAATGTATTGTCGGACAATTAAAACCTGAATCTACTGATGCTTTTATAGACGAACAAATGTCATTACAAAAAAAATCATTCGCATCAGCATGGGAAGGTCAGTTTGGATCATTGGAATATGAAGCAGTAATGTCTCAACGAAAAGATTTTAATATTACTGTGGACTGGGAAGACGGCAAAAGCGAAACAATGAGTGGAGCACAAATTTATAAATTGATATTTGATAGTAATGCTTCTTTAATGTTAAGTGCCAATGGTACAATTTTTACTAGTGATTTTACAGGCGTTATACCAGGACTATTAAAAAAATGGTATGCTGAAAGACAACATTTACAAGAAATGAAACAAAAAGCCGTAGATGCTAATAACGAAGCAGAAATAGGATTCTGGGATAGAAGACAATTAGTGAAAAAAATTAACTTGAATAGTTTATATGGTGCAATATTAAATCCAGGTTGTAGATTTTTTGATAAAAGAATAGGACAATCTACAACATTATCAGGTAGACAAATTACTAAACATATGGCGGCTAAAATTAATGAAGTAACAACAGGAGCATATGACCATTTAGGAAAAGCAATAATATATGGAGATACTGATTCTGCTTATTTTTCTGCACATCCTATATTAAAAAAAGAAATAGAAACAGGTAAAATACCTTGGAATAAAGAAAGTGTTATAAAATTATATGATAAAGTTGCAGAAGAAGTCAATACTAGTTTTAAAGACTTTATGTTAGAAGCATTCCATTGTCCTAAAAATAGAGGGGACGTTATTGAAGCAGGTAAAGAATCTGTTGCAGAAACAGGACTTTTTATTACTAAAAAAAGATATGCAGTATTAAATTATGAAGTAGAAGGCACTAGATTAGATAATGACAATCCAGGCAAAGTAAAAGCAATGGGATTAGATTTAAAAAGATCAGATACTCCTGTGTTTGTCCAAGACTTTTTAAGTGAATTATTATTAATGGTATTAACTAAAAAAACAGAAAAAGAAGTTTTAGAAAGAATTACTGAATTTAGAATTAGTTTTAAACAACGTCCAGGTTGGGAAAAAGGATCTCCTAAAAGAGTTAACAATCTTGTAGAATATGTAAGAAAAGAAAATAGACAAGGAAAAGCTAATATGCCGGGTCACGTTAGAGCAAGTATGAACTGGAACAACCTTAAAAGAATGCATGGAGATAAACATTCCATGGAAATAGTAGATGGTATGAAAGTTATTGTATGTAAACTTAAAAAGAATCCATTAGAATATACATCTGTTGCATATCCTACGGATCAACTACGTATTCCAAAATGGTTTAAGGAATTACCTTTTGATGGTGGCGCAATGGAATCTACTTTAATTGACAATAAATTAGGAAACTTACTAGGAGAACTAAACTGGGATATCCAATCTACACTACAAGATAATACATTTAGTTCTATGTTTGAATTTGAATAATATGGCTACACACGGAATGATAGATTTAGAAACTTTAGACACTACACCTAGTGCTACGATTCTTACATTAGGAGCAGTTAAGTTTAATCCATATAATACTCAAACACCTCATACTGATTTATATCTTAGAATAGATGTAGATGAACAAACAAAAATGGGAAGAAGTGTAAATGAGAAAACATTAGAATGGTGGGGGCAACAAGATAAAGAAGTTAAAGAAGAAGCATTTACAGACGAAGGAAGAATTAATTTAGAAGAGTTTTCAAAAACTCTTAACAAATGGTGCGTAGGATTAGATGAACTTTGGTGCCAAGGTCCATTATTTGACTATGCAATATTACAAAATTTATATGCACAACTAGGAAAACCTGTACCATGGAACTTCTGGCAGATCAGAGATTCTAGAACATTGCAAAATATGTTGCCAAAAGACATGAGAGTAAGCCCTAGAACGGACTTGCATAATGCTTTGGCTGATTGCAAATATCAAGCTAGAGGTGTTCAAAAGGCATATAGATATTTTGGAGTTGAAAGATAATGAAACATTTTAACTTGACTTCGACTGCAAACCTAAATATAATAAGGAAACGGAGAAATATATGAAAAGTATCTTACAAGACATTGTTGCTCATACGCATTCATTAGGGTTTTTAAGTTTAGTAAAAATCACAAATGAAGAGCAAACAAAAATAGAAAGTATGGCCGAAGATCGTTCAGTTATATTAAGTGCGAACACTAACGAAAAAGTAAATGAATTCGATGGTGTATTTGGTATGCCTAATTTAGATAAATTAGCACTTCATTTAAAATGTCCAGAGTATGATAAAAATGCAAAACTTAATGTTGTATCAGCTGTCAGAAATGGAAAAAAGGTTCCAACTAACATTCACTTTGAAAACGAAAAAGGTGATTTTCAAAATGATTATAGATTTATGAGTACTGAAATTATTAACGAGAAATTAAAATCTGTTAAATTTAAAGGTACATCTTGGGATATAGAGTTTGAACCAAGTGTAGCGTCTATACAAAGATTAAAATTACAAGCGGCGGCACACGTAGAAGAAACTGTATTCACTGTAAAAACTGAAAATAAAAATTTAGTATTTTATTTTGGTGATGCAAATTCACACGCAGGTAATTTTATATTCCAACACGATGCTGGAGAATTGAAAAAAGCATGGAGTTGGCCTATTCAACAAGTTATTAGTATATTAAGTCTTGATGGCAGAATGAGTATGAAAATTTCTGATCAAGGAGCAATGCAAATAACTGTAGATAGTGGTGTTGGTGAATACAATTACATTTTACCAGCTCAAACAAAATAAGGAGTAATACTTGAACACAGACTTAACAAAAGTTCAGAAGGATTGGGCAGTATTCTTGCCAGCGATGAGTAGTTTCTTCGCGAGAGATATAGGAAAGGCAAAACACGAAGATGATTATGTACTTCCTGAAAGAGTTCCTAAAAAGTTTGAACACGGAATTCAAGGTTTAAATTATTTAGAACCTAAGAATACGTATTTTAACTACAAATGGAATTTATATTCCGCAGGTCACGCCGATTTGAATATGAAAAAGTTTAGTGTTAGAGATGACATTATTAGAAATAGAAATAGAGCTAATAATTGGTTGCTTGGAGATTCAGGTGGTTTCCAAATAGGTAAAGGCGTATGGGAAGGTGATTGGAAAGATCCTAATTGTCCTAAAGCAAAAAAGAAACGTGAACAAGTATTAACGTGGTTAGATGCTAATATGGACTATGGAATGATATTAGATATTCCAGCTTGGGTTTCAAGGTCACCCGAAGGTGCTAAAGCTAGTAATATTAATAGCTATCAAGAAGCTGTAAATGGTACAAAAATAAACAATGATTATTTTATGAAAAATAGAAAAGGTGATTGTAAATTTTTAAATGTATTACAAGGTGAAAATTTCCAACAAGCAGACGATTGGTATGCACAAATGAAAGACTATTGTGATCCTAAAAAATATCCTGGTACACATTTTAATGGTTGGTCATTTGGTGGTCAAAATATGTGTGACATACATCTTGCATTAAAAAGACTTGTAGCACTACGTTTTGATGGATTATTAGAAAAAGGTGTTCATGATGTAGTACACTTCTTAGGAACATCTAAATTAGAATGGGCAGTATTATTAACAGATATACAAAGAGCTATAAGAAAATATCACAATCCTAATTTTATGATTACATTTGATTGTGCTTCTCCATTTTTAGCTTGTGCCAATGGTCAAATTTATATTGATATAGAAATAAAAGATAGAAAAAAATGGGTATACAGAATGCAGGCAAGTGCAGATGATAAAAAATATAAACCAGATCCAAGAACATTTAAAGAAGGTGTATTGCAAGAAAAAATATTTAAAAGTTTTAGAGATAGTCCTGTTAGTAAAAGATTAATGCTTGATGATGTATGTTGTTATTCTCCTGGAGAATTAAACAAAATGAAAAATGATCCTAAAACTAGTTGGGATTCATTTAGTTACACTTTACAAATGGCTCACAATGTTTGGATGCACATTACAGCAGTACAAGAAGCCAATGAAGCATATGATAAAGGAATATATCCAGGTATGTTATTACAAGAACAATTTGATAGAGTTGCTTTTAAAGATATTATAGAGGCAATATTTGCAACAAGCAACAGAGATGAAGCAAACGCAGTCATAGAAGAATTTCATAGATATTTTATGACAGTAATAGGAACAAGGGGGGCGACTGGCAAGAAAACGGTTAACGCAAGTACACAATTTGCTAATTTATTTCAGGAGGTATAATGGCGAAGAAAGATAAAAAACTTAAAAAGTTAAAGTACGAGTTTGATTATTATCACAGAAAAGTCGAAGAAATGGAAAACGAAAGGGACGAAGATAGAAGTTGGGAAGGAAAAGCATTATTAAAAAAGTTTAAAAAAATTAAACTTGCAATAAAAACAGAAATAGAAAACTTTACAAAAAGATTTAATTAATATGAAAAGTTTAATAGTAGGATTAGGGTTCGGACAATTATATAAACGTGTTTTAGAAAAAATGGGACACGAAGTAATTACTGTGGACATTAATTCAAAACACAATCCTATGTTTTTAGAATTAACAACAGCATTAAAAACCCATCCAGAATTTGATACTGTTCATATTTGTACACCTAATAATACACATTATACTATTGCACAAAAAATTGCACCGCATAGTAAAATGGTTTTTATTGAAAAACCTGGTGTACAAAATGCTCAACAATGGCAAATTTTAGTAAGTTCTAATAAAAATACAAAATTTATTATGACAAAAAATAATATGTGGAGAACTAAAATATGGTTAGATGGTATTAAAACAAAAGTAGACGATAATGATATAATTGATATAAACTGGCGTAATATAAACTTTATACCTAATCCTGGTGGTTGGTTTACAAACAAAGCTCTTGCGTATGGTGGAGTATCTCGAGATTTATTACCACACTTATTGAGTATTTTTATTGCAATAAATCCTAATACTTATAAAGATTTCAAACTTACAAAATTTCACAAAGAACAAAAAAATACTTTAAAAGAGTTAATAGAAGAAACATATGAAACAACAGGTGATAATAGAGCAGGAAATTATGGAACTATGAATCCTATTGGAGTATATGATGTAGACGATTTAGTAGAATTAGAATTTAACAATAATGAAAAAACATATAGACTTACAGCAGATTGGAAAGCAGGTAAAGGTTTTTCTGCATCAGGAAGAAAAGATGATGAACAAGAAGATGATATTGCAGTACATTTTAACAAATCAGGAGAAACTAAACAAGAAGACGAACAACATCCATTTCAAATAGGTATTTGTCCTGAAAGTGCATATGAACGAATGATTGCAGATTGTATAACTCATAAAGATGACAATGCATTTTGGCAAAAACAATTAGAATACGATTTATGGATACACGAAACAATAACAAATGATGACGAAACTATTATACACTGAAGGTAAAGGTACATTTAACGAAGGAACTATAGATATTCCTGATATATCTAATGAACAAATTAGAGTTAAAGCAAAATATACAGGAGTATGTAGAAGCGATATTGATATGATGCAAGGAAACTTTGGACCATTACCTTTAACTATGCAAGGTCATGAAGGATTAGGACAAGTAACAGAAAAAGGAAAAAATGTATATGATGTAGATATAGGAGACTTTGTAGCAACTAGAGGTGAACCTGCATACGCAGACTTTTATAATTGTGACATAGGAACTTATGTTAAAGTGCCCGAATGTGATCCTAAATATATTATAGAGCCTGTTGCTTGTGGTATAAACATAATCAACTCTAGTAAAATGCCAATTGAAAGAAGAGGTAGAAAACAAGGAGCAAACTTATTAATTATGGGAAGTGGATTTTTAGCACAGGTTGTATATCATTATCTTTTAACTCTTATGCTAGAAAAAAATATTCATTTTAATATTACTGTATATGGTCATAGTAATAAAGAATTATGGGGTAACAAACTTACAGATACAATTGACGGAAAATATGATGTAGTAATTGATCTTAATAATAGAAATGAATCATTTGAAAAAGAAATATTTAATCCAGAAGCATTACTAATAATGGGTGCTGAAAAACCAAATAAAGTTACAACAACATTTTCTACAATGTTATGGAATTCAATGACTTTAAAATTTCCTAGTCCAAGAGATAGTGGATTTATAGAGTGTATGCGTAAAGCAGTAGAATTAGTACATTCAGGTAAAATTGATGTATCTTCTTTTTGGACAAAAGGTTATGATAGAAATACTGAATGGAAAGATGCATTTAACGAAGGTCTTAATAGACCAAAAGGATATACTAGAGGATATATTAAGTGGTAAAAAAATGTTAGACACGAGTAAAAGAAAAGAATCAATATATTTTACAGGTGAAGAAATAGAAGCAACACCTATGACTGGACAACATACTTTATTTGTAGTTGGCGTTAGACCTGCAAAAGAAATAGAAGAATTAGCTAATAAAAAGGATATAAAACACATTTACTTTGGTACAAGTCAAAGTTTTAATCCTAGCAATGAAACAGATTGGAAAGACTGGTATGTAATGATGACAATATTATTAGAAAAAAATTATTGGGTTACATTAGATTTTGATGTCAGTTATTCCAATGACGTAATAGAATCGGGATTAATGGCCTTTGAAAAATTTATTCCAATGATAAGTGCTAAAATTCCAAACATTGAAAAACTGAATAAAAATGCAGTTTTAAAAATAGATGATACTACGTGGGGTTTAACAAACAAAGGAGTATGGTCCAAAGACCTCAACACTTTAAAAGGTTATATGCAATATACAGAATGGTCAGAATATAAAGACGATACCGTTTTGGACATTGACAATGAAAAATAAAACTGTTATAATGGACAACTCATAAAAAGAAAAGGAACGCAATGAAAAAAATGATTTGGGTAACATTTAGAAAAGAAGGAATACATAAGTATCCTGCGGCTCTAACTGACCCTAAATTAGCAACTGGAGATGAATATGACGTGTCATTTTTAGGACATCCACATAGACATACATTTCATTTTAAAGTGGCGATCGAAGTTTTTCACGATGACAGAGATATCGAATTCATCCAATTTCAAAGATGGATTTTGAGTTTATATAGTCAAGGTACATTACAAAACGACTTTAAAAGTTGTGAAATGATGTCAGATGATTTATATGCACAAATTAAAAAAAGATATCCTGGTAGAAATATTGAAATAGATGTTTCTGAAGATGGTGAAAATGGATCACACGCAGTATATGAAAAGGAATAAGAATGACAATTTACATTGTTGATTTGGAGGCTGTTGACACTCGATACACAAAGGAGTGGAAAAAACATCTCCCAGAACAACTAAAAAGACATACTAATAATGAAGTAGTTAATATAAGTGGAGGCGATACACCACAAAAAACTACACCCGGTGCTTTTTTAAACTTTGGTGGTACCAATGTTTATAAGAGTAATCAATTGGCTAAAATTGGAGAAATGTTTTGTAAAGGAGAAGTTAAAGACGGTGACTACTTCTTATATACTGACGCTTGGAATCCTACAGTCATACAATTAAAATATATGGCAGAACTATTAGGCGTTAAAATAAAAATAGGTGGTATGTGGCACGCCGGTTCTTATGATCCGGCAGACTTTTTAGGTAGATTAATTGGAAAGAAACCTTGGGTAAGATTGGCAGAAGAAAGTATGTATGAAACTTTTGATCATAACTTTTTTGCAACACAATTTCATACAGATATGTTTAGTGATACATTTATTAAATTAGTTACTAGAAAATTAGATGCTCAAGCGAATAAAAAAATAAAAAGAGTAGGATGGCCTATGGAATACATGGAACGTAATCTTGAACAATATAAAAATATGCCAAAGAAAAAACAAATATTATTTCCACATAGACTTGCACCTGAAAAGCAACTAGACATATTTCAAGACCTTAAAGATTCTATTGGAAGCGAATATGATTTTATAGTATGTCAGGAAAAAACATTGAGTAAAGTGGAATATCATAATTTACTAGGAGAATCTAAATTAATCTTTAGTGCTAACTTACAAGAAACATTAGGTATAAGTTGGTATGAAGGTGCACTATTAGATGTTATACCAATGGTGCCAAATAGATTAAGTTATAAAGAAATGGCAATTAAAGAATTTGCTTACCCTAGCGAATGGACAATTGATATAGAACATTATCGTAAACACAAACAAGAAGTAATAGACAAAATACACGACTATATGGAAAATTATACAAAATATATTCCATTAATATGGAAACAAAGAGAAATATTAAAAAATCAATTTTTCTCTGGTAAAGCATTATACGAGGTAGTAAAATATGGCTAAAGACAAAGCAACACCAGAACAAAAAAATAATTTATTAACAAATGGTCTCTATTTGTTAATGGACGAAATTAATACAGATTCTTGTAGAGCTTGTATTCAATGGATTATGAATTGCAATCTTGCTTCTACTAGATTGCCTAAACTAACTTTAATTATTAATTCACCTGGCGGTGATGTTCATGCCGCATTTGCATTAATAGATACAATCAAAGCTAGTACAATACCTATTAAAACTGTAGGATTAGGATTAATTGCCTCTTCCGGATTTTTAATTTTTATTGCAGGAAAGAAAGGAGAAAGGATACTTACACCTAATACTTCAATATTATCTCATCAATACAGTTGGGGAAGTGATGGCAAAGAACACGAACTATATGCTCGTGTTAAAGAATTTGAGCTATCAACTAAAAGAATGGTAGAACATTACAAAAAATGTATTGGAATGTCTGAGAAAAAAATTAAAGAAGTATTATTACCGCCACAGGACGTTTGGTTATCGGCTGAAGAGGCTAAAAAACTAGCAATCTGTGACAAAATAGAAAAACTTTATTAAGGAGTATTCTTTATGACAAAGAAAACAAAAAAACAAACTAAAACACCAGACTTATCTGGTAAAGCCCAATGGTCTAAAGGGGAAGGACCATATGGAGAATGGCCCGTTTATCCTAGTTCATCTTGGATGCCAAGTGATAGCGGAGTTCCTAGAGATACAGGAACTATAGCAGTTAATTTTGATGACAATGGTGGAGGAATAGATTCGTCTAACACCCCACCCATAACTTATTCTTATGGAATAGGATCAGCATCTACAGGTGAAGAACAAGATTCTCCAGGTTTATATGGACCAGGAGGCCCTTTACAAGATCAATTTGAAAAAGATGCAGTATCAGGGCAATCCAACTTTAATTATGATTTCTCAGAACCCAAACCTTTTGAAAAATCTATGCCTAGTCTTTCCCAAGTAGAGGATATGACTGTAATATATCCTTCATTAAAAATTGCATATGAAAAATTCAAAAATGTTTATAGAATAGTATATGATGATTGGGCGGCGAGACAAAAAGAAGATGATGTTTAAAACTATAGAAACTAAAAAAAGTTACTTTACTATGATACAGTTAAGACATAGTCTTAATATGATTTTGTCTGAAATGTCAGGTATTAACTGGAAACCTAATATTGTTTTAGGAATTAATAGAGGTGGTTGTGTACCAGGCATTTATCTTAGTCATGCTTTAGATGTACCTCATGAAGCATTAGACATTAGACTCAGAGATCATAAAAGTAAACCTAGTTTAGCAGTTTTAGAAAAAGCTCATGCTTTTCAAAAAAAAATATTAATTATAGACGATATAAATGATACAGGAGAAACATTAAATTATATTAAAGATAATTTTGGTACTCCTGATAATGTAAAATTTGCAAGTGTTATACAAAATGAACCAAGCAAATTTCAAGGTTTACATTTTAAAGGATATACAATTAATAAAGAAAAAAATCCAGTATGGATTGTGTTTCCTTGGGAAGAGTGGCAATGATTAAACCAGACACATTAGACAAAGCCCAAGAGGAAGATAGAGCACCTTGGAAAGATGTCGTTCATGAATTTAAAGATATAGTATGGTACAATGACGGGTACCCAGTAACAGAAGGTCATTCTTTAATTGTGCCTAAAGAAGCAACACAAAACAATATAATAAAATGTTTTGATTTAGCATTAAAAATTGCTAATGACAATGTTGCTAAAGGAGTTATTGACGGTTATAATATTGGAATTAATGTAGGAGAAAGTGCCGGACAAACTGTAATGTATCCGCACGTACATTTAATACCTCGTAAAAAAGGAGATACTAAAAATCCCAAAGGCGGAATAAGAAATGTTATAGTTGGAAAAGGAGATTACACAAAGAAAAATGTCTAAAACATTGTTTATGGGAGATAGTCATTTAGCTGGTTATCAAACAATCCCAGGTAAAACAGGACCAGGAAGTTATTCTCTTTATAATGATAATAGTTTTGCTGAACAGTATGCTACGTTAAATGATAAAGAAGTAATTGTATATTGCGTGGCGGGTACTGCTAATATGGTATATCCTGATTGGCTTAAAAGTATGTTTAAAAAACATAATGACATAGATGAAGTACACATACTTTTGGCGGCATTTAATAGATTTGTAATTGCATTTAATAAAACATTATTAGAAAAAACTATAAAGGTAGATCATTTTACAACACTTGCAAAAGAAAAACCATTAGTGAAAATATATTCAGATGGTATTATAGTTGACGATTCTATACAATTATTTAATAAACCAATTAAAGAAGACTATGATAAATTTGTAGGTTTTGAATTTTCACCTGAACAAGGATTAATAAAACCTGATTTAAGAAAGCAAACGTTTATGGAATGCAAATTATTTTATGATTTAAACACACATATAGAACATAGAAGTTTTTATAAAGACATTTATACAATGGATAATATTTGTGCAGATAATAATGCAAAATTATATCTATCAGTAATGAGATCAAGATCCAAACATCCAGTTGATTTTAATTACTATGGAGATTTAAAAGCTACAACAATTGCTTCACAAAGTATAGAAGATTATATGAAAAGCAAACATATAGATCCAAATAAACATTTTTTAGATGACGAAGAACATTATAACACTGAATACCATAAAGCAATAGCGGAGAATTATATTCCATGGATAAAAAAATTTTAATAATAGGAAATAGTTTTGCCTGCCCTTGGCATAAGCCTAAATATGATGGGTGGCCAACGTTGCTAGGTAAACAATTTCAAGTAGATAATTTAGCAGAAGCAGGCGTAGGAGAATACAAAATATTAAAACAATTAAGACAAAAATCTATGTTAGATGCTTTTTGGATTCAAACATATGGATTAGTAATTGTTTCACATACTAGTCCTAGTAGAATTCATACATCTAAACACCCAGTACATAAAAAAGGATTACATAAAAATTGTGATTTAATTTATAATGACATTATGGACAAAACATCGATTTTCAATTCTAGACTTAAAACTGCCCAAAATTGGTTTAAGCATTTTTATGACGACGAATACCAAAAGGATATTTACGAATTAATACGAAATGAAATAACAAAATCAATACCAATTACTTCTTTACATTTGGACCATTTTAGTATTAGTACCGATTATGCTACCGAAAAAAACAAATTAGATCTTTGCCAAACTTGGATAAAGCATAGAGGAATAGTTAACCATTATACGGAGGAAGGAAATCAGATTGTCTATCAAAGAATTATTGACAAAATTGGACAAATCTGTTAATGTAACAATATGAGAACATCAGAAAAGATCAAACAAAGATTAATAGACAAAAAGGTACGTTTTAATGCAAACGACAATATCGCCAAGTATTTGGAGAAAGGTGAATTAAAAGAATTAGAAACAGAAGTAGAAGAAGCATTTGAAGAAGTTTTAGAAGCATTAGTAATTGATACTGAAAATGATCATAACACAAAAGAAACTGCAAAACGTGTTGCAAAAATGTATGTTAATGAAATATATTCAGGTAGATATAATTCATTACCTAAAATTACATCATTTCCGAATATGGGATATAAAAGTTTATACACTAGTGGTCCAATTAGTGTTAGATCAACCTGTGCTCACCATTTTCAAAACATTGTAGGAAATTGTTGGGTAGGAGTATTACCTGAAGATGAAGTTATAGGTTTAAGCAAATTTAATAGGATCGTACATCATATTGCAGAAAGACCACAGATACAAGAAGAAATGACTACACAAATTTCTGAAGCATTAAGAAAATATGCTAAAACACCTAATGTAGCAGTAGTAGTTAAAGCAAAACACCATTGTTTAACACAACGTGGTGTAAAAGAATCTGACAATGATATGACTACTGCAATTATGTTAGGCGCTTTTGATACTCATGCACCACTTAAAAAAGAATTTTATGATATCTGCTTTAGTATGAAAGGACATAACATTTAGGTGAACAATGGATGCAGACAAATTAAGAGTTACTGAAGCTTTTTATAGTGTACAAGGCGAAGGAAGATTTGTAGGTGTACCTAGTATATTTTTACGATTGTTTGGATGTAATTTTAAATGTCGTGGATTTGGTATGCCAAGAGGCGAACTTGCAGACGATTATTTAAAAGTAGACGCTGAGGATGATAGATATAAAGAATTAAAAGATTTGCCTTTGGTACATAAAGGTTGTGATAGTTATGCATCATGGGACGCAAGATTTAGTAAGTTCACAACAGATTATACTATTGATGATTTAGTTGATAAGTTGTTATCTTTAACGCCAGAAGGCAAGTGGACTTGCAATAACGGACAAGATGTACATCTTGTTATAACAGGAGGAGAACCATTTTTAGGTTTTCAAAGACATTATGTTGATTTATTTGAACACCCTAAAATGCAAGATTTAAAAAATGTTACATTTGAAACAAACACTACTCAACCTATCAGAGAAAGGTTATTGGAGTGGGCAACGAATCAAACTAAAATTCATATTACGTTTTCGTGCTCTCCCAAACTTACCGTTTCCGGTGAAAGTTGGGACGATGCTATTAAACCCGATGTTGCTAAAGGATATTATGATATACCCAATAGTTATTTGTATTTCAAATTTGTCGTTTGTGACAGCATCGATGTTGACGAAGTTTCAAAAGCTGTGGGAATTTATAAAAAAGCAGGGATCGATGCTCCGGTCTATTGTATGGCCGTGGGAGGTTGTTATGAAGAATATCAACAAAACGCAAAAAATGTTACCGAACTCGCAATGCAAAAAGGATGGAGATATAGTCCAAGATTGCACGTCGATATTTTCGGAAATCAATGGGGAACTTAAAAAGGAAGGAGGAAAATAACACATGGATATAATGAAAAAAATGAAAGGTATGTTTAAAACAAATAAAGCAAAAGATGTTGCATCAGATTATACTGAAAAAGATCCAAGAAGAAAAGCATTAATGGAAGAAAAAGCAAAAGCAACTAAAGAAGGAAAACCATGGGTAGCAGTATTAGATACTCAAGTTAATAAAGATAATATTAAAAATGGTTTTTTTGAATTAGATTGGAATAATGAATTTATTGAACAATTAATAGATTCAGGTTATAGAGGAGAAAAGAATGAACAAATAGTTGATGCTTGGTTTAAAGATATTGCAAGAAACATTTTAAAAGATCAAGGACAAAATCCAGATACTGGTATGGGATATATTAATATCAACAAAATGGATGATGATAAATCAGAGGTTAGTTAATGTTAGAAATTCACAAAAGTATGCACCCGTTCTAACGGAATAGAGTTTAACGCATGAATTACATTATAGTAGATACTGCAAATACTTTTTTTAGAGCCAGACACGTTATTAAAGGAGCTCTAAATGAAAAAATAGGAATGGCTTTACATATTACTCTTAATAGTATTAGAAGAGTATGGCAAGAATTTAAAGGAGACCACGTTGTATTTTGTTTAGAAGGAAAATCTTGGAGAAGAGATGTTTATCCTAGATATAAAATGAATAGAAAAACTGCTCGAGAGGCGTTAACTGTTTCAGAAAAAGAAGAAGAAGAAGTTTTTTGGGAAACATTTACGCATTTCAAAGACTTTATAGATACAAAAACAAATTGTACAATAATACAACACGAACAATTAGAAGCAGATGATTTAATTGCAGGTTGGGTAAATGCACACCCAAACGATAATCACGTTATAATATCAACTGACAGCGACTTTGCACAATTGATAAAACCTAATGTAAAACAATACAATGGAATACAAGAAGTTACTATTACACACGAAGGTTACTTTGATAATAAAAAGAAACCTGTAATAGATAAGAAAACAGGATTTCCTAAAAAAGCACCTAACCCTAAATTAATGTTGTTTGAAAAATGTGTAAGAGGAGATCCTACTGATAATGTATTTTCAGCATACCCTGGCGTTAGAGCTAAAGGAACTAAAAAGAAAGTAGGTTTAATTGATGCATTTGAAGATCGAAAAACTAAAGGATATAATTGGAATAACTTAATGCTCCAAAGATGGGTAGATCAAGACGGAAAAGAACATAGAGTTGTAGATGATTACAATAGAAACGTAATACTATGTGATTTAAATGCCCAACCACCCAAAATTAAAGCTGTAATAAAAGAAACTGTAGCATCAGTTAAAGCAAAAGCAATAGAACAAGTAGGGTTAAAACTTATTAAATTCTGTGCTAAATGGGATATGCAACGTATTGCAGAATACCCACAAAGCTACGCAGAGCCCTTAAACGCAAAATATAAGGAGAAAGAAGTAGCATGACAGAAAGATTCTTTGCAAAACCTATACTAGAAAGCAGGTTCTGGATAGTTGAAAAACAAGGGCACAAGGTAGGTACATTATGTAGACAAGAGGATAGAAAATACCTATATACTTGTGATGAAGGAACTAAAATATTTGATAATGAAACGCAATTAAGAAACAATTTTGATGGTGAATGGATGTGGGGCAACAGTACTATTTCAAGCCCACACATTGAGCCCACAGAGCACCTAGTGTACAGTTTTCCATGCAAGTTTAAACCTTGTAATATGGTATATGATGTTAAAAAGAAATTACCATTGTTTACAAAAAGCAAAAAATCTAAGTCTTTATATAGTGCTGGATATTATATTATTAAATTTGAAAAAGGATGGGTACGAAGTTTTTGCCCAAAACTAATTACTTTAGAAAGGTATCCTAGTAAAGGACCTTTTAAAACAACACTTGAAATGAAACAGGAGTTAGCAAATGCGAACAGATGAACCTATTAATACAGCACCAATACAACAATTTATACAAAGAGTAAAAGCCGCGGACATTGGTCAACAAAAAGAAGTAAAAATTGATACTGCAACTGCCAAAAGTTTAACATATTCTTTAGCAATTGTACTGGCTAGACTTGCCGGTGACTACGAATCTCTCATAACTAAACAATCGAAAGCCGAAGAAACTATCAGTGTAAAAGCTGACGGTGGAAGCCTTTAGTATAGGCATCTATAACGGCGTTTCGAAATCATTAACTTAATACTTTTGTAACACTCTTTCGTGAAATTCACGATAAATATAGTATGGGGTGTAACTATAAAGAGGGTACCTTGAAAAATTATGAGTAGACCGAAGCCTACTATTATACTGGAACACGTAGACAAGAAAAGCTATAAAACAGAGCAGATTCTTGAAGCGGAAGCCATCTGGGCTGTGTTTCATAAGAACAAACCTTTTAACCTTAAATCAGCAAATATGCTTAACAACTATCCAGGACCAAAATACAAAAAAGTTAGTTTTTCTAATCCTGGTCACGCCTTTAACTTGGCGAAAAAATTGAATACTCTTTTCAACGTTGAAGAATTCACAGTAGTTAAACTTACTGCTGGTGAAACTGTCAACGAACAATGAACTGGAAAGAAACCTACACAAAAATTTTCCTAAAAAACGCAGATATTAGTATTAATCCAAATACTTTAAAAGAGTATTTGCCTATGTGGTGGAAAAATAGTAGATCAAAAGATGTAGGTGGTTTAAGATTAACTGATAAAGGTTTAGATTTTATTACAAAAAAACTTGATTTAAAAACATATGAAGTTCCATTCCCAGTAGACTTTAGTGTTACTACTCAAACCATAATTTTTTTAGATAGATTTATTAATTGTCCATATTTTTTGGCTGACGATGGTATAATTGTTACTAATGAAAAGAAAGCTATGGAATTAATGTTATTTTCTGGAGATATAAGAAAATATGGTATTAGTAAAGCTATGACTAGACAAGAATTCAATAACGAAGAATAAACCAAAACTTCTCAATAAATTAACATATACTATGAGAATACGCAGAATAGCAATTACAGGACATTTATCAGGAATAGGAAAATGTTTATATGATAAATTTTCTCCTTATTATGAAGTTATAGGTCTAGACAAAAACGAAGGAAACGGTATTGAGGATACTCAAAGAGTTGTAGACAAATGTCTTAGTTTTGATGTTTTAATTAACAATGCTTATCTCTTTAATAAGCAACACGCACTCTTATATCAATTTTGCAAATATAGTAAAGACCATCCTAAACTAGCAATTTCTATTGGCAGTATTGTAACTGAATTAGAAATGTTTGATTATAAACTAGCAAACGAAAATTACTACATTGAAAAAATGAGATTAAAGAAAATAACACAAGAAGTAAACGGTAGTGGTGGAAAATGTAAAGCTAGTTTAATTTCTCCAGGTTTTGTTGACACAAATATAGATATGTTATTTGAACAACCTACTGTTGTAGAGAAAACCGCAATGATGTGGGAAATTTGTAAAGAACAAAACACTATATTATCCCCCAACGCAGTGTTTGATGCAGTGAAATTTATTATAGATTCCTACGAAAAGGGTAATTTAGTTACTCACGTCGTAATTAACAATTGATTTATGCGGGTCATTTAAGCTTCTTTTCATTTGACTTAATTACCAAAAGGTGCTATTATTAATAATAAACCAATTGTAACTTAAGGAGTACATAATGGCACGTAAAGGCAAAGACACATCAGCAGATAGTAGTTTAGCTACTAGACAATTATCACCAAATAAAGCAAAGGCAAGTATATTACACGCCTTAAAAATCAAAAGACCAATCTTTTTATGGGGCGGTCCGGGTATTGGTAAATCAGACGTTGTTCGTCAGATTGCAAAAACTATCAATGCTCATGTTATTGATATAAGATTAAGTTTATGGGAACCAACAGATATTAAAGGTATACCATACTTTAATAGTAATTCAAAATCTATGGAATGGGCATCTCCATCAGAATTACCAGATCAAAAAATGTCTAAAAAATATAAAAACATTATTCTATTTTTAGACGAAATGAATTCCGCGGCACCAAGTGTTCAAGCGGCGGCTTACCAATTAATATTGAATAGAAAAGTAGGTACTTACGAATTACCAGAAAACGTTGTTATAGTGGCGGCGGGTAATAGAGAAGCAGATAAAGGTATCACTTATAGAATGCCGGCACCATTAGCAAATAGATTCATTCACTTAGAAATGAAACCTGTTTTTGATGATTGGTTTGAATGGGCAGTAGACAACAACATCCATAAAGATGTAATTGGTTATTTGACTTTTAGCAAAAAAGACCTATACGACTTTGAACCGAAATCTTCAAGTAGGTCTTTTGCTACTCCGAGATCTTGGTCATTTGTAAGTGAACTCTTATCAGATGATTTAGATGAAAACACTGTGACTGATTTAGTCAGCGGTGCAGTAGGCGAAGGACTTGCAGTTAAGTTTATGGCTCACCGTAAGGTGGCATCACAACTTCCTAACCCTTCTGATATTTTAGAAGGTAAAGTAGAGAAGTTGAAAAGTAAAGAAATCAGTGCAATGTACTCCCTAACGGTTTCTTTATGTTATGAACTTAAAGAGGCTTGCGATAAAAAAGATAAGAAGTTTAACGACAAAGTTGGAAAATTTCTTAGATTTATGATGGACAATTTTGATACTGAATTAGTTGTAATGGGTATTAAATTAGCTCTTACACAATATCAGTTACCGTTTGATCCAGACGCTATCAAAGTTTTCGATGAGTTCCATGAAAAATACGGCAAGTACATAACCGCCGCTCAAAGCGCCGACTAGTGTTTTCGTTATAGGGTGCTTTCGGGTACCCTATAACACATAAAAGGAATTATGCAGTTAAAAACTAAAATAAAAACAACAACTAAAATTAAAAAAATTAAAGAACCACCAGTTATAAAACGTACAGACGACGAGTATAGACAAATAAAAACTGAAGTTTTAGATAAAATTATTGTAGCAAGAGTTGGTTTACTATTAAGACATCCTTTCTTTGGTAATATGGCTACTAGATTAAAAATCCAAGAGTGTGATGAGTGGTGTCCTACGGCGGCTACTGATGGTAAACATTTATATTATAATACAGAATTTTTTCACAAATTAAGCACTAAAGAAATTGAATTTGTAATAGGACACGAAATACTTCATTGTGTTTTTAATCACTTACAAAGAAACGAAAATAGAAATAGAATGCTCTATAATATTGCGGCAGACTATCTCGTTAATAATACTTTAGTTAGAGAAGGAATAGGAGAAAAACCTAAAGACATTCAAATATTTCAAGATCACAAATACGACGGTTGGTCATCAGAACAAGTATATGACGAACTATTTAAAAATGCTAAAAAAATTGATATAAGCAAATTAGGAAAACTATTAGATGATCACATTGATTGGGAAAAAGGTCCTGAAAGTGGAGCAGGTAAAAAAGACAAAGATAAAAATGGTAAAAGTAAACAACCTATTATAAGCAAAGACGAACAAGAAAAAATTAAAAACGAAATTAAAGAAGGTATAATGCAATCTGCACAGGCGGCTGGTCCAGATAATTTACCTGAAGAAGTTAAAAGAATGATTAAACAGTTTACTAATCCTAAAATGGATTGGAAACAAGTATTACAACAACAAATACAAAGTGTTATAAGAAACGACTATACTTTTGCTAGACCTTCTAGAAAGGCTTGGCATTCAGGTATAATTTTACCTGCAACAGACTATCAAAAAACAATAGATATTTGTGTAGCAATAGACACATCAGGTTCTATTGAAGAAAGACAATTAAAAGATTTCTTAGGAGAAATTCAAAACATTATGGATCAATATCAAGATTATAATATTAAAATTTGGTCTTTTGATACTAAAGTTTATAATGAACAAGATTTTACTGCTAATGATAATAGTCTAGAAGACTATGATGCTAAAGGTGGCGGTGGTACAGACTTTATGGCAAATTGGAGACATATGAAAGACAATGACATTGTTCCTAAAAAATTAATAGTATTCACAGATGGTTATCCTTGGGATGATTGGGGAGATCCTGATTATTGCGATACAATATGGATTCTTCATGAACATCATGATAAAAATAAAGAAGCACCTTTTGGTATTACATCTCATTACGACGCATAATGTTTCCAAAAACCAATATACCAAATCCATTAAACTTTTTAGACGCTAGAAAATTTACCAAAAAACCAAAAGGTATGGTGTTTCAAGAGTTACCTGAGAAAGGTCACGAGTATCTAAAAATTGTAGAAAATTGGATTTCGGATAATCTAAAAAGCAGATATTATATTGGTAATCACATTAAGATTGATAAGTCAGATCAAGTTATTCATTCTATTTTGGTAGGGTTTGAAGATCCAAAAGAGATGAGCATATTCAATTTGAGTTGCCCTCACTTCCCTAAACATTAAATATCTTTGTATACAATTAAAACAATACGGAGAAACATATTAATATGACTGAACAAGCAAAAACAGATGCGGCAAAACAAACAACCGCACCAGCAGGAGCAGGTACCGTTGGTCCAAAAGGTCCAGCAGGACAACCTGGTGCTTCTGCAGATTTGACTGTCCAAGATTTAGGGATTATCAAATCTATTATAGATGCGGCTTGCCAAAGAGGAGCATTCAAGGCAAATGAAATGCAGGCTGTTGGCGCCACATTTAATAAGTTAGAGTCTTTTTTACAAGTAGTCCAAGCACAACAAAAGGATCTTGAAAAGAAAGGTTCCGATACCGCACCAGCTAAACCGGCTGTTGCAACAGGAGGAAAAAAATAATGGCTGATACAAAACACGTTGGCAGACTTAAAGGGTCTAAAGCAAAAGTTGTTGTAGTTTACAGAACATTACCAGGAGATTCTAAATCTGCACTAGTAATTGAAACAGCAAAATTAAATGCTCAGGATCATGATTCTTTAATAAAAGCTGTAGAGTCTAATGAAGGTCAAACTGCGTTTGAACTTTATGAAGTTTTAAACAGAACTAGAACTTCTAGTGGAGATGTAATGTTACCTAAATTTCATAAATTCGCAAATATGCAAAGTGTGCCTACAAGCGAAGTAGAAATGACACCAAACCCTACAACATCTGTAGCATTGGACGAGTTAAACAAAATTATTGCTAATCAAAGAGGTGTATCTATAGACGAATTATCTGTTAAAGAAGGTGTTACAAGTAATGTAGCAACACCAACAGCAAAAGTAATGACAGATGATCAAATTGCTTCAAAAATGAGAAGTGATGCTGACAGATTATATAAAGAAGCGGCTAGATTAAGAAAAGAAGCTGAAACTTTATCGCCTACTAAGAAAAGCAAGACCGAAAAAGCAGAATAGAACTATGTCTGTTATGGTCAAGTTTAACAAAAAGAAACTACCCAAGGAAGTTGTGGCCCATTGGCCTGAAGTTTTTTCCGATTTAGATGTACAAACTATACCTATACAATATCTAATAGGTATAAAGGTAATGTTTAAAGACGGTAAAAATTGGGATATTAGGCTTAAACCTAGTAGAAAAAATTTCACCCATGCTGACTTAGAAAACACCTTACAGGACATATTTAGAACCTATGCAGGGGCCATAAAAAATGTGGATTTTAGTCTAGATACGCAAAAGATTAAAAAAGACATCCAAAAACGCACCCATAAGTTCATAAAAAAGAACAAATAGCAAAGTCCTGTAATACCGTACCTATGATAAATATCATAAATACTGTTACAAACATAGGTATATTAAGGAGTAGCATTTAAAATGGCTTTTCAAGTACGAAGAGGAACAGACACTCAAAGAAGCGGTATTACACCCGCTGAAGGTGAAATAATCTATACTACAGATACTAAAAAGTTATATGTAGGAGATGCTTCAACAGTAGGTGGTAATGCAGTAGATACTACTGTCGCATCACAATACAATAACGTTGCGGCAGACTTCATTCCAGATACAACTAACACTAGAGACATAGGTACAGCCGCTAAATTATGGAAAGAAATTTTCGGCGTAAAATTTAATGACGGTACAGCTTCAATAACAGGTGGAGTTGGTGCTGGTTTTTCTTCAATATCTGCAACAACATTTAACGGAAATCTTTCAGGAAACGTTACAGGTGATTTAACTGGTAATAGTGCTGGTGGTACACATACTGGTCCAGTTATTGGTAACGTTACAGGTGCAGTAACCGGTGATATACATGGTTCTGTATTTGCTAACGATAGTACTTTAAGAATAGATGGTAATGCAAATGTTATTACTAACGGTGACATTGTATTGAATGAAAATTCACTTGAGTTAATTAATGCCCAAACAGTATTAAAAGTAAGCAGAACTGATTCTGCAACAGGTATTGGAATAGAACAATACAGTCCTACTACAACTTTATCAGCTTATAAAATTTTTACAGCTGGAGTTACTGCTACAACTTCAAATTGTATTGAATATCTCTCTTCAAGAAATTCTTTATTATCTCCACAAGTAGTACAAAAAGGAGATATATTATTCACTAATCTTGCAAATGGTCACGATGGTACTGCTTATAGACGATCTGCTTTTATATCATATGCAGTAGAAAATGATGCAAATGCTACTGTAGGTGCTGGACAAGTTCCAGGTAAAATTATAATGGTTACTACACCAGACAATGGTTCTACAGAAAAAATATTAGCATTTGATTACTTAGGTAGATTAGGAATTAACAAAGGAAATCCAACTGGTCCTGCTGGTACATTAGATGTAGATGGTCCAGTTCAACTTAAAGTATATGCCGACAACGCCGCAAGAGATGCCGCAATAGCAACACCGGCGGCTGGTATGGTAGTGTTTAATACAACAGGTACAAAATTCCAAGGGTACACTGGCGCAAGTTGGGTCGATTTAAATTAATAATCTAAAATGAAAATCCGAATAACGGGCCACTCAAAAGGGCTTGGTAAGAAATTATACGTCTATTATAAATCAAAAAATCACAATGTTAAGGGATTTGATTCGGGTTATGATTACGAAAAAATTGTAAAAGAATCAGAAGGTTGTGATTTGTTTATAAACAATGCTAATCCTAATCCTCATTTACAACTAAATCTTTTAAAAGACTTACATACTAAAGTTAAAAAAATGATAGTATGTGGATCAGTTATTACTGATAATGACGATAATAATACCCCAGATCCAGAATATGCTTTTCAAAAAAAATTATTAGAAAAAGAATTTTTAATACTAGCATCAAGGAAAATGCCTGATAATGCAGATTTGCTATTATTAAAAATTAGTAGTAGTTCTTATAAAGATAGTGAAACAATTTTAAAAACAATTGATTTTTGGATTAAAAGTCCTACGGTAATATCAATAACTTATAATGTTACAGATTAACTAGGTTAGATTGTTTAATTTTATAATCATCCCAACTTTTATACGTCCATTCAGTTACTTTATAATCCACAGTGTCTGGTTTAAACATATAACGTTCAGGTACAGTATCAAATAACGGTTTTCCATTATTAACGTTAGCATCACGCAACATTATTTGATGTAAAAAGTTAGTTACAGGTTTTAATGGAACAAAATTACACCAAGGACCACACATTAATTGTTCCATATCTATAGTTTTAGGATCACTCCATTGAATAATTCTATGACTAATACCATTAATATTAACCATGTAATGATATAAATTATCATCAGCAGGTTTCTTTTCCCAACTCCAACCTTTTTTATCACAAATACTTTTAATAAGTTTTACGTGGTCACTTAAAAAGAATCTTGGTTCATCAGGACTTCTACCTATATCCGAACCTGCTCTAATTCTATATTGCCAACTTTTGTATCCTAAACTTTGAATTTCTTCTAATACATCTTCCATTTGATCCAAACTTCCTAATGTATATCCTATGTAATAAACAAATATACCTTCTGCAATACAATTATCAATACCTTCTAATTGTTTTCTATGTACTGTTTTGCCTTGGTAACTAGGATGATTTAATCCTATCATAACCATTCGAGCACCTGCTTTTGCAATTCTTTTAACCCAAGCTCTATCAGAAAGTTTAACACCATTAGTTAAAATACAAACATCCTGGTGATCTCTGTTTAAATCTTTTATTTGTTTACAAATAGCTTCAACTAATTCTGGTAAATCTTTACGTACTGTAGGTTCTGCACCTGCAAGTATTACAGCACCTGTTCTAGGATGTACATTTTCTTCTATTTGTTTTAAAATTGAATTAATAGACCTGTCTACTACTTTATTATCTGGTTCATGATAACAATGAGGACAATTTAAATTACAACGATCGGTTACTTCAATCAGGATACCTTGCGGTATACTATAACCTTCTCTATCATATTCTAAATTATTGTAAAATTCAACATCATGCTCTACCTTATACTCCATACGACCGTGTTCAGGGCACGTTTTAATAAGATAAACTGCATTATTTTTAGTAATACGTTCAGCTGGTATATGTTTATAGCAAATATGACATAAACTTAATGTCTTTGTATCGTTCATATAATTATTTATAGATACTTATTGCTTGATTAATAAAGTCATCAGGATAGTTATTACGAAAACTTTCAAAGCATAATAGTTGAGCTTTATCAAAGGATACTGGAGTATTAACGTTTATATTCATGGCTTTCATTTGTTCATATACTATTACTTTTCTGTCATTTGATATATGACTTAAATGATCTTTAACAGTAATTTTAGGTTCGTGAACCATATAACTAAAAAAATAATTAATAGATTTAAGTTTACCTTCTACTACAAAATAACTGCTAGGATGAAGACTATACTTGTACATACCAATATCTTTATGTGCTTGAATTATTTCTAACATTTGTTCTTTCCAATTAGGCAATACATCTTCATATGTTTTATTATGACTTTGTTCCCAAAAATCTACACCTTCTATACCTAAATGAATTTTTTTATTTGCATAATCTATATCAAGTATTGATGGTATATGTTGAGGATACTTACTATGCATTTTTAATAACATATTCGTTTCTCTTAACCATTTTTCATTCATTAATTCTGTATCCATTACTTGGTTATGTCCATTATGATAAAATGTATCATTAAAAAACCACTGTACAAATTCAGTTTTATGTCTGTTTATTAAACTAGTGTAAACTAAATTATTTCTACATTGTCCTTTACCCGGAACTTGATTATAATAATATTCGTAATCGTTGTTAATCATTATATCTCCATAATCTTTGTTTATATAATTGAGATAAAAATATCCTAGGATTTAAACGCCAAACACTCTGAGGAGTATTTCTATAATTAAAATCTTTAATGTATTCTAAGCAACCAGATTTTGCTAACATAGGTGCCCATATTTTATGCACTAATTTTTGTGACCCTTCTTCATTTTCATTTGTTGTTATATAAAGTTTTTTATTATCTAATGAATATCCCCCATAAGGTTTACCTTGAAGTCCTACCCATTCAATACAAGCAGGCATAAAAAATTGAGGTGTAATACTTTGATGTTCTACAATTTGCTTTTTAGTCCTTACATTATTAATAGGCAATTCATCTGTGAACACGCAAGTTCTTGCTAGTATTCTATAACTGTTTTCTCCCATTTCATCAAAAGAATGTGCGGCAGTAGACCCTACAATTTTATTTTTATATTGTAAAAACCAAACTTGCCATTCACGTTCTTTACTAATAGAGTCTATTAATATTTTTTTTGAACTATTATTTGCGAATCCTTTTTGTTTAGCATTTTGGTAAAAGTTAGCTAAATCTAAATTTTCTTCGTAAGGTATTATTTTATAATCCATGAATTTTTCCGGCATCAATATTTAACACTAAATATTGGCATGATTAAAGGAATTGGTGGTCAACAATATATCACTCTCGACGAACATTTAGATATAAATGAAATTTGGAATAACAGGACACACTAGTGGTATAGGCTTATCTTTAGCTAATTATTGCGATAACAATAATCACGAATGGATAGGATTTTCTCGAAGTAATGGTTACGATATTAATGATCCTCATACTATTATAGAAAAAGCATTAGACTGTGATGTCTTTATTAATAATGCACATGACAAATACGCACAAGTTTGGGTATTGTATCATTTATGGCAAAAATGGAAAGAAGAAAAAAAACAAATAGTATCAATTAGTTCTTTAAGTCCTGATGTTACTAAAAACACAATTTGGCCTTATAGTACCGAAAAATGTGCGTTAGATCATGCATGTGAACAATTACAAAATAGCAAAGGTAATTGTAGAATAATAAACATCAAACCTGGGTTTGTAGATACGCCTAGGGTAGCTTCTTTTGGTTCTGGACACAAAATGGATCCAGACTATATAGCAAAAGTAGTTATGTGGTGTATAGAACAACCTGAATACTTAATGACTCTTAGAATTGCGCCTTATCCAGATCCAGGATCATCTGCTTAACTAAATACTAGTACACGTATTAATATAGTAAATCAGAAGCAAACAACGCAACGCTCTAAAGGAGACTATCATGCAAGTTGAAGTTACTGGTGAATTCAAAAAGAAACTTAATTTAAATTAAATTCCTTCTTTAAAACTTCTACGATTACTAAAATTCTATAAGAACTAGGATTGGCACCTTCTATATAAGTATGACCTAATCCTTGATACCATGTTTCATAAGTCATTGTCGGATCAATTGTTAAAATGTGTCCATGATTAAATTCTTTTCGAGACATTCCTACTTTAATTCCACATTTAATAATGTCTTCAGATGGAATATCAATACTCAATAACATAGAATAACAAGGACCTTTTTGAAAATGATTTGACTGATGCTGTATAGTACGTGGTAAAGCTATTCCATCAGGTGGTAGCCCGTCAATTGAAATTTTATATAATCCTTTAAGATTTTTTACTGCATAGTCTATACATTCTTTAAAAATATCACTTTCATTATATCCTTTTTGAAATTCACCGTTAAAATATAAATCTTTACTATGCGTATCATCATCACCTACTTTTTCTAAATATTCTTGTATTATATAAGGAGCAGGGTTTCTTGTTGATCCTTCTTTTAATGCTTCAGTGTTCCCAATTCCTTCTTTTATAGGAGCCCTAGTTATCTTATCCCAAGAACCAATTGTAGAATTAGAACCGGTTGTAAAAGCATTATGGTATTCTAATATTACTTTTTTTTGAAAGTTTTTTAATTCTTCCCAGGAACTATATTTTGTTGAATCTATAAACATTATATCCTTCTTGCATCTATTACATCTTTACAATTTCCAACAAATTTAAGCATTTAAAAAATCTCTTGGCCATTTAGCGTAATTTGATTGAATAGTAATTGCATACAACTTATGTGTATCACAATCATTACCAGTTATTGATTCTGTAAATCTTTTATGTGGATTATCCATCATAAGAGGTTTTAAATATTCTGTATTAATCCATTTTGAATCTATATCTGTACAACCATACACATCCATTATATGAATTTGTCCATCATCATTAACATAGCAAGTATGAGGATAAAGATTTATTTTAAAAATACCTTCATTTTCTAAATCAGTTTTAATTTCTGTAATTTGCTCTCGCCAATTTCCTGTAGATAATAGTTTATTATCATACCATCTAAAAAATATTTGTCTATCATCATATGCAATATCAATTACTTCAGGTATATAAGATTTGCCTCTTAATTTTAATAAAAATTTAATTTCACGTAAAAACCAGTATTCTCTTAAATCATTATTTAAAAATTTATTTTCAAAGTAAGTACTAGGATTCCAATTCATACAAAATACTTTCTTATCTTTGCTTATAAGAGGTTCATAAAGAACATTAGCAACTGCATTTATTGGTTTATAAAAACGATCCCACTCTTTGTCTTTCATTTTAATCATAATTTATAAGCACTCCAAAGCCACAAGTTTCTTTTAATTTTAATACTTCTTGTACAAATTCATATTCAACGTCAAACTTAATAGACGTATCACTAATTTTTTGAAAATTAGTCATTACTCCTAGCTTATTAAATTTGTTTAATAAACAAGAAAAACTACAATCAAAAAGATATCTTAAATTATATGGTGTAGGTTGAAGAGCCATACAAGTTACTACTACAGGTTCTTGTAAATCTATTCTATTTAAAAGTTTTCTAATAACTAATTGATATCTATTTTTATATCCATAATTACTTGCAGAATGTAATCTACCTGCGTCCATTTCATATACATTATCGTCTCCAACACAATAAAGTTTTGCCCCAATTATATCTGTTAAAAAACTATATTCTGAATCTAATGCTAAATGAAAGCGATCATCTATATCAGCATGAGCAAAAAAACACTCACCTGGTTTCAATACATTTACTCTTGCTTGTCCTACTTTTCCTATTTTAGATAGTAACCCTTCTAAACTAGTGTCTTTGTATTCTGGAAGTACCTCCCACTCATCATAAAAGAAATCTCCTGTTTGTTTATTCAAAATGTTTTTACCAGGACCAAAATGTTTTACCAAATTATATATTTCTTTAGAGGAATGTGTTATACCAGTCTTTGTAAGCATCTTTGTAAGCATACCAATATTTACCATAAAGAATTAACCTGAGGATTAATTACGATAAGTATTATTTGATGCCTATGAATAACAAAGTAAAAAGTCTCTACGAGAATAGTGAATACCAAAATATAATCCACGATATATCTGATGTATATTTTCCATTGTCACCAAACTGGAAAAATATAGGAATAAGTCTTAGTGGTGGCTGTGATAGTGCCTTAATGGCATATATTATATGCGATTTAATTAAACGTAAAAATTATTATACCAAAATACACATAATTTATAATGTTAGATTATGGAAAACACGTCCTTGGCAACAACATATTTTTAAACAAGTATTTGCTTGGTTTAAAGAAACATTTAAAGATATAAAGTTTATAGAACATACAAATTTTATTGCACCTGATTTAGAATGGGGTTCTAAAGGTCCAAACATTATTGATGAATATGGCAAATTAAAAAGCGGTAATCAAATAGAGTTAAGATCACACGCAGAATATATAGGTCATAATTATAATCTAGATGCATGGTTTTGTGGACTTACTAAAAATCCTGAAATAAAATTCGATGGCCGATTAACGGACAGAGACAGTACATTATCAAATGATACTGTTGAAAATCTACATCGATTGATAAAGCCACACATGAATGGCGTGGCTTGTCATCCTTTCACCTTCGTACAAAAAGATTGGATAGTATCTCAATATAAGAGATTAGGCATCATGAATCTGTTTAATCTTACAAGAAGTTGCGAAGGTGATAAGGAAACTTATCCTGAAATATTTGGAAACCTAGATTATAAAACATATGTTCCAGGTAAAGACATTCCAGTATGTGGTAAATGTTTTTGGTGTAAAGAAAGACAATGGGGAATAGATAACAGTGACTGAAAGTAATGAATATTGGTTAAATCCTAAAGATTCTAAATTAGGTAAATGGCAAAGAGAAATAGAATCAGTTAGTGGTTCTTGTACTTTTTGTGTATTGCCTTGGATTCACTTTGCTACACGCCCTAATGGAGATATGCGTTTATGTTGTAGTGCAAACGCCAGTGGAGCAGGAAAAGATCACAAAGTAGGTCTTGTTAAAAAAGAAGATGGCACACCAGCAAACTTTGGAAAAGATACACCAATGAGTGCTTGGAACAATGAATATATGAAGTCAGTTCGTAAAACTATGTTAGCTGGAAAAATACCTGCTAGTTGTACTAAATGTTTCAATGAAGAAAAAGTAGGAGTAGTTAGTAAACGTATTTGGGAAACGGGTACGTGGCACAAAGATGGTGTAGATATTCCTGAATTAATAAAACAAACACAAGAAGATGGAACTGTACCTGAAACATTAAGATATTTAGATTTAAGATTAGGCCATACTTGTAATATTAAGTGTGTTATGTGTTCTCCTCATGACAGTTCTAAATGGGTTGCAGATTGGCAACGACTTATGCCTCAACTAACAATACCTACAGTTAGAAAACAAATGTCTTGGGGTAAACAAGAATTTAATAACAAGTGGCACGAAAAAGATACATTTTGGGCAGAAATGAATAAACAAATTCCTAATTTAAAACAAGTTTATTTTGCTGGTGGTGAACCTTTAATGATTAGAGAACATAAAACATTTATTGAAGAAATTGTACGACAAGGATATCAAGATAAAATCTTATTAAGATATAATTCAAATGGTATATTAGTAGACGAAGATTTAATTGAGTTATGGAGCAAGTTTAAGAAAGTTAAATTTGCAATTAGCATGGACGCTTGTCATGAACGAGATGAATATATACGTTTTCCAACTAACTGGGATACCGTAGAAAAGAATCTTCGTATGTTAGACAACACTCCCGACAATATACAAACAAGTTTAGCAACTGCTATACAAATTTTTAATGTAAAACACTTGCCAGACTTTATGAAATGGAAAGTAGAATCTAAATTTAAAAAACTTAATTTAGGAACTGTACCCGGCGGTACACAAATGGGAGGTGGATTAGTTAATATGCACTTGCTTTACATACCTACATTTTTAAGTATTCAAATATTACCTAAAGAGGATAAACAAGAAGTTCGTGAACGTTATACAGAATTTAAAGAATGGTTATGGAAAAACTACAGACAAGATGATGAATATTGGAAACACAATCCTTATGGCTGGAAACGTTGGGAGGCTGTAATGGATCATATGGATGAAAAAGATAATAGTCATCTACTTCCAGGATTTAAAGAATACGTTACTAAACTAGATGGTATAAGAAAATTATCTGCTAAATCCACTTTTCCCGAGTTATCACATCTTTTATAAGATTAAAAACTTCATTGTCACCATCTGGTCCCATATGATTAACTCTAAAAGCAAATATACTTTGTAAAAATCTTAAATTTTCTTCGCACCAAGCTCTTTTTGGATCTGTTCTACAACTAATATAATACAAAGGTTTTCTTATTTCTATTCCGTGTTTCCAAGTATGCAAATACTTAATTTGATCTAGTTCTGCGTCACTCCAAGGTTCTACTCTAGTATCTCCAAAACTCCATAAGTGTAAAATTTTACCTTTCATTTTAGACAAGTATTCATTGTCTAACCAATAAGCAACAGCCTGAAAATTTAATCTTTCTTTATTCCATTCTACTAATTCTTCAAAAAACATTTGAGCGGCTTTATGTCTTTTACTAGAACCTTGATAAGCACTAGGTGGACTAAAATCTCCTTTTGAATGATATATTCTAAAAGGATCAGTCCAAGCAAATACACAATAATCTAAATCTTTAAATTTATGAAAGTTTTTTGTAAAATGCATAACGGCAGTCCAATAACTTGAACCACTAATTCCTGTATTTACAATTTCTGCATCTAATGAATCTGCCATTCGACCCATCCAATTATCTTTAAGAGGGTGAGCAATAAAACTGTCTCCGAAGAAACCTATTTTGTTTTTGGCACCTGAATGTCCGCTATACATACACACCTTTCTTGATTACAAATAACACTAGTTGTTGGAAAATTAAAATCTTCATCATATTTTTTACCTGTAAAACCTTCAGATAAAACTCTGCAACCTGCTCCTAAATACATTCTTTTGTCATAATTAATATAAATTCTGTTTATACCAGCATTACAAGTATAACCACGCCAATCAACAATATCATTTGCTACTGTCCAATATGGATCAAAGTCATATGTTTGATCATCTTCTACCATATACATATCTCTATTAAATCTAGTATCTATTTTTTCATTAACTCTTTCTTGAGCTCTAATTGTACCTTTAAATATCTGTTTTTGTTCTTCTGTATAAGGATATAAGTCTCTTTCACTTACAGTATCGGTGTCCCAAACTTGATGTAATGGTTTAGCTTGAATCCCCCATTCAGTTCTGTTGCTATTTTTTAATACATCTATTATATCCATACATTTAGACCATTCATCGGGTTTCATCATTATATGACAAATATTATCTACTTTATTTTCTATTAAAAAGTCACATACATCTCTAATATGTTCTGGTTTTGTAAATTCTGGATGAATACTAAAATGCACTGCAAAAAAATTTTTATAATTATCTTTCCACCAATCCATTTTTCTACTACCATTTGTCATAGGTATTATTAAATTATTTTCTTTTTGATTAATATATTCACATAGTTTTGCAAAATCTTTATAAAGAGTAGGTTCACCTCCACCAAACTTCCAAATAAAATGTGTAATACCCATATCAGTATAATGATTATGTAATTTGTCTATAAATTTTTTACTTTTTTCTAAATTAATCCAAGGAAAAGAATTATCATGTAATATAGGTAAACAATATGAACAATTATAATTGCAAGTATTACCTAAAGTCCATTCAATTTGTAAAACATTGTTTAATTCAGGAAATTTATAAGTTATTTTGTGTATTTTCATTTTTTATTTTTGTTAAATTTATATCCGCGGCACACGTACACCATTCTCTTGTACACACAATAGGATCTTTTGGAATTTCAAACGTACCATTATAAATGTTACCTATACTTCCTCCTACTCTACAAGTTGCTCTATGTACATCACCATCCCAATTAATCATTAAACTTTCTAAACCTGCATTACAAAGCCATCCTTTAAATTTATTAGTTTTCAAAATTAACATATCATTTACATTACAAGTTTTGGATTTGTCTACCAAAGTATTATGTGGTGGATTATGATTTTGGATTTTCAAAAACTTTATTTCTTCTTCGCTATACCGATTCATATCTTCAAAATCATCATGCTTTTTGGTCCACCGAATTGGACGCAAACTATACTTTATATTACCATTTAAAAGGCGTCTACAAGCGTCTTGCACGTCATTTAACGAGCCTGGAAGCATCATTACGTGTACAAGAGCATTCTTATTAACTGAGCTGTTAACTGCCCTTATTATTGTTTCTACAACTTTATTCCAGTCATATTCGAAGTGTAAACTAAACACAATATGGTTAAGATAATTGTCCAAAAGATTTTGGTAATACTCGGCTGTTCTGGTACCGTTAGTGGTTACATTTATCCATGTAACTTTTGGTTTTGCATATTCTAAAAGTTCTGTAAATTTTGGATGCACACAAGGTTCACCTCCTGTAAAACTTATTCTAGGTTTATTCATTTTAGAAATAATATCTACAGTATTTTTAAGTATTTCAATATCAGTATGTTCACTAAAATTATCATGAATTTCTGCAGGACAATAACTGCAATCATAGTTACATCTTTTACCTATGTTCCATTCTATTTTAGTACTTTGTCGTACATCTTCATATAAATGTTCTACTCTATACATATGGAGCAAACTCCGGAATAATTTTTTCAAAAGGACCTTGATTTCTTGTTTTATCTAACTTATGATTAAAATCTACACAATCTTTCCAATACTTGTTTAGATCTCTTGCTTTAAGAAAATTAATATTATCCTGAATTTGTTGTAATGTAATTTTTTCTAATATTGGATGTTCCTTAACTAACCTATATTCTTTAACTTTGTCCTTCATTAATTCTAATTTTGCTATAACTTTATCTTTTAATTCCTTTGGTAATACTTGGGCACTCAAGGCTCTAGGATATTGTACCCTATGACTATAAAATACAATTTCTAATTTGTTTAAAAAATAGTCTATTACCTTGTCTATTTGCATTATATTATTAGATTGTACTGTAAATGCTCCTACAATTCTACTTACTGTAGGTATATTTTTCATTATTCTAACATTATCTACAACATCTTGAAACTTTCCATTGGATCTAACATATTCATATACTTCATCTATCCCATCAATACTAACATTAACAGCTACACTTTTAAATTTGGGCCAATAGTCTTTAATCCATCTTCCTTTTATTCCTAACACTGTACCATTTGTTGCATATTTTATTTCTATATTTTTCCCATTCTCACTGAGAAGATCTAAAATTTTATAATGTTGAGGGTCCATCAAAGGCTCGCCTCCTGCAAATTCTACTCTTTTAAAATGAGGTAATAGTTTTCTTAAGCTATCCCACCATTCTTTTTTATCGTCAAACAATCCAACATATGGTGCTTTTGTAAGTCCTAAATCTTCTACTGCTTTAACAAGATAGTTGTCTTCTTTTTTATAATGTTCTACAATGCTATTCCAATCTTTCCATTGTGTACTATCTAATGGATTACACATACGACATTTTAAATTACATAAATTATTAATTTTAATTTCCATCGTAGGAAGTTCAAATGGCATTGTCATATCTTTAGAAAGACTATCAAGTGCATTAGGATAAAGGTTAACTCTTGATTCCGGTATATTATCTGCAATATGTCTTTGTCTTAAACTTTGTACTCCTTGATCTTCTAAATCAAAACAAGGTGCACAAACATCAGGACGTTCTCCATTTAATACTTGCCGTCTTACTTCTCGCATTTTTTCACTATTCCAAGCAAATTCTAAACTTTCATTTTTAATATTACCAATAGGAAGACTTCTACAACATATCTTAATTGCGCCATCTTCTCTAGTAGCAAGACCAGTAAATGGATGCATACAAAACGTACAACTTTTATTTTTCATTTAAATTTTTCCAATCTTCCCCAAATCTCCATAGCGGAGCTTTTAAATCTTCAAGATCCATTTCGTCAAATTTTTCTGCTGGGCCTGTGTGTCGTTTGTATTCTGACAAGCCACTCCAAGCATGAACTGAAACTACTAATTGTATTTTAGGACTTTTCTCTTTTAATATACGCAATAATTTGTTTTCTTTTTCTAATCTTTGTTTAACAGTAATAAAAGCTACTGTAGGTTCATAAGCAAAAATATTACTAATATTAAAAATTGTATTTTCATCATTATTAATATCTATATTAAATTCATTTAATAAATCGCATTGAACAAATTGCATTTTTATATCATCTTTTAAATGCCACAATTTAGCAACTTTGCTAAAATTAGTAATAATTTCTTGTTTACTTTGAAACCAATCAGGTGCTTTATCTTTTATAAGACCTTTTAAGAATTTATGATAATCATGCCCATTAAATTTATTAATTGTTTCTTTCATATACCATAATGCATTAGGATTATAATCATAAAATATAACTTCTGTATTTTCATCATGTCCGTACTTGTCTAAATATAACAACCAATTAAATCCACTGGCAGGAACAATTAATTGTGAAATAGGTCCTTTTATATTAACATCTTGTAATTTTTTTGTATTAGTAGGATAATAAAGTCTGTTCGCGGCAAAATTATATTTTTGATATATGCTTTGACTATTTTCTTGAAAGTCTGAATCATATTCAGCATAATAACATTTTTTACTATCTCTTATTTTCTGATCAAATATTACTATATCCTCATCATTATCTAAAGCAATATTAAGTATATTCCAACCATGCCATTTATCCTTATACTCTATCATTTCATTACCAGGTTTAATCCAAAGTGGTGTATGATTATCATGATAATTTTCTTCACTTCTAATAGGCACAGCTTTTAAGTGTTTTTCGTTTTCTACTTCTGCACCCATATCTGGATAATCATATTCAACCCATTTTTTTAAATTGATAACATAACATTGTTCATGAAGTTCATAGTATCCTTCTTTTCTATCTAATATATGTCCTGCTATAAAGAAATCTGTTTTAACTAATTCTTCTAAATATGTGAAAAATTTATCTCCCTCAAATTCTGTATCTACTGTATAAACTACTGCGTGAGTATAATCTTTTTCACATTGTTTTAAACCATTTTCTTCTGTTACCGCAGTTAATAAATCATAACCACTACTAGTAATATTTTGCACTTGATAATCTGCAATATTTTTAATTAACTCTTTAGTCCAAGTTCTTTGGATCTTATACATAGTGTCTAAACAAATAAACACAATTTTAGATTTCTCTTTTGTTAATGCTTCAAATTTGTACGCCATACTTGTCCCAACTCCTTGCAATTAAATCTGTAAATTCTTTTCTTTTTTCCTATCACCATATATCTTTCATACTTAGGTAACTCTAATGTACCTGAATACAAAATATTTGTTAATTCACATTTCTTTTTAAAAGCTTCTTCAGAAAGCACACAACTAATATGTTCTTTATGTTCTATAAAATTGTTACTTTGTAAAATTATTAATTTATCTTCAGGTATATTCTCTAACCATTTATAATATTGATCCCAAGACATATGCTCGCACACTGTATTAATAATAATATCATAATCTTTATAATTTTTAAAGTCTAACATATCACAAGTATCTGCTTTAAATTTTCCATTAATTTCATAATGTTTATTCATATTAAGTGCGATTGGTTTACACCCTGGATCAATATCTATACTTCTAATATTATTAACTTTAATATTGCTATTAAATAATAATGTAGCCATTACACCATACCATCCTCCGCATATAAGAACATTTGCATTAGCAGGTCTAACTATTTCATTAAGTTGTTCAGTTAACCAAACTTTACTAGATATTTGTCCTTTCCAAAAACTTTCTAATGTTTTATACTTGTCATCGGATCCCCTAATAGCATCCATCCAGTACATTACATCTTTAATATTGAGTTTCAAATTGTTCTCCTAATCTATCAAATTTTCCACATTGTTTTGAACATTCTATTAAAGGTTTATCTGTCCATGTGGCTTCTATTTTTCTAAAAAATTGTGAATCAAAAATTTCCTTTAAAGATTTATTATGTAAATTAGCAAATTCTCCTATTTGATCCATATAATCTACTCTTGCATCTGATGTAGGTATTGTCCATCGCAAGTCTAACCAACAACAAGGACTAACAGTACCATCTGCAGAAATATATATTTGACTATATTTTTTAGCTTTACAATCTATTGCACAAGGAGTTATTTTTGCTTCTTTTATTTTATCTATCATTTCAAAACTCTTTTTACTTGGTTCTAATATGTGTGTTGTTCTTCCCATTTCATCTATAACATGAAATTTATCACTTTTAAATCTTGATGTGTGTTTATAACTAAAAGATTTAAAACCTAATTCCCTACTCATTGTTTGGCATTCTTCTACTTGGTGTTCATTATGTTTAAAAACTAACATATGCCATTTTGCAAAACCACCTGCTTTAATAAATGCTTTAGCATTTGTAATTATTTTTTCCCAATTAGTAGAAACACGATAAAGATGATGAGTATCTACCAAACCGTCTATACCAAAAGTTATTTTTACTTTTTCTTTAGCTAACGCCTCCCACCAATCTGTATCTCTAGCACTACCGTTTGTATGCATAGCTAATCTAATTTTTGGATTAACAGTTCTAATATACTGATAAATTTCTAAAGTATCTTGAGCAATTATAGGATCTCCTAAATTACCACACATGAATAAACTATCTAATTGAATTAAAAATTCTGTAGGAAACCATTTTTTAAATGTATCTAAATTAATTTCTACAAGATGTATCAATGGATTTAAAGGACCTCCACCTATTCTTCTAGGACACATAGGACATCTAGCTTGACATTTGCTAGTAATTTCTAAATGCACATCTTTTATTTCTGTATAATTATACATCTTCTTCCTTTGGTAAAAGATCATCAAACTCTTGTTGCGTAATCATTTCTAATTCTACTGCATCAGCACCTTCTTTGTAGTGTTCATCAACTTCTTCTAATATCATTTTATATGGTAGACTATAATGCCACACCACTTCCTTTTTACCCTTTGTCACTATACACTTATAATTGTCTAGTTTCATTTTTTTCCTTTGGTATTTTAGAATCAGCCGAACTTACACACGTTGGTGTAATACAAACTTTAGGCTTATCAAATAATTTAAAACCACCTTCTATTGTTCCTAATGGCTCGTCATGACAACTGTAGCCTCTTTTAATTTCTCCTCCCGGTTCTCTTATAATACAACTTTGATATCCAGCACTACAACTCCAACCTTTAAATTTATTAAATCCAAATGCATTAAGTCTTTCTGCTTGGTCTATTTCATATTGTTTTCCTAAATTATCAAACAATATTAATTGTTTTGCTTCATGGTTCATTTCATTTTGTAATATATTAACTTGTTCTTTTGTATATCCTTGTACAATAAAACTTGCTGTAGTGTCACTTTGGGGTTTAAGAGTAACGTGTAATCCTTTATCTCTAAATCTTTTACATCTATCAAAATACTCATCCCATCTATCAGGCACCATAACTTGATTAATTGTTATTAATACACCTTGTTCTTGTAAAAATTTAAGTTTATTTCCAAATTCTTCTTCATTAGAAAATTCTGCATGGTAACTTGCTGTAATACCTCTACGATCCAATGGATAAGTTGCATCTAACCAACGACTCCACCATTTAAGACCTGGACTACAATTACTAGTCATATGAACACTAAGATATTCGCTAGTAGGATCTGCATAATATTCTAATAATTCTATTAAACCTTTATATGTTGTTGGTTCTCCCCCACTAAAACTAAAATGAAATTTACTAAATCCATTTTCTTCTGCTTGTCTTTTAATTTCTTTCATAGTATTTTGATATTGTTCTAAAGGTCTATGATCTAAAACTTTACTTTTAGCATAAGGCCAACAATAGCTACAATCATAATTACAAAATCTTCCAAGTATCCAACTAACGGAGAACACGTTTTGTTCCAACATAGTTCTTTGTCCGAATTTGACTATATCATTAAATGGTATATTATTTTGATAATCCACAAACACTATCCTTCATTTTATATTTGTAATATTCTTCTAACCACGTAAAATTATTAATTAATTTTAATTTACTTGGTAAATCTTTACTTTCAGATCCGTATTCTTTTCCTGCTAACGCTCCTTTAATTGCATATTCACCATAAAGTTTATCTTTACCTACAGTGCACCATACATTTAATCTACTATCTGTTTCTTTATCATCACCTCTATCAATTACTTTACTACTTAATTTTACACACTCTCTAAATGCCGATTTAAAAGTATTAAACGCATTTGTATTGAATACGCTAATATTAGAAACTTGTTCCATTGCTCTAAATCTGTTACTAATACTAGTTGTCATATCTGTAGTATCTTCTTTCATTTCTAATGTTAATCTACGAGGTAAAAGTTTTACACCACCGTACCCATATTCTAAATTATTAATTGGATTTTTACTTCTCCAGACGTGTACTACATTTTCATTTCTTTTTTCAGGCATAAAATCAAAATTAAAATCATCTAATACTTTAGCATCACCATCAACGACCCAAAACATTTTTGTCAAACATTTACTTGCGGCTGTTTTATGTGCTTTATGAATTCCTTGTACACCATCTACCCGTTGAACTATAGGAAATCTTTTATATAATTCATTAAAGTGCTTGTCAGCATTAACTTCTTTATAGCTTATAAAAACAATATCATACATTATAGTTTCCTTTTTTTAAAAATTCTTGGACTATTCATATAAACAGATTTAAAAAACTTACTTTGTTCTGTAGACAAAGGTAATACAGGTAAATCTATTTCTTCTCTATTTCTAATTTCGTGTCCTAATTTTATTATTTCAGCCATTAATTCTACTTCATTTAACTTAGAATGTTTAGGCCCACTTTTTCTTAAATTATCTCCTCTTCCCATTTTGTTTGGGTGCCATTCAGATAAAAGATATTCAAAATCTCTTACTTGATTTATATCCCAGTCAGTACAAACAACTTTATGACAGCCCATTCTTGCTCCGTATATTGACCATAATCCATTTTCTACATCTGCACCTACAGACATCCACACTAACAATCTATGATAATTTTGCCACCACAACTCTTTTAATCTTGGAGCTCTAGCATTTCTGTCGATGCTCATTTTTACTCCTTCTCTAAAACCTGATCTCCAGGCTTGTAAAGGACTAGCATTAATATAACTTGTAGAATAATTTTCATTAAACTGATAATAGTTTGGAAAATGACAAAACTCTACTGAATTTTTATCTTTACCATCATGGTTTTCATGAGTTTTCATATTTTTAACAAAGTCTTTTGTCCATAATTTTAAACTACCATTGCCATATTTTAACCCATTTAAGTTAATATTGCCACACCAGCTAAACATATACGTATTGTCGACGCCTAATGCTTTTAAATCTATTTCTACATCAAGAAAATCTTTATCTACAATAGTATCACCGTCTATTGTAACAAATCTTTCTGCATCAGATACATCTGCACAGGCTTTATGAGCCGCATCTAATCCTTGTACACCATGAACTCTTTTAGCCCAAGGAAATTTTTTCTTTAAATCCGCATAATTTCTTTCAGCATTAGGTTCGTCATAGCTTAAAAATACTAAATCAGAATCTTGAATTTTAATTCTATCCATTAACTACCTCATAACTATAATCATAAAGTTTTCTACAATACAAAGAAGGGACATTATTACTTTTATGTTCTATTGTAAGTGTTTTTTGTTTAATTAAATTGTTTAAATTGACTGGTAATATATAATCTAATATATTAGCATCATCTTTTTTAGTAACATAAAAGTCTAAAACTATATCTTCCGACATATCTAAAGTATTTTGTATCTCTTGCCCCAAATTATCATTAATACCTATATTCCACTGTTTATTTTTCATATCTAGTTTAAATGAAATTTTATCATTTATATCATTAGACTCTATTTTGTATACATTTCTATTTTCTGTCTTTTTAGAAGACGTAACTTCATACGCTATCCCATCCATATCAGTTTTAGATTTAACAATATACTTTCCGTCTTGTAAAATTATAACGTATTGCGATAAATTTTTTACTCCATTAGCAATATCATGTCCTAAAGACTCTGGAACTTCTACAGAATTTCCTTTTTTAATGACACTACAATTAAGAACTTGTCCAGTATCTTTATTAAAATTAAAATACCATTTTTGTTCTTTTATATCAGGCGTAAATGTTAAATCAGGTCTTTGCATTTATTCTCCAACTTATCAAATAGTTCATTTGTTAAAAATCCAGGATCTACATAATGAAATATTCCGTTTTGTTTATAATTTCCTATTTTTAAATTACAGTCATCATCAAAATAAGAGTTTACATAAGACATCCAAGCATTGGGTTTGTATTTCCAATTTTGTATATTTGGTTTCATATGTGTAAATGTTAAAAAATTTACTTTAGAAGTTATATTATTAGCATTATTAATTAATTGACTTGCTATTGCTACCGATAAATCCATACTACACCATCTTTGTGTATTCATAGGTGTATATCTTTTGTAATATATGTCATAATTTTTTATTATATGTTCTACTAAAGCAAAAAAATTAAAGTTATTTTTTGTTTTTTTAAAATAATGCATACCACAATATAAATTTGGTAAATTATTCTTTGTAAATGCTTTTCTATAAAAGTCTGATGATGCAATTTTGTTTTTATAAGTTTTTACTTGCGATGTAAAGTATAAATCAAAGTTATCTAAAAATTTCCACCGGTGATCCAGGTTTTCTAAGACCAACATATCAGCATCTAGTACTATTGTTTCATCATACGGTGATGCATTATAAATTTTACACCTATTTTCTACTTTCCAAATGCTTTCTTCCGCATAATCGTCCCCAGGTATACCTATAATACTATTAAAATACTTTTTTAACTCATCAGGTACATTAATATTAGTCATCAAACACACATTTGCATTTTTATTATGTAATTTTATACTCATAGACAATGCAACTGCTTGTTTAAAGTAGTCTGTGCTTTTATTCGACTGCACAAAAATAAGATACCCTTTATTTTTTATCATGTTGATCCTCCTTAATCCAGCGATCATACATTATTGCACGTCCCAACGCCAACTTATTCATAATATGTAAATTCATACCATTAATTTTACACGGATAATATTCTTTTGTATCAACTGACAACTTTAATTCCCAATCTCCATCAAAATGTATAACTTCATCTCTATCAGTTATGTAATACAACTTACTTGGTAGCTTCATGGGCCAATTAGTTTCTTGAAAATCATTAAACATATGAATAGCAATACTAAAGGAATGATCATTTCTGTAATTCTGTCCTATTATTTGATATGTGAATCTATAAAATGACCAATTATCTTTAATATGTTTAATTAATTCAAAGAACGTTTTCATTTTATCAGTCTTTTTAAAATAAAATACAGTAGCCCAATACATAGGAATACTAGGATCACTTACATCTACATCTAATAAATCCTCTCTATGTTGATAATTGATATATTCTGCATCTTTATTAATTAAAAAGTCCGCATTTGATTGAAAACATTTTAATAGATGATCATTACCTACAATATAATCTGTGTCCATAACAATAGTTTCATCGTAAGGTGTTAAATCATAACAATCAGGCCTTGAAAAGTTATGCCATAAAGCATTATATTTGTTTGTAGAACCGTCTAGAAATGATTTTGTTTGGTTTGTATTAGTGTTTTTAATAGGAATGATTTTGTCAAACAAGGAAATACTATCAGGAGGTACTTTATTTGATGTTACCAGACTTACTGGTATGTTTAAATGTTTTTTAATTTGTTCACAACAAAAGATTGCCTGCGATACATAATCTATTAGGCTATTGTTATGAGCAAATAGTAATACACCTTTAGTCATCCTTTAATATTTCCCCTTTTGACTTTTCTAACTTATTGTATTCTACCCAATAAGAATTAAGATTCCTTTGATATAAGTCGGAAATGTCGTCAAAAAAGTCCTGAACGTTATCTATTTTAACAGGAATTTTGTAATCATCTAATATAATAACGTCAATTTTGTTTAAATCTATTAATCCTTTACAATAGTTGATTAATGTTAAATCAACTGTAAATTGATGACCTTTAAGGAAATGAATATTAGAATCCACAAACTTTTCTTTCAGTATTCTAGTTTGGTTATTGTGGACTTTTAATCTATCCGCAAGTCGCAAGGTTTTTTGTTGTATTTCTTCCATACGTTTTCTTTGCGATTATAACAGGATTTATGAATTTAATCAAGTAGGATTTTGGTATTAAAGAGTGCTAGTTCCGTCAATTGCAAAACCTGGAGCAATACCAATTACATCAGTTTGTGCCAAACCATAATCAATTGTAGCTGTAGCATCGGCAACATTTTCGTCGATATTACCTCCTGCATCATCTGAATAGGTCATTGTGAACCAAATTTTATTAGTTCCATCTAGTTTGGCTTCGATTTTAAAATCGTTTGCTGAATATGATCCGCCTCCAGCATCTATTGCCGAAAATATATCTTGATAAGATGCTGTTAATTGATAATTTCCCATGCCAGTAGCTACTGTTCCTATCGGATTGCCTGAAGTTTGAGTTGTGCCATTAGCACCAAAACCTATAGTACCACAACTTGACAACATAGTATTCCAATCGTTGTCTTTTGCACTACCCGTATTCACACTTCCTGATATTCTTATTGTACCTCCTGAATTAAAAAAGTATCTTCTAGCATCTTCATCAGTAAATGTAACAGTAAAAACGTGGACAATTGTACCATTCCAAGACGAGCTTCTAGTTTTAGTAGCCGCCGAGGCGTTTACTGCTATTTGATTTACGTGAGCTGTAAGTCTATTTGTTGATATGTTTGTTGCAAGTGCTTCGTATTGATCCCAACCTTTATAATTTGTTTGATCGTCGTCTGTAACTAAATCTGTAGTAAGAACTTCTTGAAGTTGCCCTGCTGTTGGATTGCCACCATTTTGGTGTTTGTAACATTTTCTAATATCTTCGTAAATGTTATTGATATGACTTGCTTGGACTAGATTTCCTGATGATACCGTAGAACTTGTTAAAGTTTGTCCGTAACCAGAATCGCCTGCTCCTGTTGATAAAACAGAAAACACGCTTTGTCTTAAATTATTGTATCTTTCAGCTGTTACTAGTGCCATTTGTATTCCTTTGAATTATTTACACTTTTAAAACGCACTGGACTAGTTTTTCTGATATCTCTTGATTGGTTTCTAAAGCAATTCCTATTACATTACCAGGGGTTCCATGACCAATTCCTACGCCATTTTCGCCAGAATAGACTTTATCTCCTTTGGAGATAGCGCCTAAAACTCTAACAGGTACCTTACCAACAAAAGCAACAGCTTGTCCTGTGCCTTCACTATTCATTAAGTATGCTGGATTTTCGGAAATAACACCCATTGGGCTTGAACCATCATCTGCTGTTACTTCTTTATCTCCTCCTACTCTCATAACTGTACCTACTGAATATTCTTCGTCAGTTTCATAAATTTCTGCCAAATCAGCATATTGAGCCTTTGTCGCTGTACCATCAAAAAGATTTGCAGTAATATTACCACTGACATCTCTTAATGCTGTTGTAGATGCACTTGCCGTAGTTGCTCCTGCATATGTTGAATTATTAAAATAAATTCCTGATGCCGAATCTGCATTTCCTTTGAAACTTGTTGCATGAACTTCAAACCATTTATCTGCCGCATCACCTAAATTTCTATTTCCAGTTCCTGGATTAATACCTGTAGTTGTTACTTCTGCAATTGTAGTAACTTGTCCAGTAACATTTACTTTTAAATCTATTTTTGATCCTACTTCGTTTGATATATTAGCTTCATTACCGTTTACAATTGATACTCTAAGGTCATTACTATCACCTACTGTAAAACCAGCATCTACAAAAGATGCAATTCCACTAAACGTTGTTGTTCCACTACCGGTAGTTAGATAATCGCTGGCAAGTTTTCCACCTAATCTTAAAGAGTTAGATGCACTACCCCAGAAATAATGATCTGTTGATGTAGTACCGTTTGTAGCGTCTTTTGTGTCTACAAGAGTAATTCCTTTTCTAATTTTATCAAAACCTGTAATTAAATTATTTGGATCTGAAGTACCTAGTGTAAATTCTGTTTGACTTATAGCAATTATTGTTTTGTCATTAACAACACCTTCTATAATTAAATGATTTGCGTTTAATGTATCTTTAACAGTTCTACTTTTGAACTGAGTAACAACTGATCCTACACCTTGTGGACCTACTAAAACAAATCCTGCTCCGTTCCAAGCATATAATTGATCATTTCCAGTATCCCACCAAAAATCTCCAGTAGTTAAACCTGTAGGAGCTGAGGCATCTACTTCTGCTCCACCTGTTGTTCTAAATTTTGTACCATCATAAAACTTTAATTTGCTATTTGCACTATCAAACCAAAGTTGTCCACTAACCGCTTTTGATGGTGAAGTCGCTCCTGAGAAGTTTTCCAACATATGTAAGAAGTTCTCATTTTGAATTTCACCGTATCCAGCGTAGTTTTTACCTATAAATTTGATGTCTGTAGTCTGGTCTATAGTACCATCTGCTACAGTTGTAAGTAAAGTCCCGTCGTATTTGTTAACTAAATATGCCATTTTAAATATTTATCCTTTTTTACGTAGAGTGTGTAAGTGTTCTATCGTATTCCCATGCTCCTGTACCATTACCATTAGGGTCATTAACTATAAACTGTAATAAAGCTCTTGTTGGTGTAAATCCTATGTTTCCTGAAGCAGTTGAAAATGTAATATCTTCTACAACTTGTTTATTTGCGTTACCTACAACAGGTGTTCTTTCAATTGTTCCACTATTAGCATTATAATTACCACCTGCAAAGTTTAATCCTGTAGTAGCACTACTATCTAAATCAATAGTCAGTGAAATGTAATTAGGTGCTTCTGCAATAAATTCTGCCGCTATTACAGTATAATTACCATCAATGTTTGCAACAGGGCCCGCTCCAAACGTTGTTCCTGTAACTACAACTGCCTGACCTGCCTCATAATAGTGAGAGACTGTCATAGTAAGTTTAGTTGTTTGTAACAAACTATTATCATCTACTCCTGTTACAACTGCATTAATAGTTCTTTGTGCGGCTGTAACTGTTTGATCAACTGGTGAATAGTCTATTAATTTTACACCTTCTACATTAATACCCGATACTGCTCCGCCTGATCCATAATCAACTGTACGAACTCTTGCTAATACTCCATGAGATTTAGATCCAATTGGAACGGCATTAGCCGCCGTAACATTTGTGTTTAAAGGTGGTTCACCGTTTGGTTGAGCATAAGTGGCCCAAGCATTAGGGTTACTCAATGCTGAATATCCTTTTGCAGGATATAAATCTTCTAATACTTTACATATCCAATTCCATAAAGTAGTTCCTGAACCTTGTCCAGAAATATCTAATTCTATTCCAACAGATACACTTCCGTCTACATATGCTTTAGTTACTGCATCGGATGGATCTGCTGGTGTGCCAAGTCCTGTAATTCTTTGGCTATCCATAATTGTAATAGGTTGAGGACTTTTAAGTTGAATTTTGTTTGATGCATTACTACTATCTGCTTCAATAGTTAAACCATCTATTATTATTTCATCAACTTGAAGTGCAGTTAACGTTCCTAAATTTGTTAAAGATGAATTTGCTACTTGAGATCCTAATGTAGTTTCTGATAATACAATATTTGTATTAACTTTAAATGTTTTTCCTACTGCTAAATCTATATTTTCTGTTGACGTCCAACTATCTGTACCATCTGACCAAATAAATTGTTTATCACCTCCAGTGGATTTAAGAATTATTCCACCTTCATTTGCCGCAGTGTCATCTCCAAAAACTCCTGCATCATCTATTGCTAATTCAATATTTTTATCTTTAACTTGTAAATTAGTAACAGAAATATTAGTTTGTGTTCCGCTTACTGTTAGGTTTCCTGAAATGTTTACGTCACCACCTACGTCAAGTGTTTTAGTTGGCGTTGCTTGAAATATTCCTACATAGCTATTTGTGGCATCTACTTTAATTGCAGATGTTGATGTAGGATTACGTACTTTAAAATTAAAATCTTGATTAGTTAATACGTTTTCTATAGTAAATGCGTTTAAATCAAATTTTAATTGAGTGTTATTGTTTAAACCAACAATAACTCCTGCATTATTTTGAACAGTTATTGAACCTGTTGTTGTATCATCAACATCTGCAAACAAATATTGATCACCGGTTCTTGCTGTACCTGCCGCATTAGTTAAATTTTGTGCTTTAGAAACTACGCCTCTATATATAAAAGAATCTTGTACAGCATTAAAGCCTTTGTATATTGCACCATTAGGATTAGTACTTGCATTAACTAGTTCTGTTATTTGTTGTGTTGGTACTGGTGTAAAATCTACATTAGCCCAAGCACCTACAAGTGAACCTTGAATAGAAAACTTAATAACAGTTCTTGTTTGATTTTGTGTATCTAAAACTGATATTACTTCCCAACCCGATGTACCTTGTGCAAGTGAATAATCTGGACCAACTAATTTAAGAGCTGTTCCATCAAAGAAATACATTTGTTGCTTAGAACTATCAATCCATAGATCACCTGCAATCATATTAGGTTGTGTAGTTGCAACAGTTGTTCCACCACCGGATACAAAAGCTGTTCCATTATAAATTTTTAATTTATTTTCTGAAGAGTCATACCAAAGTTGTCCTTTGATAGGATTTGCAGGAGCAGTTGTATTAGCAAAATTTTCTAATACTTTGATAAAGTTTTCATTTAATACTTCACCAAAGCCAGTATAATTTCTGCCAATTAAAGTTAAGTCGCTAGATGTAGTATCGATTTGACCATCGATTAGATCTACTAATAAACTTCCATCTGTTTTATTAAGTTTATACCCCATCCTAAACTCCTGTAAAAATTATATAGTTAATTGTTAAGTATGGATTCATAACACTAAACGACTGTCCTACAGTTCCATCTACTCCGCCTGAATTAGGCATTGCTTGAGCTGTATTAGAACCTGTTGGTCCGTCATATACAATTACTGCTGGATCTGAAGGCGTTGCTGTTATATTTCTAATTCCATAAAATTGATCATTATTAGTTGATTTCATATCGTGTTGGTGATCTGGTAAATTATCAGAAATAAGTGTTTTTGTTTCAGTACCACTGTATCCTGCTAAATTATCTGCTGTCATATCAGTTACACGCCCAGCACTTGTACCACCCATGTTATCTGCACCTAATGGGAATCTTCCTCTTAAATCTGGAACTTTAAACAAACTAGCATTACTAGGTGTTCCAAATTGAGTTCCTATTACTGCATATAAAGATGCATATGTTGATCTAGAAATTTCGTTACCATCACATAATACCCAACCTGTTGGAGCATTAGCTCCTCCGTAAGACATAATAGATCCTACTGGTGGTGTTGCTACAAAAGATAAAAATTGATCTGCTGAAATTTTATAGACACCTGTTGATCCTGTAGTTCGATTAATTATAATTTCATCTGTTGATTGTGGTGTAGTTGTTAATGTTTTATCTGCAATAAAACTATTGCTTACTGTAGTATTAAAAGTTTTTGTAGTTCCACCTGTTTGACCATCAAAAGATAATGATGTTGCTGAAACATCTCCAGTCATTGCAAAAGTAGTTGCTGTAGATAATTTATTAGATGAACCTGCAGTTCCGCTAACTGTACCACTAACGTTACCTGTAAAATTTCCTACAAAATTATTAGCATAAACATTTAAATATTGATTGTTAGTTGCTCCTAAACTATCTGTATTATTAGCAGTTGGTACAATTGAACCTGCTGTAACTCCTCCTGCAACATTAAGATCAGTACCTACGTAAAGACTTTTGGCAACACCGGCTCCTCCTTTAACAATTAAAGAACCTGTTCCTATTGACGTTGCATCTGTAGTACCATCTGCAAGTACATTAGCACTTGATTTAATATTACCTATTACATCTAATGCTTCTGTTGGAGCTAAATTATTAATTCCTACGTTAGAAGAAGAGTCTAATCTCATTATAGCAGTTGTTGTGCCTTGATTATTAACTCTAAAATCTATATGTGAACCTGATGTTTTATGTTCTACTATTCCTGCTTGTCCTTCAACTCCTACAGAAAACGTTCCGCTAGAGCCTACTTCAATTCCTGAATCATTTTTAACTTTAAGTTGGAAATTTGCAATATTAGTTGTGTCCGCTCTTAAAAAATTACTTGCGGCAACTGATGTTGTACCTACTATAAGATTTTCTGCCTTCTCGGCAGTTCCATAAAATTTTCCTACACCTGCACCTGTAATATCTGCTGTACTTAAATTGAATCCTGGAAATACCATTGAAAATCCAGTAATAGTTGACTTAGGTGTAAATGAATCTGTTGCTATAATGGCAATTGGTTTAGCATTAACTTCTAATTGTACAACTGTATGTGAAACGTCATCGGTACCTGTAATAGTTAAAGGTTTTGCTCCTGTTGATAAACCTGAACTATAATCTGGACCTATTAAAATCCAACCTGTTCCTGTAAAAAGATATAATTGTTGATTATCTGTATCAACCCAAAGATCGCCTGTAATACTTTCACTAGCCGCTGGTTGGTTTAATGCTTTTTTTAAACCTCCACTTGCTACCCAATTAGTTCCATCATAAACTTTTAATTGATTAGTTCCAACTGTAGTATCAAACCATAATTGACCTTCGATAGGTCTTACTGGAGCAGAACTTTTTGCAAAATTTTCTAATAAATGTAAAAAGTTTTCAGCTATTACAGTTCCATATGAAGTCGTGGATTTTCCCGGTAACGATATACTCGTTTCTTGATTGACCGTATTATCTTCTACAGTAATACTGCCTTTGCTTACGCTATCAGAAAAATTAACAGTATATGACATCTATTACCCCTCGTTAAATCCTGTCAAACTTTGTACTCTAACAGTATAATCTATTTGGATTAATCTGTTTAAACTTTTTTGGACAGGATGGAATATTACATGAGTAAGTAGATTTCCAGTACCACTAGGGGAGTAACTTACTAAACCTAATTCGTCAAATACGTATAATCCGTCTACATTACTAGAATTATCTACTGCATCTTGTCCACTTGGTTCACCATAATCTAACAAACAAGTAACCAATACATCTGTATAATTTGTTCCATTAACGTGTCTTGTTTCAAGTTTATTTCTTAATGGATCAAGATTTGATACTGATCTATCATCAACTATTTTAGTAAATGTTTGATTATATAGACTAGCATTAGTTCCTGTTGAATTAGGCGTTAGATATGTAATAATACCAGTTGGATCGATGGACGTTCCTCCATTACCAAATACCATAGAATTTATAAATCCTTGTCCAGCATTAGCAAGACTATCTGCTAAGGCTTGACTCATATTTTCATAGTGTATGGCGTTTCTTTTACTAACAAATACATGGCCCGATTCCGGATCATGGATCTTAATATGTCCTTGAAGTAGTACGCCGCTGTTTTCTTTAATATTGTTCATTTACGCTCCAGTTCTTATGTGTATTTATTGCGGCAAAGCCAGTTCTTTTTGTCGCAAGAATCTAGCAATATCATTGTCTGATTGACTTAATGGTTTAATGCCAGATTGCCATTTTTTACCTTGTTTTCTTATAGTTATTATTTTTGTGCCAGCTATAGGTGTTGTTGTAAGTGTTACAACTGGGCTTATACCGTCTACAGTAAATTCTGCAGGGGAAGTAACATCGGCTTCAGGACTATCTTGACCTTGTGTTGGGTCATATACAGAAATATCATTCTTTCTCATCCTTTTACCACCTACAAATAGTTCAAATTCGTTAGCAGATTTAGGAGTAAATCCAATAGTAATTGCATTAGTGCTACCATCTGCTGTATATTGTTCAGTTAAAAATTCATCTTTATAAGGTACATTTTGAAACTGTCCTTGATCTAATACTTCTTCACCTACAATATGCGTATCTTTTACTCCTGTTCCATATGTTCCTCGTCTAAGTTGTGAAAGTATATTACCTACTTTAACAAAATATTCTAATCTTTCCCCATCAATAAACAATACTCCAGGAATATTATTTGCTATACTAGGTTCTGTTATACCTGTTGCATCTGTTAATTCTAATTCTTGATCTGTCCATTTAAGCGAAGTTGCTAATTGATATTTGTTATTATTACCTAAACGTTTGTAGTGAGTTTTATTCATCATATCTTTAAATTGTCTATAACCAAATTTAGATACAAATTTAGGTGCTGTAAAGTGTATAATATCTATAACATCATTTGTAGCCAATGATCTGTTTATTTTCAAATACATTTGATCATTTGTAACCTTGTAGTCTACACTAGGAGCTAATAATTCTCCATTAAGAGTTACCCAAACATATTGAGCATCTTCGGCTAATTGTCTTAATTTAATAAGTCCATTAGTTAATTGTTTGTACATATAATAATCATCTGTACCTACAGTTACAGTTAATCTTGCAACAACATCATAATTAATTCTTTCTATTTTTGCTATATCATGATTACTAAATTGGTAAACTGAAATAGTTAATCCTTGGCTTGGAGCAGTACTAAATGTAATCATTCCTGTTGTTTCATTTAAAGTATATTGACCATTACTCATAGCAAATACTTTTAAAATATCACCAGGAACACCTACTCCAGTTACAAGTGTTATACTAGTAGTACCTGAGTTCCAAGTATATTGTTGACTTTGTATTAATTCTACTCCATTTAAAAATGCTCTTACATCTGCAGGAAGTATTGATCCCGGAATTTCTTGCCAAGTTTCAAATTCATATTCTCTATTATTATCTAATGTAAATGTTTTAGTAAATCCTGCATTTAAAACTTCACTGCCTACTCTAACAACTGTATTAAATGATAAAGGTTTTTGATTAAATGGCGTTTGACTTAATTGGAATGAAGCCGTACTTCCATCTCCTGTAAAATTATCTTCAGTAACTTCACTAAATGTTTGACTAGCACTTGCGTATACAACTATATTAACAACTGAATCTGCCGGAGGTGCATCTGCAAATCTTACAACAACTTTGCCTTGTACAGCATAAGAACTATCTGATTCTAAAATAGTGTATGAAGCAGATAAACCATTTACTCTTACAAACGTGTTTATACTATTATTAATCCATGTTGCTCTTGTTACATAATCTAAAGTACTTCCATCTCCTGTAAATGTATCAAAGTCTAAAACTTTTTCTCCATTATTACTCATAGTCACAAAATTAATTTTAGAATTTAATATAGGAGCACTATTAAATTTCAATAATTTATTTGGATAGTCCACAACATAAGTATTAGATTCTTGTAAAACATTACCTACTGAAACAAATACTGCATCTGAACTTTGTGGATATTCGCTAAATGGATAATTTGTAGTAACACCATCTCCTGTATGATTGTAACTACTAATTCTACTTCCTGATTCTCCACCTTTGTCAAATACTTGAATGTCTAAAGTATCAAGTACTTGTCCTGGTATAAATTCTTCTGGACCTTTTGAAGTTGTATGCGATACAAAATCATCTCCTTCTACTATAATGTCTTCTGCTTTTAATCCTGATGCAGTTGAATAAGTTAAATCACCGCCTGTTAATAAAGTATCATAAGCTTCTGGATCAGGTAAGAAGCTACCATCACTAGTAGATTTTCTAACTACAATTAGATCACCAGCTACTGTTGGTACAGTATCAAATGTAATAGTCATTGTCGAACCATCACCTGTAACACTTTGCATCATTGCATTTTTATTTGTTACAGTATTTCCTGTTCCATAGTTAGGATCATCTATTCTTATTGCATTTTTATAAATGTTATAAACTATACCATCTTCTAGTGCTTTGCTTAATGTAAGTGAATTAGTACTACCATCCATTTTTAAAATTTCATCTTCAAAAGTTGCATCATAGGTATCCCAAGAACCTGCCATGTATGATTCTGTGTCCCAACCAGTTGCAGTATCAAACCCTAAACTTCTAACTTCAACTCCACCATAATCTATTCCATCTAAAATTTGAGCTAATTCTTTACCCGGCATTCCTGACGCTGGTGTATAGAAAAGATTAATTCTATCTTGTGCTTGTAATTTAGATGCATCTATCATATATTCTATTTTAATAGAATGTAAATTAGCAGGTGGTGAAATAAATTTAATATGTCCTATATATCTGTTATAATCTTTAGTTGTATCTAATTTATTAACATAAGTGTATTCACTTGATAAACTTTCAATATTATTAACAGTTACTTTGATTGTATTTCTTCTTAAATCTATCGGCCATTTTAAATAATAATCTAATACAGAATTATTTCCTGCAAACGTTTCTGTTCTTGCTAATGATGTTATTAAATATGTTCCAGATGTTCTGTCAAATTTAACAGTAAGATGAGTTACTTTAACTAAAGACTTACCTAATACAGCACTAACTTTAGCAACTGTTCCTGTAGTTACATCTTTAATTCCTCCTTGTAAAGTTACTGTAGGCGCTGTTAAATATCCTAATCCTTCATTAACAATTTTAATTGCTGTTACTTTTCCGCTACTAATATATGCTTGAGCTATAGCACCAGTACCTCCGCCACCAGTTATTGAAACAGCTGGTGGCGTAATATAACCACTACCTTTATCTCCTATATTAAATGAAGTAATTTTAAATCCTACATTTTCTAACCAATGTTTATCAGGATAATTTACAATTGTACTTGTTCCTGTTAAAGCAGTACCTACAAATTTTGCTGAACTAGGTACTATTTTATTTTGATCATCATAACTAGCAGGTAAATCAAAGTCCGTTATAACTGAACTAGATGGCGTTACATTTTCGTAAGAACTTACATATTCTCTAATATTAGTTTTATATGGTTTAGTTTCTTTAATATAATCTTCGAAATTAGAAAGATTATCATTTTTATAAGTTACTTTTTGTTTAAGATCACCCGCATTATGTTTTATTTTGATGAAACTTGTTTTAAATGCCCAATCTGTTAATTTATTTTCGCTTAATGCATATCTTAAACTAGCAAAGAAAAGTTCATTATAATGTACTTCTAAATCATTAATAAAAATTTTATCTCTTAAAGCTTCTAATATTATTCTTGTTTCTTGAACAGGTTGTCTATCATACAATACAGTATCATAACTAGTTGACGCATAACCTACAGTATTAGAACCAAAATCATATAAAGTATTTTTAAATGCAATTGTTCCATTTTCTCTACCAATAGTTTTATAATTTACAGTATAATCTACATTAAGTTGATTATCTATTTTTTCTAATAATAGCCAACCACCTGTACCTACATTTTCTATTTTTACAATATCTCCTATTTCATCACTTAAAGAATCTAACAAGTATGATTGACTAACAGTATAATCTATTGACGTAAATTGATTATATCCTACGTCATACCAATCAATATATGACCAATAAAGATCAGTATTATATTTTTGTGAAGCTGTTCTACTCCAAGTACTTAAACTTGTATCGTAACCATATATTGCCCATTTACCTCCAAGCTCTGCATCACTTTTTACAAGTACACTATAAGGTCTAACAACAACTTTTGTATTTGATGTATATCCTTCTCCATTAACTTTTACAATTGCAGTATCAACTTGTCCTGAAGCATCAATTGTTAATTCTATTACAGCACCACTTCCGCTGTCTCCTGAAATTTCAAATGTAGGTACAGTTGCATAGCCTTTACCTCCACTTAAAATAGTTACAGCAGTAATTTTACCATTTACAATTGTTGGCAATAGCTCTGCTTTTTTAATTGTATTTGTTCCAACAAAAGCTAAATCTCCTACTACGTCTACAGTTTTATCAAAAAGTTTAGTATTTGCTGTAGGTTGTATTTCTGCTTTAGATAAGTTAGTTAAATCTACTTTATCTACAATTAAATTAAGTTTCAATACTGAATTAGTTCTTTCTACTAATTGTTTTAATGCTTCTTGATGATTATCAAACCAACTTTGTCTAGGTTTATATAAAGTTCCATACTTTAATTTGTTACTTAAATTTGGATCAGGTACAGCATTTCCTTGTTCGTCATAACCTATTAAACTATTATGCCAAACTTTTTCTATTTCCGAAGAAGGTTTACTAGTAGACAACCCTTCAGTCATAACTTGATATTCATTATGGATATTAAGTTCTTTATTTTCTATTGTCCAATAACGAACATTAAGTATAGCATCTGAATTTGATAACAATGATTCACAATTAACTAACGCAAATTTATTTGAATCAAAGAACGTAATATATTTGTAACCTTGTCCTTTAGGATCATCTATAAGTTGTGAAACTGCTAACGAACTTAAACTTCTAAATTCTACATCTGGTGTAGTTTGTTTATTTTTAACCCAATAATAATATTTAGGTTTTGTGGCTTGAGCAATTTTATCGTAAGTATTTCTAGTAACATATACAGTATCATCATATTTAGGTGCACCACTTACTCCTAAAGCTAATCCTTCACCACTATCTGAAAGTTTAGTCCAAACACTAGGCTTATATGTTGTTTCTACCCATTCATATACATCTACAGATGAACCAATAAATTGTTTATTCCAATGATTGTTATTGAATATAATATTACCTTGATAAGGATAATAATATCTTACCGTGCTTAAATCCCACCAAAGTCTTCCTACTTGTTCTTCTGCCCAGTGATTATTTGTATCTACTGTTACTGATGAAGTTCCTAAATTATAAATTGCTGGATCATAATGTGTTTTATAATATAATTCTTGTTCGGCTGTACCTGCAATTTTTCCTAATACAGGATCAATATAATCTAAATTAGCAACAACAGAATTATTTTTCTTGTTATAAATGAATACACTTTTAATTTTATCAACTTCTACATGGTCAGCACCTTCTACTGTTTGCATCCAACTTGATTTGCCTTTAGTTTTTCTAAAATTAACAACTGTTCCTTTATTACTATTAGCCAATGTAAGTGTAGGTAAACCTATATAAACATGATTATCATTTATTAATGTATTACGTCCAAATTCTACAGCACCATCATTTGTGTATACAAATTTTTCAGCATATAATAAAGTATTACCTGATCTTTCAAATAAATGTACTGCACCACTATCTGACATTACTTTATAAAATGTTGTTGCTCCAGTATCAAATATTGTAGTTTCTGTATCAAATGCAGTGGTAACTGTTATATCTCCTTTAAGACTTGTAACTGCCAATGTATTTCCATCAAATCCTAATTGGTGTCCAAAGTTTTCTGAATTTTCACTATCAGGACTTCTTAAATTTTGATTCAATGAATAAACACCACTTGCTTGTAGATATGTATAAACTACTCCGGCATCAACAGCATTAGCAAAGTCTTTTAAAGGACTACCAATAGCTAACATACTTCCATCTTCTGAAATAGCTACGCTATTCGCAAAATTTATATTAGGAGATGAATCTTCAGGTGATGTAATTGTTTGTGAATATGTATAATGTCCTTCTTGTAATCTATATACAGCAACTTTTTGTGCATCAGTACTGTATAATAAATTAGTTACAAGAATTGTTCCTGTAGAATTAACATCAAATTGATCACCAAACATTACTAAATTACTTTGATTGAGAGTTGAATCTCCTTCTAATGTTATTCCTGAATCATTAGGAATATATCCTAAATAATCTGTACCTGTACTTTGTTTTTCCCAGTAACTTGAATTCCATGCACCGGCAACAAGATTTGTTTTTGCTTTATATAATTCTGAATTATAAATTGTATATTCACCTGTAGCATATGAAAGAGCTGGATCAAATACGCCCATATACAAAGGATTTGTTGAAAGTGCCCAATTTTTAGTAGTACTTCTTTTAACAAAATAAATTTTCCCAGGAGTAGCTGATGATAAATCTCCCGAAGCTCCTACATACGCAACAGTTTCATCTCCTACTTTTCTTATTTCTATTTTACTACCTACTTTTAAATTATCTTTAGTATCAGGTACTATAAATGTTCCTGCATGAGCAAATAAATTATTTGTTCCTATTTCATAAACTGAATATGCACCTTCATTAACATTACCGCTTTGTGTTCCTTCTCCAGCAGAAATATTATACACTTGAAGATAATCTTTATTAGTACCTCCAGGAATGTTAGCCGATCTAGCTATACCATCTAATGTTTGTTCATCATAGAACCAATATTCTTTATCAAAATGTCTTACTTCTATATCTGTATTAGTTGTTGAAATTAATGTTTTACCAGAGTCAAATACAAAGTATGGTCCACTTTGACCATTAACATCTAATCTTGCGTCTCTTAAAGTTCCTATTTTTCTATCTGGAGTACCTATTAAATAAATGTCACTTGATTCACCTGCATCAAGTCCTTTTTTGAAAGCACCTGTGGCATCTTTTAAAAATAATTGTATTTTGTTAAAGTCGATTGTTTTAACAAAAGTAACTTCAGCAGTTTTCATTGTCGTTTGATCTCTAACAGTACTGCCTACTGTTGGTATATAAAAGTTACCTAAATTATCTGCTTCAGCATCTACAGTTATGTAACCATTCCAAATACCGCTTATTGTAAGTTCTTTGTTAATATCGCTAAAGTTTAACCCCATTACACCTGGATCAAACACTGTATTATTTGAATCTCTTATTGTGTTTAACCAACCATTAATAGTATTTCCAGCAACTTTAGTATTAAATGCAGTGCCTAATCTAAAAAAGAATCTTTGATCAGTAACTAAACCCTGGAACACTGGTTGTCCTGCAATACTATAAGTTTTGTAATAAGATAAAATTCCTATTTCAGATGTTCTTGGAACACCTGGTAAAACTGCATTTTGAGTTGCGGATAAAGCATTATAATATGATAATGCTGTTCTAGTAATTCCTTGTCTAATAATATCATATATTACTAGATATGGATTTGTTTCTGAAATGTATGGCCAATTATTAACTGTTGCACCAATACTAATTTTCCACCAGCCACCTAAATAGTTTATATCTTCTTGGAATACACGTTGGTATGTTCCAACATTTATAGATCCTAATAATAAATCTCCTGTAGCTGAAAAATTACCTTTAACATCTTTCAAATAAATTAAAGACTGAGTACCTACTTTGTTTACCCAAGCTACTGTACCATCTGCACTGTCAGTGGCAATAGCATCACCTACTGTTAAATCATTAAGAGTTTGATCTATGCTTAATATTTCATCTACTTTTTCTGTAATTGTTTGTTCACCTTGAAGTGCATTAGTAACATCAGCATTATAACCATTAAATGGTTCGTATGCTGTTCCTGATGGAGGAACAAAAGTATTCCATTCATTCCAAGCTAATTGTAATTTGTCTCCTATTTTAGTACCTTGGTATTGATCTAATGATGCTCTAATTAATAAATGATCTGTAGTAGCATTTGTAAAAATATAATTTCCTAAAATTATTTGTGTTAATGGTGTATAATTTCCTGTTACAGAATCATATGTTGATTCTTTAGCAAACACGTGACTATCAAATGTTGTAAAATCTACTGAAGGATCTTCAGGTAATATAGGATTTACAACTTTCCACAATTGTTCTTTGTATTTTATAATATCTTCTATTGTATATGGAGTTCCTACAGCATAATTTCCTTTATAATAAGTTCTAACATTAGAGGCTTGTGGAGAACCTACTAAAATATATTTTCCATCTGGACTTATTGCTACACTTGATCCAAATTTTGCACCAGCATCAAATACATCTAATTTGTTTAACGCAGGATCTTCTGGTGGTGTTTCAAGAACTTGAAATAAATTAAATGTTGAATTATCGCCTCCTCTTTTATAAACAAAAACTTTACCGTCTGAATCATTTGGTGCACCTACAACTAAAATATTATTTGCATCATTACTAGCTAATACTTTACCAAACTCTGTATTTGCTATAGAGTTGGGATTAGAAATTTCTTGATGTGAACTATATACAAAACTATTATTCAATACGGACCATTTATTATTGTCGTTTTTATCAACCCAGAATTTTTCATTATCCTGAAGACCTGAATCCATAATTTTTGCATTTACATCAGTAATACTTGCAATTCTAGATGTTTTAAATTGACTTATGTATCCTGTTGCAGGATCTACAGCAGTAACACCTTCTTTTTTGTCACAAGTAATAACATTTAATTCTATTTTGTTTGCTTTTAAAATATGTGTTACAGTTCCTACTCGTATAGCAAAAACTTCTCCAACGGTTACATTTGCAGTATTTTGTGTAGTAACTAAAATTAAATCACCTGACTTTTCTATTTTACTTAATTTGGCTTGAGTATTGGAGAATTTAAATACTTCCCAATCATTTTTATAATTTCCTACCCATACATAATGTCCTTGTTTTAATTCAGCTACATCTAAATTTAATATGTCATCATATTTTGCCACAATAAATTTAACATCACTAGGATCTACATATCCAGCAGTTGGCAAATATGGAATACTTTCATATTTTGTTGGGAAAGGTTTATGCGTATAATTTTCAGGTTTAAGATATACATCACTGTCTTTCTGTCTAATAACTAAATCTGTAGCTAAAGGATCTATAGTATTTGTTAATTCAAAAGGTTGTGGATTAGATCTAAATTTACTATCATCTAAAGTATATTCTACTTCTTCAAATCCTTGACTTACACCATAGTGTCCTTTTCTAATTGCCCACTCTTCAAAAAAGTCTACACTTTCTTTATCTGCAGACGATAATGCATCAAATAATTTAGTTAATACATTTTTAGTTCCTTTTTCCTGAATGTATCCTTGATAAAATTTATATTGTGAAACATCATCATTAATAATATTTTGTAAAAATTGTCTTTTTTGATAACCTATTAAATGTTGAGCCATTCTTTGTTGAGTTGAATCAAAATTATCTGTATCTAAATCAAAAAAGTCTGCAAATTGATTAGTTTTATATTCGAAGTTAGGTAATAAATCTGGTTTAGGTTTGTTATCTAATCTATCCCAGTCTGCATCAATAAACGTTGCACTACCTTTTATTTTATTTTTAGCAGTATAATAAAATTCTTTATGTTTTACAATGTCACTCATCACATAATCAGTATAAGGTGACCATTCAATTATATTAGCTTGATCATAAATGAATCCTGGTATACTTAATCCACCAGTCCAATCTGCTGTAACATAACCAAGAACTTTTATTCTATCTTGTCTATATCCAGATTCTACATCATAAATTATATCGCTGAATATTGTTTTATTATCCATTAATACTACGTGTTCTTTTTGTACTAATGGAATTTTTGCATAATAAATTCCATTAACAGTATTTTTTGTTATTATTTCATAATCATTATACTGTTTTACTATTCTTACAAATTCTTTATCAAGTTTAGTACCGTCTTCTTTAAATAATGTATAATCATAAAAATTATCAAATACATTATCTCCCACACAATATTTTGTTTTTAATTTTAATTTATTAGCTAATGGACTTAAAGATATTATTGATCCTTCGGCCCAACCTTGTGTTGTCCAATATAAAAATTCTTTAGCACTTAATTGCCAATTAGCAACTGCTCTTATATCTTTGTTAAATTCGTCAAATATAAATCCTAAAGACTCAAGGTATTTTCCATAACCAAGAATAAAATCAAAAACATCTTGAATTTCTCTAAACAAAGAGCCATATGCAATTTCAGAAATAGTAGTTTCGAAATTGTTACGTAAGTATGCAGAAGCACCACCTTCAATAGGTAATTCTTGTAATTTAATAAATTTTGTACCATCAAATGTTGTACTAGATATGTGTTGATCTTTTGTAGAATAATAATCATCACCAAATTTTGCAATCATTCCTACATCATATCTTTTATTTTCTCCCCAATTTACAAAAGATGAACTTATTCCACCTATTCTAATAACTGGGTCGGCTTGTTTTTTAATAGGTGCAAAATATTTTAAAGTTGGAGCATTTTTATCATAACCTTTAATTGTAAATCCCGCCGCTAATTTTTCTATAATTATTCCACTATAAGTTACTACATCTATAGGAGAACTTGTATTAAGTATTACATCATAATTTTCATCAGGAACAAACACGTTACTAGTGTTTAAAGGAGTTCTACTATCTAATAGTAATTTAAATTTGTCTTTTTTAGTATAACCACGAACTTTAAATGCTAATTGGTTAATAATTTTTTTAACATTATCTCTATAATCAGAATAATTTGTTAATAAATCTGTTTCAACATATTCGTAAATATAATTTACAAATCCTGCTGTTAAAACTTTATTTTCATCACTAATAGAATTTGGAAATTTAAGATCAGCTAATTTAATTCTTGATCCTGTATCTTTATATACAAGTTGTTTTGCAGTATTTCTTATAACTCTTGATCTATCCCAACCTACTGTAATAGCATGACTAGGTTGATTTAATATCCAAGATGTCATAACAGCAAAAGGATAATCAGAACTTCTTCGCCATGCATTTTCTACTGGTGCGTGATCACCAAATTTAAATGGATCTCTAGTTAAATGAGCAACATATTCTTGTGAAAAATTACTATCGTGTGGACTTATTAAAAGGCCCAAAGAATTAACAGGTATATGTTTAAGTAAGTCAGGTCTTTTATAATTGTCTTTAATTACAACATTTTTATTAGGTTCTCGAATAGCACCATCTTGTAAATCTTGCCATAAAATTAAGTTGTCACTAGTATAAGGAGCCGATCCATAAACAGTATCAAACCAAGTTGGTTTTTCTGCAAAACCCAATATTTCCCAAGGATGACTATGTGGTCTATCTGTATCATATGCTTGTTTATAAATTCCTCTCCACCAACCTAATAGTGGTTTACTATCATAACTAGACATAGATCCATAATTAAAAACAAAAGGATCACTACCGTGTGTTGTTTGGTATGTATTTTCTGTATAATCAATATTGCCTACAAAACTTAACCAATTAGTAAAGTCTACTAATAAACTCTTGTTAATAGCGTCTAAAGAATAATCTGTTTTTCTATAATGTCCTGGAATAAAATCATGAAGGTCAAATACTTCATCATCATAAGCAACTTTAAGATTATTATAAATTCTTTTTTCTAATTCTAATAATATATCATCTCTATAATCATTGTAAGCTACTTCTATACTACCATCATGTCCTTGTATTACATTAATTGGAGTTATTGCTGTAGTATCACTATATATTGAAGGTACAGATTTAGGATATAAACCTAATTTAGTTGGAGTTGCAGGAATATATGAACCATTTGTTGTGTCATATTCTACAATAGCAAGTTTATCATTTTTTAATAAAGTTGTTTTTATTTGAATAAAGCCTTCACTATTAAACACATAATCAGTATCATGTAATAATTGTACATCATTTTTATAAACTAATACTGACTTATCACTTAATTCACTTAACGAAAATGTATTTGTTAATGCGTAATATGGATTACCCGGATCTCCTACTGTAATTGATGTTTTTTTAGAACCGCCTGCACCCACCATATCGGTAAAATAAAAAGGCATACTTTTAGTTTTATCTTTATTAATTCTTCTAAGAACTTCATCCACCATATTAGCTGGTGTTCCATCCATTCCTAAATTTTTAGCTTGTTCTATAAATTGTCTTTTAAATTTACCATATTCATTTTGAGAATATCTTATTGCTTTAACTATATTATTCTCTTTGTTGCAAAGATGATATATAGCAAGATTTGTTAATCCTGAATGCTGTAAAAATTTTCTACCATATTTAGAAATAATACCTAAATCTCTTAAATTATTACTACCTGGTGAAACCCCAATAAATCCTGGAACTTCTTCTACAATTGAATTAACGTGATCTCCTACTTGTCCTAAAGTAAATGTAGATACTTTGTTGTTTAATGGATTAGATTCAAGATTTTTAGGAAATTCATAATATCCATTTGTATTTTTCTTTGTAGCACTTTTAGTTTTTAAAATAACTATATCACCTGCTATTAAATCTTTTGTAAATCTAATATATGCAATACCATTAATTCTATTAATAGCATAATCAATTGTATCTCTTTTAATTTTATGATTAACAAAAACTTTAACACTTAAATCATTTATATCGCCACTTCTTTCATATACATCTACTGCAAAATCATTTACTTGCGTAGACACATCATATTGTCTAATAACTCTTTGACTGCTTTTAACATCTGCAGTTTCCCAGCCAGATATAACTTTAAAAGTAGCTAAATCAGAATATTTTCTTAACAAACCCGTATTAGTATCAATTGTTGTTAATGTATCTGCTGTTTGATAAGAAAATGTTTCATTTATTAAATTAAAATTAAAAACAATGTCCCCCATATTAGTGACACTTTGATATGTTAAAGGAAATCCTAATTCTGTATCATTAGTTCCTGTTCCTTCTTTATAACTAAAAATTTTATTTCCAGGAAAATTTGTACTTGTATAAGTTGTTGTATTTGCATAACTTATACCATTACTATCAAATAAATCAAATAATGGAGATTGATTTACTTTAGTTTTTGATTGTGTTATTTTCCATTTTGAACCATCATAATAATACATTTTACCAATGTTTTTTGTTCCATTTTTAATTAAAACAACATCATTAGTATTTGGTGTAGTATCTGCGGCTTCTTGAAGAGCAATTTGTTTTGTAGCAACACCATTTGAAGTTATGGTTATAATTTTTACAGTATAAATTTTATTATTAACAGTTAAATCTGTGTCAGCAGTAAACAATACTCGCATACCTTCTACAAGTAAAGTTCCATCTACATAGTATCCTATAGAACCTTCAATAGTTGACATTACATCTGTTGTTGCTGTATCTATTAAGTCAATACTATCTTTAGCTTTAGTTCCGTATTCATGTAATTTTAATCCCGCTTCAAATTCTATAACAGGACGTTTAGCTCTTAAACTTTCATCAAATGTAGGGATTTCTTGATTAACTTTTGCACTTGATTCTATTACTGATTTATGAGTCCATCTATTATAACGTGACCAAGGATTTTTATCTAAAGATCCTTTATTAATTACAACATAGTCTTTTGCAATTGCATAAGTTGTTGCTGTTCCAAAACCTACTCTGTCAAATTTTTGTGTATCAAATGGAACGTCAAAAGTTTGAGAATAAATGCTTGAAATTTCTAAATCTTTTTCATTTATTAATTGAATAGCAGTACCTACACCTTCAACATACCAATCATCCGATGCATATTTTGTTGGCGTTACATTACCAGTAAAATGAACTTTCATTCCATTTGAAAGTTCTGTTCCATCAGTAAGAGTATAAGTTTTTTTACCTATAACATCTGTATCTACGTTTATGTAAGTATTTTCACTTATATTATGAATTCTTAATTCTCCAAATACATTAATGTCATTACTTGCACCATAATACAATAAATCTGGAGCTGATTCTGGAACTTGAAAAGCAACTAATCCTGATTCTACTTTTTGTGCTGAAACACCGTTAGTATAAAGATAATCATCACTTAATGATCTAACAGTTTTAATTGTAAAAGGTAAACCAGCTGTAGATACATCAAAAATATAAGTTTGACCTCTATATAATTTTAAATTTGGATTTTGAGTTAATCCATCAGGTGTAAACAAATACGCATAGCTATCTACATTATTTTTAACTTCTACAGTATAGGTACTTGTAATATTTTGTTGTTGTCCGGCAATTGAAATAGTTAGTGGACCATAAGGCATCCAATAATATTCTCTAAAATTATAAAACTTGTCCCAACAAATATGTGGAGACCAAGCATAGAATTCTTGTTTATTAAGAATACTATGATCATCTGCATTACCACCTAATGCTTTAATTTGATTAATATAGTCAATATAATCTTTATGAAATACTGTTTGTTCTAAATTATCTTTAATTAATGTAGAAGGCTCTAATTTGTAATTTTCTCTATCAGCTGAAACTTCAGGTACATAAACATCACTAGTAGTATGTGCTTTACTAGATTTTCTACCATAATAAGCAGTTAATTTTTGGACCGATCCAGGAGATAATAATTGATCTAAAGTACTATGAAGGAATTTTTCATTTACCGGTGTTCTAAAATACCTGGGTAAAAACTCAGACGTCTTGCGTAAAGAGTTTGACTCATCTCCTGCGGGTAATGGAAATTCTTTTTGATCTTTATCGTATGCCATTAGTATCCACTTCCAGTGCTGGTCCCAGTTGTATTACTTGTCACTCCAGTACTGGTTGAGGATGTAGTTGACACAACTTTGCCAGATGCTTTAATTTTAGCCGCCGTCACGGCATCTATAATTTCTATATTGTCTAAGGTTGCCCCACTAACAAAGATTTCATCATTTTCTGATTTAACTTCATAAAGACTACCAAAACTTTGTGTAGATTCATTAGGGACAATAATGAAAGTTGAAATATCTGGAGCTAGTTCATTCATTACATATGTACTCAATTCTGAAAAATAAAATGTATCACCAAAATCCCAATGGTCTAATTCAAAGAATTGACCAATAGCTGTTAGTACTCTACTTTTAATATCACTATCATTTGTAACTTCTAAAGCATTTTTAACAATTTTAAATGAGGCTTGTAAATCTGTTTCAGCTTGAGACCCAAATAAAATTTTATATTTTACAGGATGATATATAATTTCATCACTAATTGATTTTATAGAATTAAGTTGTGTGCTGTAACTAGTATACAATGCATCACTACTAGGTGGTAAAGGTTTTGTAGTAAGTGTACCGTTTAACCATTGTCTAAAATTTATATCAAATGTTTTAGTTACCATATATAAATCCATAATATTAGTTGAACTAGCATCTAATCGTGTATTACTATCTACAGTATGTACATATTGAAATTTAAGTTTGTCTCGACCTACATGAACTTTATAATTTGTTGTATCTGTAAGTGTATTATTAGTACCATTTACTATTTTAAATGCATCATCATCTATCAAATAAATTATACTATCATCAGTATAGGTACTATATGCTCCTATAGAGCTATTATTTTGTCTTACAAAAATAAGTTCTGCCGTAGCATTAATATATCTCCATTCTTCTATATTATTAGAAGTATATTTCTTTTGGAAAATATATTTCGTAGAACTGTTTACAGAAGAAGCAACGACGTCATCAAATGCAGTTGGGTTATCTACAATACCATCTTGATCTGAATCATAATGCGTTAATTCTATTTTTTTACTGTCTACATAGCCATCTGTATTTCTATATTCTTTTGTAATATCAAATGCAACTTCATTATTCATAGGTGTTATTACATCTGGAGCAGTGTTTATGCTTAATACAGAAATTCTGTCTTGTAATATTTTTCCTGATTTATAATCAAAATTTCTATCTGCACTATCATAAAAGAATCTAATTTCTTTATCACTTTCAAATACATAACGCATACCTCTTGATGTCATAGTATACGTTTCTCCATTGTTAGTAAATTTAAGAAGCCAACTTGCATCTAATTGTGCATTACTAGTATCTCCTGTTTTTCCTGTACTAAACGCACCAAAAAGATTTAAATTATTTTCATCTACAAGTTTCCATTTTCTAGTAGACAAATCATATCTTAATCCAAAAGTTTTATATGCAAATATTTGATCAATTATTTGTGTTTTAACATCAGTACTTAGATACTTGTTAAATTTAGGAATAATTTGTGTTAATATTGCAGTACTTGGTATAATATCATTAAATTTAATTGCACCTGAACCATCTGCAAGGTCAGTTGTACCATCTGTAGAAACACTAACTACTCCTGTCCATTTATAAGTAGATGCTCCGGCATGGTCCGCCGCACCCGCCATTAATGTTCCATCAGACATAATATGATAGCCTGTTGGTGCTTCAAATTTACAAAGAGCACCAGCTTCAATATATTTTAATTGACTTGCTGTATATGTTCCTACTTGATATTTTGTTGAATTTGCATCTTGTAAATTACCTGTACTTTGATTTGTTGCTTTAGATACTTGAGTCCATACTGGATTAATATCAGTTAATAAAATTTTTGGAAATTTATCAGTATAAAAGTTATAAACTCTTTTAGTTGACAATCCTGGTTCAATTGTATTAATAAGATTTCCTTCAATGTCTGTTCTTGTAGTAAAAGTAAATGTACCTAAATCGTCTAATTCTTCTTTATAAATTATTCCATCATTACCATATAAATTAGTATTACTATACTTTCCTGTGCTATCAATTAAATCAAAATATCTAGACACACCGCTTGATACTCTGTTTACTGATTTAACTTTTAAAATTTCTTGATTAACTGCCATAGGAGAAATATTATAATCTTCTGCTGTAACCATTCTATTTTGTGTGTAATACGTAGAAGGTGCATTAGCTCGTATGTTGTCATTTGTTTCACTTATAGTAGCATTGTCTACAGTATATTTTAATGAAAATGCCATTGTTAATGTTTCCGATTTTCCATTTTCACTAATATATGGAATATCTATTTCAACATTTTGCATATCATCTGGAACTATTCTAAATGATCTGTTATCACTTGTTCTATAATAAACTTTAAAAGATCCTTGAGGTAAATTTCCAAAAGTTCCATCAGAAAATTGTAATGATACTCTATCGTCTGTTTTAGTAACTGCAGAATAAATGTTTTTAATTGATTTAATTGTACTATTGTAAACTACATTATTTCCTTCTGTTGCTGAAAGTTTTGTCCAAAGATTAGTTTCAATGCCATTAGCATTTGTAGAATATAACCAAACATCTGTATCATTAATATTTGTAGCATCAATATTAATTGCTTGATTAGAACTTGGAGTAGTAACATTAAAATTACCTACATCCATTATACCTTGTCTAAAATGCATAAAAAATCCAGTATTATTACTACCACTACCTTTACCGTCATCTCTGTGAATCATAGATACTGCTCTACCTGCCAATGGTACTTCTTCTATAATAGATGAATTTTCTGTAGTAGTTGATACTATTTCAAAATCTGTATTTCTTCCATCTACTTGTTTTGAAAAATTAAACACTGGAACATCTGTTCCTATAGAAGCAAATCTATATGTATTTGTAGGTATACCATCTATCGTATCTTTTTTAACTGGTTTCCCAAATTTTTCATTAACTGGTAATGCAGAATTTAAAACTTTTACAAATTGTTCATACCAATTTACATTACCAGGATCATTCCAAGTAACAGTTTGTCCTGATAGATTTAAATTATTACTATCCATTATATTTTCTGTAGTAGAAACTGTTTCTACTTTAATAATTCCATTTGCCGCTTGATTTCTTCTAGCATTATAACTTAATAGTCTAGCTAATCTTAAAACTGATTCTCTTCGTTCAGATAATTCTATAAAATTTTCTCTTGCATTTAAGTCTATTCTGTAAGCAATATTTTGACCTAAAAACGCAATCATATCTATTAATGCAAGATACTCACTTGATTCTATATAATCGTTAAAATCTTCTGGATAATTTTGTCTTATGTAATTAATAAGCGTTCTACGAATTGTATCAAAATCGTAACTTTTAAACTCTGCATTTCTATAAGATTGATAAACTCTCTCCCAATCTTCTGCTAATAACAATCTATTTTGTCTATTTGTAGATGACATTATTTTCCTTTAGGTTTAGGTTTAACAACCGTATGGACTGTACCATCGGTATGGGTTATTATTGTAGTAATATAACTATTTGACGCTGTATATACAAAACTTGCTATCATTGTTTTATCCTGTTTTAAACATATTTATTTGTGTTAGTTAACTGCTCTGTTAATTTATTAACCCAGCCTCCTCATCAAATTTCATCATCATTGCTTCAGATATGTTGTAAGCAAGATAAGTTAAATCACATTCAATTTGAAGTCCGCTTTCGTATTGAGTTATAACCACATCATTAACTTTTACTCTAGGGTCATAATTGATTATTTCAGTAACATTTTTTGTTAATGCTTCTTTTAAATCATCCGTTAATGGCTCATGAATTGCGTCCCAAATAATTGTTCCAAACTCTGGATTTTCTAATTTTTCCCCTTGAGTAATATGAAAATGATTAATTATGTCTTGCTTAATTAAAGCAATATTATGAAGTGTAAAACTAGTATTATCTGGATTAGCAGTACTAATTCCTTTATAAGATTTTTGGGTAGTTAAAGCCTTATCTTTGTTTTTAGACTTAACTTCAATTTGTTTGTACAATGCTTTTTCTTTTGTGCTCATATAATTATTTAACCTTCAAATTAACCCGTGAATACATCAGGTGATCCTTGTGAAGTATCAGGCCCACAATGCGGTGGGATAGGACATAATGCATCTGGTGAAGCAGAATCTGGTGCGTTATGTACCACTAATTTATTATTGGCAAAAACAGCATTACTTGTTGCTGTTAAAGATCCTCCACCATGACTGTTTGGATCACTATCAACTGATACTAATAAAGTATTAGCAAATACAGTTGTATTACCTGCAACAGTTGTAGATGCTCCACAAACACGTGAATCTGTATCTCTATGTACTGGTATAGTCATAATATTAAGTCCTTGCGTTTTTAAATGTATCTGGTATAGGTGTAATCTCTAGATCATTTTTAACTGTTTCTGTTTTATCTCTATCTGTTAATGTACTTTTAAATGCTACAGGGTTTAAATTTTCGTGTTGTATCCACGGTTCATGCTGTGGTGAACGTTGTGCTAATATAGGTAATTCTTCATGTCCAGGTAATTTATGCGTAGGAAGTTCTACAGCCTGTATGGCTATACCCGCCGCAGGACCATTCATATGAATTTCTGGTGCAGTCTCTAAATGATTACCACCTGAGTTAATATGTGATCCTCCTCCTGATGTAATTTTTGTTTCACCTGTTGAATTAACTTCTAAATTTCCTGTTGTTGTAATATATGTTCCTTCACCTACTACAAGACTAGTTTTTGAAGCAGATTCAATTTGAATTTTTCCTTTTGTATCTTTTTCAGCAGTAGTTTGTCCACTTGCTTTAATGTTTATATTTCCACCTGCTTCCATAGTAATATCTCTATCTGCTGTTAAGTTAAAATCATTTTTTGTATGAAAACTTATACTATCTTCTGCATATACATCTACTTTTCCATCAGAACTTAATTCTACCCAGGAAGTTCCTTTTGCATTACCTATATAAATTAAATCTTCTGTATTGTGAAATAAAAGTTGATGACCTGTTCTAGTTCTTAATCTAATTAATTCATTATGAGGTAAACCTGTATCTCCGTCATCATCTCCTAACTCTAAATTAGAATAATCTGAAGGACCTTCACTTGCACTAGTTTTTCTAATAAATTTATCGTCCCCATCATCCATTACAAAAGTACTTCCACCTAATCTCGATAAATTTGACGAAGCAGTCTTTTTATCTAAAGGTCCAGGAGTACTAATCCCAAATACAGAAGAAGGAACTTCTCTTCTAGCACTACTTGTTGTTATTCCTCTTGTTTCATCTGCTAACAGTCCTTGAGTTTTTAAAACATTTTCTAAATCTTCATTAACAGGTTTTTTCAAATTAACCATATTAGCTTTATTTGTTGTTTGAGTGCCCCAACGAACTTTATTATGTTCTACAACAGGAACCTTTTCGCCACCTGCTCTTTCCTCTGGATCTATATCTGTATTAGTAGTTGCTGAATGTCCAGGAATCATAAAATTCATTAACTCTTGTTGTACACATCCAAACCAATATGCTTTGTTAATATGACCTTCAACAAATATAACCATAACAATATTTCCTACGTCAGGTGGAACAAACCACATTCCATAACTTTGTTGACTATGTTTATAACCTACATTATTAGATACAGAACTAGGAGATGTTGCACCATAAAAAGGATACAAATATTTTGCAGTTACTCTTTGACCCGAAGCTTTAGAAACATTTCCTGATCCAGTGCTTTTTAACAATTCTACTTCAAGAGATCCATTATATTTAGGATCTAAAACATTTCTAACAATAGCTTCATATGGACCTGGATTAAGTCCTACGTTCATTTGCTTTGATGATCTTCTATCTATTTTTCCCATTATCTACTCATCCTACTTTTGCCTTTAAAAGGTTTTTGCTAATAATCTTTTTTCTCTTCTAGCGATTCATCGCCTACAGCATACACATCTCCTGTTGACGTTTTTATATTTGTACTCCAGCCAGCGTGAGGATTTGGCTTATCAGCTTTTTTGATATTGGCTTTTGTTCCTCTTTTAACTTTAACTTCTTGATTTCTAACTCTTAACATTGATAAAATTTGAACAAATTTTCCTGAATTAAATTCATTTTTAACTTGCCAAACTCTATACAAGCCACTGAATGCTCCTATTTTTTGAGTTTTATCTTTTGCTGATGCTGTAGGAAATGCCATTTGACCTCCTGTTTCATCCATTGCATAATCAAATGGAGTTCTAAAATTTAATTTACATAAAACTTGACTAGTTGTAAAAGGTGCATCACCATCTGCATCTGCAAATCCTTTTACTGTGCCTTCGTCGTTTATAGATACGTAACCTGATGGTTGAGTATAATTACCTAGTCCACTATTAGGCAACCAATATGTATCTCCCATTATAGTTAAGTCACAAGATACTAAATCAACACTACTATTGATAATAACATCATTAAAGTGTCTAGCAACTCTTGCCGCTGGCGTTTCATCTTGAGAGCCATACCCTTCCTTAGATTCTCCTTGTTGTGTTGCAAACCCTTCTCCAATGACAGCTTTATCCATTGAAGAGCCAGTACCAGTTTCATATGTACCTTTACTTTGTAGTACTCCACCTTTAGACATTGATGTTTGATTGGCAGGAGTATCTCCTTTATCCGCAGGCACAGGTTGATAGAATGCAAACTTAAATGAAAGATCAAAATCTAATACATCTAAATTTTGTCCTGTATAATAATAATTGTATGCTTTTTTAACTTGGTTGTCTAATGTTGCAACAGCATTTGCTTGATCAGTTGGTGATAAAAATATATCAGATATAACTTTGTATACTATTAAAGTATAAGCAAATATTTGTGGATGTCGACCAGTAGCTTGAGCTATAGCAGAATCTTGCATTTGAAATACTTTAGGTTGTACTCTAAACCAATCAGTTTTTCCTGGCTCTGATTCTTTTTTAGCAATACTATGACCATAATCACTTAACAATATTACTTGTTCTATAATATCACTAATTGGTGTTCCTCCTAAAAAAGTAAAATGTTTTGAAGAAGCATCAAAAATAACTTTATTTCTATGATAAAGTTTATTCTTTTTATCATACAAATAATTTAAACCTCCAACATCAACCGATTGATTTTCAGATTCAGGATCTGGGAATGCTTTTCCTAAAGCTTCATAAAAACTATCATCGGTAACCATTTTAGCTTTTCCTATGTTATTACCTGTAAATGCCGCAACTCCAAAATCAGATCGACCTCTTGCTTGAGTTACTTGAATTCCATTACCTAAACTTTGACTAACATTTAATTTGCCACCGAATATTGTTTCTATTGTTTTATTTCTAGTTGGAACTTTTGACATATTATTCTGCCATTCTGTTTTTCCCTTGCCTTTATATTTTAATGTTGCTTGTTCTACTTGAATTTCTCCTATATCTGGAGCAGTTCTTTGTGTAATTAATTCATTATCTGTAGGAAACCATATAACATAATCATTTGCTTTTCTTTCTTTCATTGTAAGATAGATATCGTCATACATATTCAAGAGTCCTGCACTACGTCCTGATGTTGCTACTTCAGGTTTAGGAATTCCTCTAAAATTAAGTTGATTCATTAAACTATACTCACCCGATTGTAAAACTTCATGAACAGTTGTACCATCTAATGTAATATCATGTGGAATTTTTTCTACATTACTTGAAAATGCCGCTTCATTCCAAGGTATTGCTGAAACTTCATATGTGGCTCCTCCAGCAGTAACATTAAAATCGGCCGCAGTAATTCTTATAGGAACTATTCTTCTTAATGCACCTTCATCTTTTCCATAACCTAATTGTCCTGCATCATTTTCACCTTTAAAATCTATAATAAGAGCATAAGGAGAATTATAATAATTTGTAGATTTTGTCCCATCATCATCATTGGCTACCATTGCGGCTAAATGCAACGTTTCTAAAAATTTTCCCATACTATAAGGTTCTTTTACAGTAAAAGATACTCCTGTCGCTTGAGTATGTTTATTTTTAGGACTTGGTGCAACTATGGCATCAATATTAACACTATCTATAAAAAGTTCTAAATCGCCGTCCATGCCCATTCCTACAGCACTTGTAACTCTTTTTCCACCTCCACCGGATTTAGCAACAATATGAGCAGGTCCTTTTTCTAATAAAATTTCAGGAAAATTAACTTCATAAAAATTTAAAGCCGCTAAAGTAAAAATTGTATTAAATGATCTATATTTGTTAAGAGCGTTTTCTTCTAGAAAAGAAATTTTTCTAGCTTCTTCTGTTTTTTTAATTGCAGAATAACCACCATCGGCTGTTACTTCTCCTACATCTACTTGGGTAACAGATTTTTTGATATTATTTGATACTTCAAAACCTGCATCTGCGCCATTATAGGCTCTCATTTGAGTTGTCATATCAGCCTGTGAGATTTTTCCATGAAAGGCATCTTTTGCTACTTTAGTTGTGACAGCATTGACTTTGTTTTCAATCTTTTTAGACTGTGCTTTAAGTACTTTTGCTCCTGTCATTTTATAATCCCAATAATTCTCTTAATCTAGGTCCTTGTGGAATATAAATTTCTACACCAGGTTCTAAATCAAATACTGGATCTTTTAAGACGTTCATATTTCTTTGAGCAAACACCCACCATAATTTAGGATTATCGTAAATGTCATAAGCTAATAAATCTGGTCTATGATTATATTGAGGTTCTACTGTATATAAAAAATCATCACCACTTTCAGGAACAGGTCTTATTTTAAAATGTCCTAAACGAGTTGGTTCCATATCTGTTGAATGCCAAGGACTAGTTTTTGAATAAACTTTATTTGCCATAATTAAATAAATCCTGTATCTCCTGATCCATATTCACCTTTAACAAAACTCTTCATATCAAATTTAGAAACATCTCTTCTGCTGTATTGAGGAACAACTGATACTGTTAATAAACTTGTTGACGGTGCCCAAGATGATGGACCTGATTCTGGTTTTCCACTTGCTTCTTGGAACTGTTCACTATTATGAATTGGATTATTAGAAGCCGCGTCTTCTTTAAAGCCACAGCTAATATAATCTACATCTTGTGGCATATCAAATTGAAAACTTGTAACTATAACTGGTACATTTTTAAAAACATAATCACCATATCCATTAAATCTTACTACTGGTGGGGGAGAACCTGCATTAGGTCCTTGTCCATAATTCATTTTTGTTACACTTCTCAAATAATGAATACAAGCTACCCAATATCTAGCTTCTAAAGAATTTTGTACAGGAAAATTTGCAGTAATTGTAATTTGTCCTATTGCACTATTTTGATAAGCCCAAAAAGGATAGTTTGTATGAACAGGGTGTAATGAATTATAATTTGCTTCATGTGAAACAAGTACTGTTGGGTTTGTAGGAAATACTAATCCTGCTGTATCTAATAAAGGAGCCAAAAGATCATCTTGACCTGTCATTCTTTGATAATCTGCTGGTAAACTTAATCTTACTCGCCAATCTTGTTCTCCAGATTTAGTAATCAATTTGGCTTCAGTCATTTTTTTAGCCAATAAGTTATCTGGTATTCCATCCATTAATTTTGAAATTATAGAATTGGTTGTTCTTTTAAATTTACCCACAGCACTAGATAAACCGTCTTTAACATTGGACGCAAGTAGGTTAGCTGTTTTTTTTAGGTTAGCTCCTTTGTTGAATCCTTTAGCATAAGACTCTGCATTTTGTTTAACCTTATTTGTTATGTTATCACTACTGAATGCCATAATACTCCTATGCAAATATTTAGTTGACAAAATTAAGTGCTCTGTTTATAATGTAGACTAATTACAAAGTATTCTATGAAAAAAGTAAATTACCTAAATAATAAAGACTTATTGTTAGAAATACACAGATCCAAGGTCAGTTATTGCAGTTTTCCTGACGAAACCGACTCCCAATACGATTTAATAGTACCATTTATAGAGAAAATTAACGTAAGAACCATAGCCCAAGCTAAACGTAATCAAGCTAAAAGAATATCCCAACGAGACTATGAAAAGCAAAAGAAACTTAATCCAAAAATAAGATATAGTGATTGTGAAATAAGATATCAAAAAATTCCTAAAAATGATTTAGTATTCAGAGTAATGACATACAATCATATTCCAGATGAGCCTGGACGTAGAAGAAATCCTAGAACCATTGCAGATACAAAAATTAAAGTAAATTTTCCACCATTTCAACATTGGAAATATAACGAAGCTGGTAATTTGGTATGTGTAGGAAAAAGTCATTGGGAAGGTGGATTACATAATGGTAAATTTAATAAAGACATCGGTCAAGTTACTACAAGATTAGCACAAATGTGGATGAAACTTTGTGAACGTTATTCTACTAGAGGTAATGTAAGAGGATATACTTACAACGATGAAATGCAAGGTCAAGCTATATTACAATTAGCACAAATTGGTTTACAATTTGATGAATCAAAATCTAATAACCCTTTTGCATACTATACAGCGGCAGTTACAAATTCATTTGTTCGAATTATTAATATCGAAAAAAGAAATCAAAATATTAGAGATGATATATTGGAAATGAATGATATGATGCCTAGTAGCACCAGACAAGCTCAGGCTTCCAATACAGCACCCGGAACACCACCTCCACCAACTCCTACAAAGAAACCGGTTAAGAAAAAAAGCCGTTAAGGTTGACATAAAAATAAATTTAGTTTAAACTAAAGAGCAAACTAAAATACAGGAGATATGACTTGTTTAAAAAATTAGCAGTATTCACGGACATTCATTTTGGACTAAAATCAAATTCAAAAATTCATAATAACGATTGCGAAGAATTTATAGATTGGTATATAGAACAAGCCAAAGAACGAGGTTGTGAAACAGGAATGTTTTGCGGTGATTGGCATCATAATAGAAATTCATTAAATTTAACAACTATGGACGCTTCTTTAAGAAGTTTAGAAAAATTAGGTAAGGCTTTTAAAAATTTTTATTTTTTTCCGGGTAATCACGATTTATACTTTAAAGATAAACGAGATATTCATTCTGTAGAATTTGGAAAATTTATTCCAGGTATTACTATTGTTAATGAAGTCACTACTATAGGAGAGGTAACTATGGTTCCATGGATGATTGGTGATGAATGGAAAAAAGTAACCAAAATAAAAGCCAAATATATGTTTGGACATTTTGAATTACCACATTTCTTAATGAACGCTATGATAGAAATGCCAGATACTGGAGAATTAATGCCTGCTAATTTTAAAAATCAAGAGTATGTATTTTCTGGACACTTTCATAAAAGACAAACAGCTAAAAATATAACTTATATTGGTAATGCTATGCCACACAATTACGCAGATGTTGATGACAATGAAAGAGGAATGATGTTTTTAGAATGGGGCAAAGAACCTGAATATATTAATTGGTGGAACTGTCCAAAATATAAAAATGTTAAATTAAGTGAATTACTAGATAAAACAAAAGAAATAATGAAACCAAAAATGCATTTAAGAGTAACTTTGGATGTAGATATTAGTTATGAAGAAGCAAGTTTTATTAAAGAAAATTTCATGAAGGAGTATAATTGTAGAGAAATTGTATTAATACCTAGTAAGAAAGATGAAGAAATTCATACAGATTTGGATGTTACAAAATTTGAATCTGTGGATCAAATTGTTTCAAAAGAAATAGAAGCAATTGATTCTGACAACTACGATAAAAAAGTATTGTTGTCAATTTATAGAGACTTGTAATGATTAAAATTAATAACCTGACAGTAAAAAATTTCATGAGCGTGGGACAACAAACCCAAGCAATAAATTTCCAACAACAATTACTAACATTAGTATTAGGAGAAAATCTTGATATGGGTGGTGATGACGCTGGAAGTAGAAATGGTACAGGTAAAACAACCATTATAAATGCTTTAAGTTATGCATTATTTGGTGAAGCATTAACCAAAATTAAAAGAGATAATTTAGTTAACAAAACCAATAATAAAAATATGATGGTTACAATAACTTTTGAAAAAGCATCAACAAAATATAGAATAGAACGTGGACGAAAACCAAACATATTGAAGTATTATGTAAATGATCAAGAACAAGAAATGTCCGAAGATGCCCAAGGAGACAGCAGAAAAACACAAGAAGATATAAGCCGTATGCTGGGTATAAGTTCAAGGATGTTTAAACATATTGTTGCTTTAAACACATATACACAACCTTTTTTAAGTTTACATCATACAGAACAACAGGATATAATTGAACAATTATTGGGTATAACATTATTATCTGAAAAGGCGGCAATACTTAAAGAAAAAATTAAAGGAATGAAAGAAGAAATTGCATTAGAAACTGCAAGATTAGAACAAATTAAAATTAGCAATGATAGAATTGAAGAAACAATAGTATCACTTACAAATAAATCAAAAGCATGGGAAACACAAAAACAAGTAGATTTAAAAGATATGCAAGACACTATTAAAAAATTAGAATCTGTAGATATTGAAAAAGAATTAAAATTACATAAAGAATTAGAATCTTGGAATAAACTTAATGACAAAATAATGCAATTACAAACAGATGTAGAAAATTATGAATCTACAATTGAACAATCCGACAAAGTTGCAAAGAAAATAGATATAGATTTAGAAGGTTTACATAAAGAAGCTATATGTTATGCTTGTGGTCAAGATTTACCAATAGAAAAAATAAGAGGTATGCAAAGAACATTAGAAGAAGAATATGGCGAAGCAAATAGTTATGTTATAGATTTAAGTATAAAATTAAGTAAAGTTGAAAATGAAATAGGAAAATTAGGAAAACTTGGAACCAAACCTGAAACATTTTATGATACAGTTACAGATGCATATGAACATAAAAACCATTTAGATAATTTAAAATCAAATCTTAAAACAAAATATTTAGATGAAAATCCTTACACTGACCAAGTTAATGAACTTAAAAATCAAGCAGTACAAGAAATTAAATGGGATAATGTTAATACAATGCAAACACTAAAAGAACACCAAGAGTTTTTAATGAAGTTATTAACTAACAAAGACAGTTTTATTAGAAAGAAAATTATAGATCAAAATCTAGGATTCCTTAATAGTAGATTAATGAAATATTTGGATCAATTAGGTTTACCTCATATTGTTACATTTAAAAACGATTTAACTGTAGAAATAACACAATTAGGACAAGATTTAGACTTTGATAATTTAAGTAGAGGTGAAAGAAACAGATTAATATTAGGATTAAGTTTTGCATTTAGAGATGTTTGGGAAAATTTATATCAACAAATTAATTTATTGTTTATAGATGAATTAATAGATAGTGGTATGGATGTAGCAGGAGTAGAAAGTTCTTTAGCAATTCTTAAAAAGATGAGTAGAGAAAGAAGTAAAAACATATTCCTTATAAGTCACAAAGATGAATTAATAGGACGTGTGAATAATGTACTTAAAGTAATAAAAGAAAATGGATTTACGTCATACGCTAACGATATGGAGGTTTATGAGCCAACTGGAAGATGATACGCACGACAAACTAACTAAAGCATACTTAGATTACTTTAAAGCTAATGAGTTGTTTGCTAAAAAGAAAAGTAAAATTCCAAAAATAGATGCCAGAAGAGCACTTGGAAAGATACGTATATTAGCAAGGAAACGAAGAAAAGAACTTCATGATGAATATATAAAAGCAAAAAAAGATAGGAAGTTATTAAAAACAATTAACAATGGCAAGCAAGAGTAAAAATAAAGGAAAAGGATTTGAAAGAGAAATGGCAAATTTCTTGTCTGATTTATATCAGCTGTCTTTCATCCGGGTACCGGCAAGTGGTGCGTTCGTTGGCGGAGCCAACGCGGTCCGTAAGGACACTTTGTCCGAAGGACAAATCCGCGGAGCGAAAAGCGACATAATACCTCCTGACACGTGGAATCATTTCAATATGGAATGTAAAAACTATTCTGAATTTCCTTTTCATCAGCTTATATGGAATAAACCTGTTCTTAAACTAGATGAATGGTTAGAACAAACATTAGATTCAGCACAAGATAAAGATTTCAACATCCTAGCAATGAAATTCAACCGTAAAGGTAGGTATGTGTGCTTCGAAACCAAATTGACGGCACCAGAACGTCAGGTTAGGTTAACTATGGGTAGTCATGTTCTTTATACTCATAATAAATCTAATACACACTGGGTTTTTACAGAATTTGATTCCTTTTGGCAACTTAATAAATCACAGGTTGCACAATTATCAACTCAAGGCATATAACCAAAATAACAATATAGCAACTCCGTTTAATCGAGGGAGCTCGATTCATCTTGAAGCCGTCAATTTGTGCGGTTAGATACTGATGTGTTGCACATTACATAAAGAAGGTGCTCTGTGAAAAAGATACAACACCAAGATTATTAGTTTGATTTGTGTAGAATTAATAATCTCCCGTAACTATAGAAGTTCTGAGTAGGGGGTTGTCGGGTTACCGCCTCCGTAAAAAATCTCTTTGCACAAAATGGCAGGCTCATCTCGCATGATGACTGTGCTTCTCCCGTTTTGGGAGAAGTATGGTTGAACTATCTGCATGATGCAAGTTACTTCGTAACAAATTAATAGGATAAACAGTGGGTCGAAGACCAACTTGAATGAACGAAGTTCATTCACTATACATTAGGATCAAATACTTTTGTTTCTTCCCACAGTGCTCGATCTGGATCACAACTCTGAGTGTGGTTTAAAAGTGTTGTAGGCCAACTTCTTATTTCAAATTCTTTTAATACTGTATTGCTGTATACGTGCAATATGTCTGGACTCATCTTTAATATTTTTTTAATGTTAGTTTTGTGCGGTTCGCTTTTGTATGTTTGGATTGTTGTAACTTTTTGTATGTGTGAAAAATCTCGTGCCCATTTGTCTCCCCTTAACCATGTAATATCTCCTGTGTCTCGCGACACGATCCGAATTTCTTCGGCGCGGGGGCGCCAGTCTATATGTTTGAATCCCATCTCATGAAGTCTATCGTAAGTTTTAGAACCTACGCATATAATCTTTTGATCGAACAACGACTCAAGGGGATACTTGTAATGCTCGATGGCTTTGATGTGAGTTATTAACAAGGCTTGTTTTTTTGCTTCTTTGTGGTCCACTGTCGTGGACTTTAAGCAAGGCAACCAGGAGTCGTCTTGATGCACCCAGTCGGGCTTGTTAATTTGTGTGTAAATTTCCATTACAGACATATTTAGAACGGTATTCTCACAGAATTAAGTATTCATATAATGTTATAGGTATCAAAATTGTGGATTAAAAGAATGGTAATCCGGATTTTTTGGTTGTATCAAGGTTTTCTTTTATAATTGTTGACATAATTTCACGGTCTTCGTAGGTTGTATTAAATGCTTCATTTAAAGTCACACCTCCCCGCATATACCAAGCTAATCTGAATAAATCAGCTTTAAGTTGTTTACTCTCACTATCTAGGACATCAACTTCCTTAAGAATCTCAGGGAGAGTTTTTGTCAATATCCTTACGCGAAAAAATTTGATTGGTCAAAAGTTATTGGAACGTCAAATTCTTTAGGTGCACCTGCTTCTTGATCCTCCTCAGAGGTTGTAGCTTTAAAAGGTTTAATAGCAAATTCTTCACGTTGTGCTGTTATATGATCTAATACTGTTTGATAAAATCCTTTTTCTGCGTTCTTCATAAATTCATCTATCATTTTAGAATCAGTAACAACTTCACCGTCTACTTTTATACTAACAATGCTTTCCGAAACCAATGAAACTGTTAATGCTGTAAGTTTTATAAAACTTTTGTTAAACATATCCATCTTTTGCTCGTCTGGTATAGTTTTATCATTTACTAAACTAAAGATTTTTTGTTCTTCAAAAGTCTTAAGAGCATTATTAGTAAACTCTTTATAAGTTATTGGTTTAATTGTTACTTCCATATTATTATAGAAGCAAACATCATTATATTTTGCACTAATCAACCTGTCTAATAAAGTTCTTAGATCTACTTCGAAGTCTCTATCACTTCCAGTTCCAGGAACTTTAACACTTAAAGTCATTTTTTCTCCGTATGTTGCTAATCTAATTCCTATTAATACCGCATCTAAATCAATACTAGGCATTAACCAAGGATCTTTAATATTAGGAACACAACTTTTAATAACTTCAACAGTAGCTTGACCACTAATTAGGGCATCAGGCGTTTTAAATGTAAGTTCGTCTTTTGCCGTCATAGGATACACAGGTACTTCACCATTTGAGGGCAAATCCAATGTACCATCTTGGTAAAATTCTCCACCACTGGGTAATTTTAAGTATATTTTAGGTTGTCTAAAATATTTCTCTAATGGATTAGATTTTCCGCTTGTTGTTTTTTTTGGCATATTTTCTCCGTATAAATATTACTAATGTTTAACAATAATAGTAATATACACATATATTTATGAGAGCAATTAACTAGGGTTTTAACGAATGGCTAAAGTAGAAATCAGATTACCGTCAGACTTACCAGAAGGTTGGGGTGGTAAGGCTATAGAAGTAGTAGGTGCGGCTCAAGAAACCACATTAAAAGCACTTGCTCTAAAGATGGGGGTCAATTTTGCTGAGTTTAATAAAAATCTATCAGGTTTAGGGGACGCAGTAGGCGATGCCGGCGAACAAGCCGACACGTTTGGTAATTCACTTCGTAGCCTAGGTCAAGGCATTATGCAGTGGGGCGGAATGCTCACTAATAGTGGAACTAGGTTATCAGATTTTGGAGACGCCATAGAAGCTTCAACAAGAGATTCTAATATAGCCTTTCAAGCTCTTGGAACAACTATTCGACTACTCATGGATGAGCTTACTAAACAAATTGCTATGTTCCATGAATTAAGTGGTGCAGGTTTACAATTTTCTGGAAGTTTAGTAAGATATAGAGAAATGGCAATAACTGCCGGCGTCGGACTTAACGTTTTTAAAGATGCTGTAGCTTCTTCATCAGACATTCTTGCATTGTTTGGTGGAAGTGTTACTGCCGGAGCTAAAAGATTTGCAAATATTAGTGGTATAATTCAAAAAGAATTTGGGCCAGCAATGAATAGACTGGGTATTGCATTTGAAACTCAAATAGAATATCTTGGAGACTATTTAGATATTCAAACAAGAATGGGTAGATCCCAAACTATGACCGACAGACAATTAGCTGACGGTACTACAAATTATATTCTTCAATTAGATCAATTAGCCACAATAACTGGTAAACATAGAAAAATGATTTCCGAACAACTGAAACAAGATGTGTCTAGCAAAAGACTTTCTGGATTATTCCAAGCCTTAGAGGCAGGTGCTAATGATAACTTAAAAGGAGTTATAGGAGCAATTCAAGGAATTGAAGACGCAGATATGCAACAAGGATTAAAAGATTTGATTGCTACAGGCGGAGTACCAATGACTGATTTTGGAAAATCTTTAATGCTATTGAATCCAGCCTTAGGTGCAATGGCTGAACAGGCTAGAAATGGTGAAATAAATGCATCACAATTTGCACAAGAAATACAAAGAACAGCTGAACTGGCCCAAGCACGAGGCAAACAAGATAAATGGTTAGCATCTATCTTAGATGTTCAAGGAAATAGTATTTTATCAGCAACAACTCAAATGGCAAGATATACAGAGTTTGGTACAAAATTTAATGAAACACAACTTGAACAACAAAAAATGGTTGAGTCTAATGATAAAGCAATGGCTGGTTTAAACCAATCATGGCAAAGATTAAAAAATATGTTGATTGATATGTTAATTCCTGCTATAGAAAAAGTGTCAGGTTGGATAGACGACATGGCGACAGGAATAGAAAAATTAACTAGAGGTGAAATGCCAGAATTTAAATCACAACTCAGTGCATTAGGTATAGCATTAGGAGGTATCATTGTTTTATATGGATCAATGAAACTTGCCATGATAGCTTTCAAAGGAACACTAGCCGCCGCGAGAATGATAGGTGGTGGCGGTGGCGTAGGCAGTATGGGTATGGTTGGTGCAATGAGAACTGCCGGAGCGGCACCAGTACGAGTTGCGGCAGGTGGAGCGGCTATCGGAGCTGGTGTCGGTGCAGGGGCCGCCTTAGCTGGTGCAGGAGTAGGAGCTGGTGCTTGGTTGGCTGGTAAAGGTTTAAAATCAGTAGGAACAGGATTACAAACATTTAATGATATTAATGCAGACAATATGAAAAAAGTTGCAAGTTCTATTTGGGATATGACAAACGCTGTTACTGGTATGGCAGTTAAAGGTCAATTTGCCATTTTGGCAAAAGATATGCCAAAATTTGCTAAAGGTTTGAAAAAAGGAATGAAAGAGATTGACACAGGAGCCATTGTAAAGTATGCTAATGCTATAGATGGATTAGGAGACGCATTCGGTAACCTAAAAAATAATATGGGTGGAGCAATATCGGCCTCCGGGAAGTCTACAGGAGATAAGATAGATACGTTAAATAGTACTCTAATGCAAATTTTATTAGAATTAGAACTTAACACAAGGTTTGCAAAAATTACTTCTGGTAAAGATCATACAGGTAATTTACAGGCGAGTATTGAGTAGTTAACATAGGATTAGATAAAAATGAGTTGGAAAAAATATTTTACGCAAGTACCAGTTAGAAATAATCAAACAGGACAGTTAAGTCCTGTCGGTAGTTCTTCAGGTATGCCATCTGGTCCTGCAAAAACTAACTATTCATCTTTTTTACCTGATGTTTATAGTGGTGCACCTAACAGAATTGAGAGATATGGACAATACAATGTAATGGATCTTGACTCTGAAGTTAATGCGGCTTTAGATATTTTAGCAGAATTTTGCTCACAACTAAACAAATCCAATGATGCTCCATTTATATTTCACTTTAAACAAAAAGCAACAAGCACAGAAATTCAAATTATAAAACAATACCTACAACAATGGTGTAAATTAAACAACTTTAACAAAAGAATGTTTAAAATATTAAGAAATGTATTCAAATATGGTGATTCATTTTTTATTAGAGACCCTGAAACTAAAAAATTGTTTCACGTTGACCCAGCAAAAGTTAGTAAAATAATTGTAAATGAAAGTACAGGTAAAGAACCTGAACAATATATTGTTAGAGATATTAATTTTAACTTTAAACATTTAGTTGCAACAACACCTTTTCAAACTACAGGTAATATTACTGGAGGAGGTAGTGGATATTTAACTGGTGGTGTTAGAGGAATGGTTGGAGCAAACTTCCAAGAGTCTTCAGGAACAAGATTTGCCCATGGGCAAAGAGAAATTGCTGTAGATGCCTCACATATTTTACACTTATCATTAAGTGAAGGTTTAGATAATAACTTTCCATTTGGAAATAGCTTACTTGAATCAATATTCAAAGTTTACAAACAAAAAGAATTACTAGAAGATGCAATTATAATTTATAGAGTACAGAGAGCACCGGAAAGACGGGTATTCTATATTGACGTAGGTAATATGCCAAGTCACCTTGCAATGCAATTCGTTGAAAGAGTTAAGACTGAAATTCATCAACGAAGAATTCCATCAGCAACAGGTGGCGGGCAGAACGTCATTGATAGTGCATACAATCCTTTATCAATAAATGAGGATTATTTCTTCCCACAAACAGCAGAAGGAAGAGGATCTAAAGTAGAAACACTACCAGGTGGTACTAATTTAGGTGAAATAGACGATTTAAAATACTTTACAAACAAACTTGTAAGAGGTTTACGTATTCCTAGCTCATATTTGCCAACAGGTCCTGACGATAGTCAAGCACAACACAATGATGGTAGAGTAGGAACAGCATATATTCAAGAATTAAGATTTAACAAGTACTGTGAAAGACTACAAAATTTACTTTCAGATGATTTTAATCAAGAGTTTAAAAAATATCTATTAGAAAAAGGTGTTAATATAGATATAGCTATGTTTGATCTTAAATTTCAAGAACCTATCAATTTTGCAAGTTATAGACAAGCAGAAGTAGACAATAGTAGAATAGCTACATATTCACAGTTAACAAATATTCCTTTTATATCTAAAAGATATGCATTATCAAGATTTTTAGGTTTAACACCAGAAGAAATGGCTGAAAATGAAAGATTATGGCGTGAAGAAAACGATGCAGACGCACAAATTAAACCTACAGCTTCTTCAGGAGAGTTAAGAACACAAGGAATTAGTACAGCAGGTATAGAACAGGATTTAGCAGGAGCAGAAGCAGAGGCTGAACCCGAAGCACCTACAGGAGGAGCATCACCAACACCTCAACAAGGTGGAGCACCGGTAACACCACCAGGTGGAACTCCTACGCCAGGAGCATAAATATTGATACAATGATATTACGTGAACTATTTTATTTTGATAAAGACAGTATGCAACCAGTAGACATTAAAAACTACGATGCTGGAAGTGACGAATCTGTAATAAACATAGATGATACTAGAAAAACTAGACTATCTTTACGACAAATCAACAGAGCAAGAAAAGCCGGAGAGTTTCATAAGGAAGAACAATCAAAAGAATTAGAACTTGTGAGAACAATGTACGGTGCCGCTAATCAACCAGAGATGTAATCTATGTCCGTTGCTTTTGTATTAGGCAATGGTATCAGTAGAAAAGTAATTCCACTAGAACCATTAAAAGAAAAAGGTAAAATTTACGGGTGTAATGCCATATATAGAGATTACCCTGGCTTATGCAATCATATTATTGCTGTAGATTCTAAAATGGTCTTTGAATTAGTTGAAAATAACATACCTAATAAAACTCCAGTTTGGACAAACCCTAATAGATCATATAAAAAGTTTCAACATTTAAATTTCTTTGAACCTAGTTTAGGTTGGAGCTCAGGTCCAACTGCTTTACACCTGGCTAGTATACATAGACACAAACTTATCTATATTTTAGGCTTTGATTTTATGGGTACACCCGAAGGTAAACATAACAACTTATACTCTGATAGTAAAAATTATAAAAAAAGCTCTGATGTTGCAACGTACCATGGTAATTGGAATAGACAATGTTGCATTATCTTACAAAAAAATCCTTCCAAAACTTATATTCGTGTAATTGCCGACCGAACAGATCCTACATTTAAGGCTGTAGATCTTAAGAAATTTACAAATTATCATGAATTAAAAGTTTCTGAGTTCAAACAAAGATACAATCTATAAAATTTGTTCAAAAAAGGTCCTGTTGGGCCTATTTCGACTAAAAAATAACGATTTTGTGTAAATAAATTGACGGACAGTCTAGAATACACATAACAGGAGATAAAAATGTCAGATAAAAAAGAAAACACATCTGTAAAAGCTGAATCTGTGGAAGCCCCTAGTAAATTTGAGCAAATGCTTGAAAAACTAGTTGCTGATGACAGAGCAGGCGCGGATGATCTATTCCACGAGATAGTGGTAGAAAAATCAAGAAGCATTTACGAAGACCTATTGGAAGATGATATTAAAGAAATCGAAACTCCAGAGGCTAGTAAGGACGTAAAAACAGCTGAAGCTGTAACATCTGAAGATAAAAAAGAAGATGACAAAGCAGAAGCTGATGAAGATACAAAAGAAGCTACAAAAGAAGACGACAAGGAAGAAAAAGTTGAAGAAGTTGCTAAAGAAGATGATAAAAAAGACGAAGTAACTAAAGAAACACTTGTTGACATACAGCCAGTTGAACAACCGGCTCCAGAAGTAGCAACAACACCAACTTCAGAAATAGGTATTGGCGGTGACGCAACAGACGACATGGTCGGTGATATTGAAGTAGACGGTGACAAAGATAATGGCGACGAAGCGCCTTCAGATGGTGAAGACCTTGAAGATCGTGTAGTTGACTTAGAAGATGCAATCGACGAACTTAAAGCTGAATTTGACGCAATGATGTCAGATGGTGGCGATGCAGAAGCTCCAGCAGACGACGAAGCTGGTGATGACGCAGAAGGCGACGATGATGCAGAGGGAGAAGCAGAAGCTACTTCCGAACTTGCTGGAAAAGAGCAGGAAATAGAGCAACCAAAAGTTGAAAGTAAAACAGTTGAAGCAAAAGCTACAGCAACTCAATCACCTAGAGAGCAAATGAGAGAATATGTTAATAAAGTAACAGCATCTAATACAGATGGTACTGATAATAGCAAATCTCCAGTTAATGCTGACGGTGGTAAAGGTGCAACAGCATCAGCGCCAGCAGTAAGTACTTCTACTTCTGAAGAAAAAGGTGGAAAGGCTCCTAAAGCAGGAGATCTATCTGGTGGAAACATCAACACACCTGGCTCAAAAGATGGTTCTAAATTAAAACCAGCAAAGGCTAACAAAGCTGACGGAACTGATGGTTCTGCTAAGAAATCAGCTATTGGCAGTTAATAATAAGAAAAGTAGGACATAGTATAGATGATATCTTTACGTGAGACACTGACCTTCGACCAAGCAAAAATTGTCGTTGAGTCCAAAGATGAAAAGAGCGGGAAGTCCTTATATATGAAGGGCATTTGTATCCAAGGTGGCGTTAAAAACGCTAACCAACGGGTATATCCTGTTAGTGAAATCCAACGGGCTGTCAGTACACTCAACGATCAAATTGAAGGCGGATATTCAGTTCTAGGTGAAGTTGATCATCCTGAAGGTCTTACAATAAATTTGGACCGTGTGTCCCATATGTTATCAAGTATGTGGATGGACGGACCTAATGGTTACGGAAAACTAAAAGTATTACCAACGCCGATGGGAAAACTAGTAGAAACAATGCTTAACAGCGGAGTTAAATTAGGAGTCTCATCGCGTGGTAGTGGTAATGTTCATGAAGACGGCATGGGACCTTATGGTTCAGGTGAAGTTAAAGATTTTGAAATAATTACCGTTGATATCGTAGCTCAACCAAGTGCTCCGGGGGCTTATCCAACTCCCATTTATGAACACTTGTTAAACCAAAGAGGTGGATATAAGGCTTTAAACATGGCAAAAGAAGGACAGGCAGAAAATTATTTAAAGGATTCGTTAATTAATATAATTAACAAACTCCAATAACATAAGGAGAAAACATAATGTTAGATGCACTGAAATCACTTTTTGAGAACGACGCAATTTCGAAAGAGATCAGAGCGGAAATAGAGTCAGCATGGAACAAAAAGATTGGTGAAAACCGTCTTGAAGTTACTGCGGAACTTAGAGAAGAGTTTGCAAAGAAGTATGAGCACGATAAAGCAACATTAACTGATGCTGTAAATGCCATGGTTCAAGAAAAACTTGAACAAGAGATCGCAGAGTTCGCCGATGACCGTAAACAACTTGCAGAGCAAAAAGCCAAGTATGCGGTTCATATGAAAGAACATTCAGATAATTTGAAAAAATTTGTTTTTGAACAACTTAAATCTGAAATTGCTGAATTACACGAAGACCAAAAAGTTATGGCAACTAATTTTGCTAAACTTGAGGAATTTGTGGTTGACGCTTTATCTAAAGAAATCGCGGAATTCCACGAAGATAAGAAAGACGTTGCTGAAACAAAAGTACGTCTAATTCGTGAAGCAAAGGCACATTTTGAAAAAGTAAGACAAAACTTTATTAAAAAAGGTGCTGAAAAAGTATCTGAAGTAGTTGGTAAACACTTGAAAAAAGAAATAAGCCAATTAAAAGACGATATTGATGCATCACGTAAAAACGACTTTGGTCGTAGATTGTTTGAGGTTTATGCACAAGAATATACTAATTCATTCTTGAATAGCAAATCTGAAACGTCTAAACTTTTAAAAGTTGTTGATTTAACTAAACAACAATTAGAAGACGCGAAGAAATCAGCTGATGAGAAAGAAAAGATAGTCGAGTCTAAACAATCAGAAATCGATGGTCTTAAAAACAAAGCTGAAAGAGAATCTGTAGTTAATGAGTTAATTACTCCATTAAACACAGAACAAAAAGAAATAATGACGAATTTACTGGAGAGCGTAGAAACTGGAAAATTGCGTAAGCAATTTGACAAATATATGCCCGCTGTAATAAACGGTAGGACGCCAGCGAAAAAGGCAAGCTCAAGTACAGGCACAGAAATAACAGGCGATAAAATTGAAAATAACATTGGTAATGTGAGTCAATTCAATAGAAATATTGTAGATATAAAAAGACTCGCAGGAATCTAAAAAAGGAGAAAAACACAATGTCAGAACTAACAGAAACACGCTGGCAGGATACAAAGAGTGCGTTACTTGAAGGCCTAGCAGGCAATAAGAAGTCTGTAATGGAAGCAACTCTCGAAAATACTAGAAAGTATTTGGCAGAGGCGGCAACAGCTGGAGCAACTTCGGCTGGTAACGTGGCTACTTTAAACAGAGTGATCCTACCGGTGATTAGACGGGTTATGCCGACTGTAATAGCTAACGAATTGGTTGGAGTTCAACCGATGACTGGCCCAGTTGGTCAAATCCACACACTAAGAGTTAGATATGCTGATGCCAACGACGCCACAAATACAGATAATGATGTAACTGCAGGCGAAGAGGCATTATCACCATTCAAAATAGGTCAAGCCTATTCTGGAGACAAAACAGTTGGAAAAGGTGGCGGAACAGCCGGCTTAGAAGGCACTGGTGGTAACAGACTATCAATTCAAATCTTGAAACAGGTTGTAGAAGCCAAAACTAGAAAATTATCAGCTAGATGGACTTTTGAATCTGCTCAAGATGCTCAAGCACAGCAAGGTGTAGACGTAGAAGCAGAAATTATGGCGGCATTAGCCCAAGAAATTACTGCTGAAATTGATCAAGAAGTAATTAATTCTTTAAGATCTCTAGCACCTACAGAAGAAGCATATGACCAAGCGGCGGTATCAGGAACTGCTACATTCGTTGGTGATGAACACGCGGCTTTGGCTGTAATGATTAACAGAGTAGCAAACAAGATAGCTCAACGTACAAGACGTGGTGCTGGTAACTGGACTGTAGTAAGCCCTCACGCTTTAACAGTTCTTCAATCAGCAACAACTTCAGCGTTCGCAAGAACAACTGAAGGAACTTTCGAAGCACCTACTAACCAAAAAATGGTTGGTACTTTAAATGGTTCAATGAAAGTGTACGCTGACACATACGCGGCTGACGGAACGGCTGTATTAGTAGGATATAAAGGCTCGTCTGAAGCAGACGCGGCGGCATTCTACTGCCCATACATACCGTTAATGTCAAGTGGTGTTGTTCTTGATCCAGGTACTTTCGAACCAGTTGTATCTTTTATGACTAGATACGGCTACGTAGAATTGTCAAACACTGCATCATCTTTAGGTAATGCGGCTGACTACTTGGGAGAGATCTCTGTTGCGAACGTAACTTTTGCGTAATCGCGAGTAGAACAAAATACGAGAAAAGGCGGCTTTCGGGTCGCCTTTTTTCACGATTAAACTACCTTACAACCTTTAATATCTACACACTTAATAAATTAAACCAGTATTTTTGATGTCTGTCAAAAATGTGTAGTTTTATCTTTCAGAATACCTTTACCTAAATAATGTCACGTTCCCAAGTTTAGAGGAATGTAATTTAAATTTGTAAAGGAGGTCCACAATGGATATTTTACAAAAAGTTAAAGGATGGGCAAAAGGAATTGCTGATGTTGGTGTATCTTTCATCGCATTAGGAATCGTTTTAGAAATTCTTTTCAACGGTCAAGGTATTCCGTTCTGGCCAAATGTTTCTGTGATAGGAAATGTACAGGGCGTACTCTCTGGATTTAGTGATCAAGGATTACTAGGTTTAGTAGCGGTTTGGATACTATATCATATCTTCAATAGAAAATAATATAGATTTAGATAACTTAACCTAATCTTGGGTGGTACTTATGGTGCCACCTAAGCAATAACTATAACTATGATTACACTATTCATTTTATCAAAACTTGGAATTCAAATATCTTTAATCGTACTATTCACCAACATATTATCTAGCATATTAGGGTTTACTTTTTGGTAAATCAAAACTTGACTTTTTACCAAAATACGCTATAATGTTAGTATGAAAACAATAGCTATATTTTTTCTTTCGTTGTTAGTATTAACAGCTTGTTCAGTAAAAAATCCTGCATTAGATTTAGGTAAAAGATGTATGCAAAAAGGTGACCAAATTGTATATTCTTACCTTTGGGTTTATGACAAAGAAGCTGGAAACAAAGCAACAAAAGAAATGTGCGATCAAATCGCAGAATAAACATAAATGGACTTACTCCAGCCAATCTTTGTCAACCAGTCTGGTGAAACATATGAAGCTGGATTAGGCCCAGACAATTCAAGTTATAGTCTTAAAGACATTAACAACAGAATTCAAACAGACATAGACTCTGGTCTAGAAGATTTTCTATTATTCATAACACCTAATAAAAAAACTTGGACACCTGATTGGAAATTCCAAGCAGAAGTTGTAAACAAAATTAAAACAAAATTCCCAAAAATACAATTAAGTGTAGATGTATGTTTATGTTCAACACTACCAGATGGTCATTGTTGCGTATTAGATAAACCAGATACCAGTGAACAATTATTAGTAAATTTAGGAAAACAATTAGAATCTGCAGGAGCAGATGTTTTAGCACCAAGTGACATGGGAAAAAATACAGTTAAAAATCTTAAAGTAGAAACATCTAAATTAATAATGGCATATGTAAAATGGAGAAGTGTATTTTATAGTACATTTAGAGATGTATCAGATAGTAAACCTTCTAGTGAAAGAACTTATCAATTAAATGTTAAAAATGAATGGGGTATGACATCACGATCACATCAATATGTGGCCGATGGTGCAGATGCATTATTATTAAAGCCTGCAAGTCACAGTATGGATGTATTTGGATTAGTTAAAGCAGGAACATATAAACAAGTTGGATTGTTTCAAGTATCAGATGAATATATAGGACTACCAACTATTCAACATCAATTAGAAATTGCAACCATATACAAAAGAGCCAATGCGTCCTTTTTAGTGACATATGGCGCTAGAAACCTGGTGAATAAGCTAGAATAATTTTATTACTTGTAAATATTTGTATGATAGAAATAACTTCAAATGAACTGTATAATGAATATTTAGAATACAGAAGTAGACTAGATGTTTGGAAGAAAAATCATGGCATTTTTATCAAAGATATTCAAAAATTAGAACGAACAGTAGATGCATTATTAAATGAAAGATTAGATGAATTAATAATGTTAAGACAAACTAAAAGACAAATTTACCAAGAACGTGCTGATCTAAAACTACAACAAGCAATTAATTCCTTAAAATATTTCAGTAAAATAGAGCTTTTGACTTCCCTCTCAAAAGGATAAATACCATTGAACTAGACACCTTGTCTAGTCTTATGCAGACACAACTGCGTATAACATAGAACGTTAAAGGGAGAAAAAAAATGGGAAGACCTATCAACAAAAGAAACTTCGGAACTGGTGCAGGCAATATTCAAGTTACATCTTGGAGAAAAGCCGCTGGTGCGGAGTCACAAACAGCTGGTTCAATCGTTAGACAAAGATCAACTAGAAAATTTCTTGTTAATGCCAATGGTGCAGAAGAAGTAATGACTCTAGTTAATAAGGCACAAGGTGCTTTAGCGGCGAGTGAATTCATAATCAATGCTAAAGACGATAGTGGAACTGCTACGCAAGTTACAAAACTTCGTAACAGAACTGTTCAAACAGAAGGAACAGCTAATTTCAAATATACGTTAAGCGACGCTAATGCGGCTACTTCAGCAGTTAGAACTGTAGACGTAATTTAATAATATAAACTAGTAACGCATTGTAAGGGGAAGTTTTCACGCTTCCCCTTTTTGCATAAATAAGTATAATATAATAAGAATATGGGTAGACCAGTTAATAAGAAGCATTTTGGGATCGTTAGTGGTTCAGACAACAATTTTGTTGTTACTGTGAAAGTGGGTACAAACGCAGTTTCGGCAGTTGGAATCATTAAAAGACAGCGTGGATCTAATAAATTTATGGTAGATGATGCTAATGATGATTCCGGAAATGAAGGAGTATGTAGGTTAGTTGATAAAGACATTAATAGTTTAAATGATAATGAAATGTCTTTAACAGGTTACATAGGCGGAGCTGGTGACGGAGTTAGACTTAGAAAAGTGTTTAATAAAACCGCAATTGACTTTTCTGGAGTCCGTTATAAGTGGTCAGTTACAGATGACTCAACTTCTAGCCAAATGGTTTTAACTGCGGTATAGGGATTTATAAATGTCAAGATTTGTTACAGTACCAAATGGTGATTATAAAGTAAAAGTTCAATCTGGTGGAGAAATAAAACTAGACACTGGAGTTGGTGTAGGTAATACTAGAGTAACAGGAAATTTAATTGTTGAAGGAACTCAAACTCAAGTAACATCAAATGAACTAACTGTTAAAGATAATATTATAGAAGTTAATAGTGGTGAAAATGGTGTAGGTGTAACACTTAATCAAGCTGGAGTCAGAGTAGACAGAG
>Ga0187827_10000156_pt1 | contig 104947 bp, 96 predicted proteins | sample ETNtaG_39_FD_167969 | JGI IMG/M metagenome (GOLD analysis project Ga0187827, IMG submission 167969) | Marine microbial and viral communities from oxygen minimum zone, Eastern Pacific Ocean - ETNP2014_SV_150_PacBio MetaG (Illumina Assembly) | ecosystem: Environmental > Aquatic > Marine >... | reverse complement strand
TATTTCTTGATACGGTATTTGCGTTAATCGTTCATATGCAATGTCACCATCATAAAAATACCATCCATATGCAAGAGTAAATGTCATAGCTACAGATGCGGCAAACCATAATATGTACCATTTAAATTGTTCTTTGTTTGATGCTAAAAATGTACCTAATGTTTGTATAGAGTCGTTGCCAATAACTGAATAGGCAGCAAGTCCAAAACCCACAATTGTATATATAAGAGTAAGATCCATGGAGGATTACATATAATGATTTATTTCTGATTACTCGATTCGACCAGATTAATTTCTTTATTTTTTAAATTACTTAGGCACAATTAAGCCCTAAAATACATTTATACAAATCAGTTTTCACACTATAAAATTAGATTATGCGCGGATTGTTTCGATCATTTTTTACTGTGAGTTCCTATACGGCGCTTAGCCGCGTTCTAGGATTTATCCGTGATATTTTTATTGCAAAATACTTAGGATCGACTGTAACAGCCGATGCGTTTTTTGTTGCTTTTCGGCTTCCTAATTTCTTTAGACGCGTATTGGCCGAAGGGGCTTATAGCGCCGCACTAATCCCTGTCTTTTCAGGTGTGGTGATAGATTCCAAAGATGATGATGAAGCAGCGGATTTTGTTGAAAATACCATGTCTTTGTTACTGTTTGTCACGGTAAGTTTAACGATTATTTTTTATTTTGGTATGCCATATATTATCCAGGTATTGGCTCCTGGATTTACTTCCAATAAGGAAGCTTTTGATTTAGCGGTTCATTTTGGAAAAATCATATTTCCTTATCTCATTTTTATTTCTTTGGTAGCGCATTTTACATCTATCATGAATGTGCACGGCAAGTTTGCTGCAGGATCTTTGGCTCCATCTATTCTGAATATTAGCTTTATCCTCTCTCTTTTCATATTAACTCCGCAACTTCCTTCCGCAGGACATGCTTTATCCTATGGTGTGTTAATCGGAGGGTTGTTCCAATTTCTTCTAATGTACCGCGCTGTTCTTACTTTTTATCGTCCGCGCATTAAATTACCTCAAATCAATGACCGTTTGAAAAAATTTTTTAGGTTATTTATGCCAGGGATTGTGGGCTCAGGCGTCATTCAACTCAATATCATTATTGGCACCGTGATAGCATCCCTTCTTCCCATTGGTGCCATCAGTCACATTTATTATGCTGACCGATTAAACCAATTACCTTTAGCTATTTTCGGCATTGCAATGGGCATTGTTTTGCTCCCCTCTCTTTCCAAAGCAGTGAAACAAAATGATCAAAAAGAAATACACGCAACACAAAATAGATCACTTGAATTTTGTTTGCTCATTTCCATTCCATCAGCTGTGGGATTATATATTTTATCCAAACCCATTATTTATATTTTATTCGAGCGTGGCGCATTTCTAAGCAGCGATACGTTATATACAGCAAAAGTTTTATCCATGTTTGCCCTAGGTCTTCCTGCCTACATATTAATAAAGGTACTGGTAACTTGTTTTTTTGCAAGGGAAGACACTAAAATTCCCTTATATGTTTCTATTGTAAGTATTGTCATAAATATCATTTTATCTCTTGTGCTAATTCAATCAATGCGCGAATCGGGCATTGCTCTTGCAACAGCTATTAGCGCGTGGGTCAACGCACTGTTATTATTTGTCATACTTAAAACGAGAGATAATATAACTTTGGATTCTCGATTTATAAATCATGGTGTTAAATCAATTATCTGCTCAATTATAATGGGGGTTGCTTGTTATTATTTAAATTTAATACTCTTTTCTCACATGAATACACACAGCACTGCTAATAATGTGGCAGCTCTTATTGTAGCTATTGTGGCTTGTAATATTGTTTATATGACTATGATTTTTATGCTAAAAGTTCTCACAATTGATGATCTTAAAGGATATATAAATAATTAGTATGAGCAAATCTAAAAGAATCTTTTCCGGTGTTCAACCTTCTGGTGATTTACATATAGGCAATTATTTAGGAGCAATAAAAAATTTTGTTTCTTTGCAGAAGGAGTATGAATGTTTTTTCTGTGTTGTTGACTTGCACGCCATCACCGTTTGGCAAGATCCACAGCAACTAGCCCATAAGACACGCGAAGTGACAGCTGCCTTTATTGCATCGGGCATTGATTCAGATAAAAATGTTTTATTTTCTCAATCTCAAGTTCCTCAGCATGCTCAACTTGCTTGGATCTTTAGTTGTGTGGCAAGGATGGGTTGGCTGAACCGCATGACACAATTTAAAGATAAGGCGGGAAAAGATAAAGAAAATGTTTCAGTTGGTCTGTTTTCTTACCCAACACTTATGGCCGCTGACATTTTAGTTTATTTGGCAACGCATGTTCCTGTGGGAGAAGATCAAAAACAACATCTGGAATTAACACGCGACATTGCGCAAAAGTTTAACAATGATTTTAAGACTGATTTATTTCCTGTTCCTGAACCCCTCATCTTCGGGGAAGGAACAAGGGTAATGAGTCTTCGTGATGGAACAAAAAAAATGAGTAAATCGGATGTCTCTGATTATTCCCGCATTATGTTAAATGACACTGCTGATGAAATTGTGCAAAAAATCAGAAAAGCAAAAACGGATCCTCATACATTGCCAGCCAACATGAAAGAAGCGTACAAAAGACCAGAAGCACTTAACCTGCTATCTATTTTTGCCTCGCTTAATAGTAAGTCTACAGAGGATGTTGTAGAGCAGTATGCGGGAAAAGAATTCTCATCATTTAAAAAGGACCTTACTGATGTGATTGTGGACAAAATAGACCCCATAGGAAAAGAAATGCAAAAGTTAATTGATGATAAACCATATCTTGATGGAATAATGAAGAAAGGCAAGGAGAAGGCAATTTATGTCGCCGATTCGGTTTTAAGCAAGGTTTATGGTGTTGTGGGTTTCTCTAAAACCTAAAATCCCCAACAAATAAAGAGAATACATAGTTTTTTCATACGATTGACATAATAATATCTATATATAGTTCATTATGTTTATACAAGTTGAGCCCACTCCCAATCCTCTTACGCTAAAATTTCTCCCAGGCCGCACTGTTACAAAGGAGGGGACAATATTTTATCAAAATGAATCCAAAGCTTCAAATTCACCATTTGCAAAAAGAATGTTTGCAGTTGATGGCGTTAACAGCGTTTTTTTTGGAAGTGATTTTATTACAATTACAAAAGATGAAGGCCTGGATTGGCAAGTTTTAAAACCAATGGTTCTTGGCGCTATAACAGACCATTATAATTCCGGTGATGAGACTGTAATAGATAGTCCCAATCAAAAAAAATCCGAAGAATTAAATGAAAATCAAGATGATTCAGACATTGTGAAACAAATTAAAGAATTAATAGATACTCGTGTCAGGCCCGCTGTAGCTATGGATGGCGGAGACATAGTTTATCAAAAATTTGAAAAAGGCATTGTGTATCTTCAAATGCAAGGCGCTTGTTCGGGTTGCCCAAGTTCAGCTGCGACACTTAAAACGGGAATAGAAAATATGCTTAAGCATTATGTTCCTGAAGTAATAGAGGTCAGGCCGGTAAATGAATAAAAACCAAATGGACACATAACATTTAGAAATGCATTTGATTATTTTATATAAACTTATGCCTTTGACTCAGTACTTCGGAAACAGAAAATTAATAAGATTTGATGTAGATCAAAAAAGAATCAGCTTAGCTAGTATACAATTAAATAAATTGATAAATGTGCTGCAATGCAATATTTTTCTTGAATTATATTGCAATGCAATATATAATACCCATATTTATAATAACTATAAATGACAAGAATAATTAAGGATAAAAACAAAGAATATCACAAGGCCTATATGAGCAAATATAATAAAATCAATATTAGTAGTGAAACTAATGATAGCGAAAAAAATTTTTTATCTTTCTTAATTGTTATTTCCTTGCCATTCATATTCACTATTGTTTTAAATTTTTTGTTATTAGGCAATAAGGATAATGAACCGAAAATTGTTCTTAATAAATTCAATAATTTCTCTGATGAAATAATTTATAACAATATAATCGGCGACGCTGCCTTAGGTATTAAAATAAAGAAAACTAACAATTCGTTACTTTTTCAAGACAATTATAGCATAAGTAAATTTGAAGAAATTATGCAGAATTATAAGAATGATTTGTCAAATAAATTGACATCATTCAAAAAAGTTATTTTACCAAGCGATTTAACACCATTAAAAAAAATTAATTTATCAAGCAATATTAGCAAAAGAAAAAAAGACTTTATTAATATCGTTTTACCCATAATAGTTGATCAAAATCGGAAAATGATTGTACTGCGCCAAAGGCTTATCGTTTCAAAAAATTATTTAAATAAAAATAAAACACTTAGTCAGACTGATCAGATTTTTATAAAAAATTTAGCCACTAAGTATTCTGTTACTAAAAAAAACAGACACAAAATTGATATTATCAATGATTTGCTTATTTCCATTGATATAATCCCTAATTCAATTGTGTTAGCCCAAGCGGCCAATGAAAGCGGGTGGGGATCTTCTCGTTTTGCTACTGAATTTAACGCACTTTTTGGCGAATATACCTATGATAATAATAATGGTATTGTACCAGCCCGACGAGAAGAAGGAAAAAAACATTTAGTCAAATACTTTAAAACAATTGATAAGAGCGTTGAATCATATTTTATAAATATTAATTCTCATTTTGCTTATGATAAATTCAGAAAACTTAGAAAAATTAATAGAGATAAAAATTCCTTTAATGTTAATTTATTAGTAGATAAATTAGACGCATATGCTGAAAATGACGCGTATGTTGATATTATAATCTCCATCATTCATGATAATGAATTAACTCAATACGATAATATTCTGTCTTTATTGACTGTATCTTAAATTATAATAAAAACTGGTGGCCAAACCATCGCCAATTATTCTTTTCATCTCTCGCAGTGCAGTTCAAGCGAGACCTTCCTTTATTCAGTTTCCTCAATAGTCTTATCTCAATCCTTTCATTAAATTTAAATAATTCGTTCTCAACTTGTCCATCACTATCAAACACAAAGCATTCAAGATTTTTTGCGAGTAAGTGATCTAATAAAGAAAAACCAATGTATGGAGGATTTTCAGTTATATGTGGATTGGTCGGAATAAAATCATAAACACCCAAGCCTTTAACGTTTGCGGCAAATTTTACTCTATCTATTTCCCCGTATCTTTCATTAAGTGAAAAACGCGGCAGATAATAAAAATTAGATGTTTCATTGATGACACCAGAATGTTGACCAAAAGCAGATTTATATTTATATTTTTCTAATAAATCGAAGATTTGTTCATCAGTTTCGCCATAGGGATGCGCATACAGATTTGGCATTTCTCCAATCTCTTTTAAAAAAATTCTATTTGATTTTTCAATTTCTTTTTGCAATTCTTCAAGGGTATAATCAGCTAAATGTTCATGAGTGTGTGAATGTGCGCCAATCACAACCCCTTCTGCTTTTAGTTGTCTGATTTCGTTCCAATTTAAATAGTTTTTGTTATTTTCAACAATAGTTGAAGTAGTAACGAATAAGGTTACAGGAAATCCTTTTTCTTTAAATCTAGGCCAGGCAGTTGTAAGAAAAGACCTGTCTGCATCATCAACACTTATGCCAATGGTATTATTTGGCAGATCACCATCAGTGATTATTGTATCAAGAATGTAATCAAGGGACATAACATTATATTTTGGTTTTGCAAATTCCTCTAGATGTTTATCAAATTGATCCAAGGTAATATTGGTTGTGGGATATTTTGAAATACCAAACTTATGATACATAAATACTACTGCAGAATTTTTAATATTATTAGCTTGAATTGAGGTACTTATAATAATAAAAAAAAGAGCGAAGATAAATAATTGACTAATTTTATTATTAATAATTAACATCATATGATTTTATTTTTAGATTCAGTTTCGCCAATGCCAGTTTTTTCAGTTATTGAAGAAAATAAAGTCATTAAATCTATACAGATTTTAAGTAAAAATAGTAAAAAAATCAGTGATTGTATTATACCCGCATATTTTACATTGCAAAATCAACTGCAAGTTAATGATAAAATTGAAAAACTTGTAGTTTGTACGGGACCAGGTTCCTTTACTGCTTTGCGAGTTGGAATAGCATTTATGTACGGACTTAGTATTTCAAAGAATATACCTTTCATAGGTATTTCTTGTGCCGATCTTTTACAACTTGCAATACCAAAATCATATGAAAAAAAAACATTAATGATTATTTGCTCTTCTAATAATCAGAATTTTATTGCTATTTCATCCAAGAAAAGTCATAAATATTTGATTAACAAAATAGATGCAGAACCTCATTCAATGAAAATTGATCATAGTCAATATAATCATTGTGTCACAAATTCTAAATTACCTTCGAATATTGCCAACATTTTAAGTAAAAAAAATTGTCAACAAATAAACTTTACTGAAATTGTTAATTTTAATTTAAAAAATATATTATCACTGCCAGTAAAATCTATTGTTGAACCTATTTATATTTCTGAAAACAAATTATTTGATTGATACACTTGCAATATTTTCACTTATACAACAGTTGAGAAAAATTACTCTTGAAGTTTTAAAAAGTAATACCTTGAAATTTATATTATTATACAAAGAAAATAAATTTAATCATATTGGTAGATGAATAAAACTCCAAAAAAGAGAATTTTTGTTAAATCTTATGGATGCCAAATGAATGTGTATGACTCAAATAGAATAAAAAATTTATTTGAACCTAAAGGATATTCTGAAACAGATGATTTAACAAAAGCAGATCTGATTGTATTAAACACGTGTCACATTAGAGAAAAAGCAGTGGAAAAAGTTTATTCAGACATTGGAAGAATAAAAAAAATTAAAAAAAATAAACATAAACTTGTAGTCGCTGGATGTGTTGCTCAAGCAGAGGGGAAAGAAATAAAAAAAAGAGCCTCTTCTGTTGATTATATAGTCGGACCACAATCGTACCACAAACTTCCTTCAATGATTGAAAATAATAACAGCTTTATTAATGATGATTTTTTGCAAAATGAAAAATATAAAAAATTACTCTTTAAATCCTCTAATACAATCTCCGAGTTTGTTTCAATACAAGAAGGATGTGATAAATTTTGTTCTTTTTGTGTGGTTCCATACACGAGAGGTTCTGAATTTTCCAGATCAGTAAATGAAATTAAAGAAGAAATAAAAAAATATATAGATAATGGGATAAAAGAAATTATTTTACTAGGTCAAAATGTTAATGCGTATCATGATGATAGTCAAAGTGGAAAACACGCTGACCTTGCTTATTTAATTAATAAAATTTCTGAATTCGATAATATTGAAAGAATTAGATATGTGACTTCGCATCCAAATGATATGACCAGTTCATTGATAGAAGTTCATGGAAAAAATTTTAAACTAATGCCATTTCTTCATCTTCCCATACAGTCAGGATCTGATAAAATATTACAAAAAATGAATAGAAAACATAATGTAAAAAAATATTATAAAATAATTGATAAGTTAAAATCTTGGAGGCCTGATATTGCTTTATCTTCAGATTTTATTGTAGGTTTTCCAGAAGAAACCAATGAAGATTTTGATCAAACAATGAAATTGGTTAAAAACGTAAATTTTGCAATAGCATACTCGTTTATGTTTAGTTCCAGACCAGGTACACCCGCATCTAAATTAAAAGAAGTTGATTTATCTATTAAAAAAGCTAGATTAAGTGCACTACAGTCACTATTAAAGGAACAACAAAAAAATTATAATAAATCATTTGTCAATAGCTCATTAGAGATATTATTTGATCGTAAGGGAAGACATAAAAATCAATATATTGGACGCTCTATTTACAATCAAAGCGTTTTTGTTAATTCTGTGTCAAATTTAATTGGAAAAAAATTGAATGTAAAAATTATTAGATCAACATATTTTGCTCTAGAAGGGGAATTATGAAAAATCAATTAGCAGAATCAATTCATATGGAATTTAATGACAATAGTGTTTTAAGCAGTTTGTTCGGTGTTTCTGACGGTAACATTCAGCTTTTAGAAAAAATAAATAATGTTAAAATTGAATATAGGGGAAACATTGTAAAAATTAGTGGAAATAAACTATCTATCCAAGAAACAAAACTATCTTTAGAAAAACTATTTGATGAAGCAAAAAAAGGCATTGAAATTGATGAAGACAAAATTAAGGATATAAAAAGTTTATTAACATTAGATATTGATGATGATTTTAAACAAGATTTTTTTATTCAAACAAAAAAAAAGAAAATAATACCTCGCTCACAAAATCAAAAAAAATATTTTGAACTATTAAATAGCAATAATATAGTTTTTGCCATTGGGCCGGCAGGAACTGGAAAAACATTCCTGGCAGTTGCAAAAGCCGTATCTTGTCTTCAAAAAGGGTTAATAAAAAAAATTATATTATCCAGACCAGCGGTAGAAGCGGGTGAAAAGTTAGGATTTCTTCCGGGAGATCTCAAGGAAAAAGTGGATCCTTTCTTAAGACCCATTTATGATGCACTATATGAGATGATGCCATATGATCAAGTAGAAAAAAAAATTGAAAATGGCATTATTGAAATTGCTCCCATAGCTTTTATGAGAGGTAGAACACTCGAAGAATGTTACATTATTTTGGACGAAGCACAAAATTCTACAAAAGTTCAAATGAAGATGTTCTTAACGCGGTTTGGTAAAAACAGTAAAATGGTAGTAGTTGGTGATAAAACTCAAATTGATTTAGTAACAAAAAACGATTCAGGATTATTAGATGCAGAAATTAAACTAAAAAATGTAAATGATATTGGCTTTATTTATTTGAGTGACAAAGATGTTATAAGACATGAACTTGTCAGAAAAATCATTAATTCATATGAAAAAATGAATGATTAATTTTACTATTTCTAGCATAACTAATAAATGGACAAAACGCATTAGAAAAATTGACGAGATTGTTACACAAATTTTGGTTTACAAAAAAGATTTAAGATTTATTAAAAACATTAATTACCATTGTGATTTTATCTTAGCTAATGATAGATTTATCAAAGGTTTAAATAAAAAATTTAGAAAAGTTAACCAGCCAACAGATGTTTTAACTTTTGTATCAAAACTTAGTATGAAAAATAAAAAAGAAGACAGACATTGCGACGTAGTATTTTCAATAGAAACAATTTTAAATGATGCTAAAAAAAATAATGTTAACTTTTATAATCACTTGACCCATCTTATAATTCACAGTTTTCTTCATATAAACGATTTTTTACATAGCAACATTAAAGATTACTTGATTATGAAAAAAACAGAAGTCAATATATTAAAAAAATTAGGAATTGCTAATCCTTATTAATAAATAATTTATGCAAGAAAAAAATTTTAAAACAAAAAATACATGGAGAAATTGGTTAATAAAAAAACTTCTCACTAACGAAACAAACAAGGAAGATATTTTAAACTTCATATCAAAAGTTGAAAAAGAAACGGAACCTAGTGAAAATAATCAGATGCTTGAGGGCATTAATGAAAAAAATTTAATTAAAAATATTCTTAATTTAAATGAAAAAAACGTTGAAGATGTAATGGTTCCAAGAGCTGAAATCATATCTATTGAAAAAAAGAAAACTATTAAAGAAATATTATTAGTTATTAAAAATGAATCTCATTCAAGAATGCCAGTATATGATCAAAATCTTGATAATGTATTGGGTTTTCTTCATATAAAAGATGTAATAAGAAATATTAACAATAAAAATTTTGTTATAAATGATATTTTACGAGAGGTTTTGTATGTAGCTCCTAAATCACCGATACTTGAACTTTTGAAAAGAATGAGATCTTCAAGAATTCATATGGGGCTAGTAGTGGATGAATTTGGGGGCATAGATGGATTAGTGACCATTGAAGATTTGGTTGAAGAAATCGTTGGTGAGATAGAAGATGAACATGATGCGGAAGATGATGAAATAAAAATAAAAAAAATAAATGATAGAACTATAATAGTTGATGCTTCATATAAAATTATTGAACTTGAAGATTTATTTCAATTAAAGATTAAAGAAGCGAAAGAAGAAGAAATTGATACAGTGGGTGGCCTCGTATCTTATGTTGCTAATAAAGTTCCAAATATAAATGAAGTATTTGTTTTTAATAATCAACTTAAATTTAAGATCTTAAAAGCAGATGAACGTAGAGTTATCGCTTTAGAAGTAAAAAAAATTATATAATTTGAAAATCTTACTTAAATTTATTATTCTAGGATTCTTATCTTCGCTTTTGTTTCCTCCTTTTTTTATTTTACCTATCGGACTTATAATTTTCCCTTTTTTATTTTTTTTATTAGTTGATAAAGAATTTCAAAATAAAAATAAATCGTTCCATTTTATTTCAGGACTAAGTTATGGAATAAGTATGAACTTTGTGATTTTAGTTTGGATAAAAGAGCCATTTTTAATTGATCAAGATACTAGAAATTTTTATTTCATTTCATATTTATTGATATTTTATTGCTCAATTTATTATGGACTTTTATTTTTAACATTAAGTTTTATAAAAAATAATTTTTCAAAACTAATACTCATTCCAATTTTATTTGTTGTTATTGAAATACTTAGAGAACATTTAGGATATGGTTTTCCATGGATAACATTTGCATCAATCAGCTCTGGGAATAGTTATATATTAAATCTGATATATTATTTTGGAACATACGGCTTAAGTTATTGTGCTCTTGTTATTTTCTTCTTTCCAGCAGCAATTATTCTATTTTATAAAAAAGATATAAAAAGAATTTTTCTGAAAATTTACTTATCTGTTTCACTATTGATTATATTGTGTTGCATAATTTTAATTTACTTTCGACTAGAAAATGAAAACAATTTAGAAAAAAAGTTAGTTGATGTTTCTTTGGCGCAACTTAATTTTTCAATAATTGATAAAAAAAATATTAACGAATCAAAAATAAAATATGAACAAATTATGGAAATCATCAACCAAAACAATAGTGACTTGTTGATCTTTGCGGAAAATGATTATCCTTACATAATATCAAGCCTAAAAGAATTAGATTTTATAACAAGTGGATTGAAAAAGGATCAATCAATTGTTATTGGTGGAATAAAAAAAGATAACTTAAAATTTTATAATACATTTTTTTTAATAGAGAAGAATGCAATTCAGTATTTTGATAAGATTATTCTTGTTCCATTCGGTGAATTTTTACCCTTTAGAATTTTTTTAAATTTTTTTGATAAAATAGTTGGTAAAAATGATTTTAGCTCTGGGAACAGTACTAGAATGATAAAAACATCTAATAATTTAAAAATAATACCAATAATTTGTTATGAAATAATTTTTTTTAACAATTTACTTAATAAATACAATAATAATAGTGATATATTAATAAATATCACTAACGATTCATGGTTTGGAGATTTTTCAGGACCCTATCAACATTTTTACTTAAGCAGGATGAGAGCAACTGAGTTTAATAAAACCTTAATTAGAGTATCAGGCAACGGTATATCAGCAGTAATAAATAACAAGGGAAAAGTTCTTGATTATATTTCACTTAATAAAAAGAAAATTAAGAGATTTAAAATACCTATTTATTTGAACTCTCTACCGAATTTAAAAAATTATCATTCATTAATATTTATATTGCTATTTATATTATTTATTTTTGCTATCGTATTTAATAAAAAAAATAATAACTAGTAACTCTCCTAATGAAAAAAATATCAGATAGATATACAATTTATGGCAGAAAAAAAAGCAGGAAAAAAATTCAATCAGCCAACAAGGATATTTTTGTAAATTATAAAATTAACTTAGAGAAAGATATAAAAAAAAATAAAAAGAATATTATTGATGTTGGGTCAGGTAAAGGGGAAAATACATTGTTTCTGGCTAAAAAAAAACCTGAAGCACTTATTATTGCAATTGAAATATTTTGGGATGGAAATATTAACTTATGCAAACAACTATCAAAATTAAAATTATGCAATGTTAAAATTTTTTCAAGCAATGTACTTAAATTATTTGATTGTTTAAATAAAGACGATTATTTCAGTGAAATTTGGATATTATTTCCTGATCCATGGCCAAAAAAGAAACATCATAAAAGACGATTAATAAATGATAATTTTTTTACAAAAGTTTATCCTTATTTAAAAAAGGATGGAAAGATTTTTATTGCCACTGATTCTTCTTCTTATTTAAAATCAATTATGAATAGTATTTATAAAACAAAATCTTTATTCAATTGGCTAAACAATAAACCACCAAATTGGATTTATGAAATGCTGGATTTACCTTGCACAAAGTTTTTTAAAAAAGCTCAGAATTCATGTAGGTCTTCATTTTTTATAGAATTGGTAAAAATATAGTTCTTGAATTTTAAATAATATTTAACTATAAGCCTTTAAATTTGGATTATTTCAGAGGTGGGATTTCCCGCCTTTTTTTTGGTAAAAAATTATGGCTAAACAAAAAATAAAAGTAATTAGAGAAGAAATGCTGCAAGTGGCAAATAATGTTGCTGAAGAAAAAAATATTGAAAAAGATGAAGTTTTTGGCGCAATGGAGCTTGCTTTGGAAAAAGCAGCTAGAGTTAAATATGGTTTAGAAAGAGATATTCGTGTTAAAATTAATCGTGAAACCGGAGATATTAGTCTTAATTCATATTTGAAAGTTGTTGATGTTTTAGACTTAGAAGACCAAAAAAATCAAATACTTTATGAGCAAGCAAAAAAAATACGCCCGGATATCCAAAACGGTGAATTTATTATTAATGAACTTCCACCATTTGATTTTGGCAGAGTAGCGGCACAAAATGCAAAAGGTGTAATTATTCAAAAAGTAAGAGAAGCTGACAAATCAAGACAATATAATGAATATAAAGATAAAAACGGAGAAGTAGTTGTAGGTATTGTTAAAAGAATTGAATTTGGTAATTTAATCATTGATCTAGGGAAAAGTGAAGCAATTATAAAAAGAGAAGAACTTATTCCAAGAGAAACTTTTAAGAATGGTGATAGAGTTAGAGCATATATTTACGATGTAAAAGAAGATGCTAAAGGATATCAAGTTTTTCTATCAAGAACACATCCTCAATTTTTAGCTAAATTATTTCATCAAGAAGTTCCTGAAATATTTGAAGGGGTTATTAAAGTAAAAAGTGTTGCCAGAGATCCAGGTTCTCGAGCAAAGATAAGTGTTTTTACTGAAGATTCTACTATAGATCCTGTCGGTGCTTGTGTTGGAATGAGAGGATCGCGAGTACAAGCAGTAGTTAATGAACTTCAAGGTGAGAAAATTGATATTGTAACTTGGTCAGAAAATCAGGCCACGTATCTGGCAAATGCTTTAGCTCCTGCCGAGGTAAGTAAAATTTTTCTCTATGAAGAAAAAAATAAAGTAGAAGTAGTCATACCTGATGAGCAATTAAGTCTCGCTATTGGTCGAAAAGGACAAAATGTAAAGCTTGCGTCAACATTAACCAATTTAGAAATTGATATTTTAACTGAAGAAGAAGAAACAGAAAGAAGACAAGTTGAGTTTAAAAATAGAACAGATCAGTTGATAGAAGTTCTTGATGTTGAGAATGTAATTGCTCAACTACTTGTGACAGAAGGATATATTTCTGTTGATAGTATAGCTAATGAAAGTTTTGAAAATTTGGAAAAAATTGAGGGTTTTGATGCTGATTTATCTAAAGAAATAATTACAAGATCTATGAATTATGTAAAAGAAAAAGACAATGAAGATATTAAAATTATTAATGAAAATATTTTTGATAAAGAATTAATAAATTTAAATGGCATAAATAATAAAATGTTAGCATTGCTAGCAAAGAATAGCATTTCTACTTTAGATGATTTTGCGAATCTTGCTACTTATGATCTTATTGATAAGAATGAGGGAATATTCAAAGAACTAGATGTAGAAGAAAAAACCGTAAATGGTATGATTATGAAAGCACGAGAAAAATGGTTTAAGGATGAGAAACAATAGTAATTTTAATTAACTGGAAAAAAATTGGAAAATAACAAAAATAATAAAAAAAAACCTCTTAAATTATCCCTAAGCGGTAGATTACAAGTAAGAAGAAATTTGGGACCTTCTAGTTCTAACAAGAATCAAGGCAATAAAAAAACAATCCAAATCGTTTTTAAAAATAAAAATAACCAACAAAAAAGTTCATCTACAGCTAAATCTAATTTTAGAGGATCTTCATCTTTCAGAACATCGTCTTTTAGAGCGTCAAGCGCACCAAGTTTTTCTCAAAAAAATAATTTTATACCTAAGTCAAAAAAAGGTTTTAAATCTAATAATAAAACAACTATTGATTCAAAGAAAAATCAACAAAAACGATCTACACTAAAACCTACAAGCAAGGAATCAAGAAAACTCAACTTAACAAAAATTCTTGATCAAGAAAATCAAGAGTTTGATAAGTTTCCGAGTCTTGCAAAGCTGAAAAGAGCTAGTGAAAGAGATAGAATTAAAACAGAACAATCAAATGAAGAAGATAAAACTACTAAAGAAATTATTATTCCGGAGATAATTACTGTTCAAGAACTTGCCAATAGAATGGCTGAAAAAACAGCTGATGTTGTAAAAACCTTAATGAAAATGGGAGTTATGGCAAACGCAGCCCAATCTTTAGAGGCTGATACAGCTGCATTGGTTGCTACTGAATTGGGCCATAAAGTAAAATTAGTAAATGAAGATGATATTTTAAAAGAAATAGAAGATGAAAAAGACAATGACAATGATTTAATAAAAAGAGCACCAGTTGTAACAATTATGGGACACGTTGATCATGGAAAAACAACCATTTTAGATGCTTTTCGAAATTCCAATGTTGTTTCTAAAGAAGCTGGGGGAATTACTCAGCACATTGGAGCATATCAAATAAATAAAAATGATAATAAAATTACTTTTATTGATACCCCTGGACACGAAGCTTTTTCGAATATGCGCGCAAGAGGATCGAAAACAACAGATATAATTATATTAGTAGTTGCAGCTGATGATGGACTAAAACCACAAACCATAGAATCCATCTCTCACGCTAAAGCAGCAAAGGTTCCTATAATACTTGCTATTAACAAAATAGATTTACCTGCAGCTGATCCAGACAGAATTAGAAATGAGCTATTAAATCATGAAATTATAGTTGAAAAGTTAAGTGGGGATATACTTGATGTTGAGATTTCTGCATTAAAAAAAACAAATTTAGAAAAACTGGAGAATGCTATTCATCTTCAAGCTGATCTATTAAATTTAACAGCAAACCCTAAAAGAAATGCAAGAGGTGTTGTAATCGAATCAAAGTTAGAAAAAGGAAGAGGATCGGTAGCTACGGTTTTAGTTCAAAAAGGAACATTAAAAGTTGGTGATATTTTTGTTTCAGGATCCGAATGGGGAAAAGTAAAAGCATTAATTAATGATCGCGGAGAAAACTTAAAAGAAGCATCTCCTTCGCAACCTGCTGAAGTTTTAGGTTTTAACGACAACCCGTTAGCCGGAGACGATTTTATTGTAGTTGATAATGAAAATAGAGCAAAAAAAATAGCTGAATATAGAGAAAAAAAGAAATTACAGAAAAAAAATACAGTTATTAAAACTAATGTAGAAGAAATGTTTAAACAAATTTCTAAAGGAGAAGAAACATTTATTGATGTAATAATAAAAGCAGATGTTCAAGGGTCAGCCGAAGCAATAGAAAGTTCTATTTTAAAACTTTCAAATGAGGAAATTAAGACAAGAGTAGTTTTTAAAGGAGTTGGAGCGATTACTGAGAGTGATGTTGCCTTAGCAAATTCTAGCAAAGGATTTATTATTGGCTTTAATGTTAGAGCAATACCGCAAGCTCGCGAGATTGCAAAAAGAGACGGTGTAGATATAAAATATTATTCAATAATATATGAGTTAATCGATGATATTAAAAACCTTATTAGTGGATCATTAAAGCCTGATATAAAAGAGAATATTACTGGCAATGTAGAAATAAGAGAGATCTTTTCTATCTCAAAAATTGGCAAAATAGCTGGTTGTTTTGTGAAAGAAGGGAACATCTCACGTAATTCAAAAATTAGGTTACTTAGAGATAATGTTGTCGTTCATACTGGAACAATTAACAGTCTTAAAAGATTTAAAGAAGAAGTTAAAGAGGTTAAAAAAGGATATGAATGCGGCGTAATGATTGAAAATTATTCAGATATTAAAATAAATGATATAATCGAGACTTTTGAAATTATAGAGACTGCAAGAAAAATTTAAACATTAATACAAATGAATTTGAAAAGCATTTCTTCTCAAAGGCAGATACGCTTTGGAGAAGTAATTAGATCAATTATAAGTGAATTTTTAATTAGAGGGGATTTTTTTGATACTGAAATAGACATATCAACAATCACCATATCTTTTGTAAAAATGTCAAAAGATTTAAGAGTTGCTTCAGTATACTTTATGCCCCTTGGAGGAAAAAATAAAGATCAAATTTTACAATTTTTAAATAATAATAAATATGTTTTTCAAAAATCTATTTCTAGGGCTAAATTAAGATCTAAATTTACTCCTAAAATAAATTTTTATATTGATGATTCTTTTGATGAAGCGGAAAAAATAGAGAAATTATTATTAGATCAAAAAGTTTTACGAGATTTAGACAATGAATAATTATTCGGGATGGTTAAATGTTTATAAACCAATTAACATAACTTCATTTGGAGTTTTAAAAAAAATTAAAAAAAATTTTTTTTTCAACAAAATTGGACATGCTGGAACTCTTGACCCCCTAGCCGAGGGAATTTTACCAGTTGCTGTTGGTAAAACAACTAAATTAATCCAGTTTATCAGTAATCAAATCAAAGAATATGAATTTGAAATAAAATGGGGAGTACAAACTTCTACTGATGATAGAGAAGGTACTGTTATTGATAGATCTTTTAATATTCCTAATTATAAAGACATAAATATAAAATTAAAAAAATTTACAGGAACAATTCTTCAAGCTCCACCTAAAGCATCAGCTGTTAAGATCAATGGAGTTAGAGCATACAATCTATTTAGATCTAATAAGGAATTTGAAGTAAAAAAGAAATATGTACGCATATATGAATCAAATATTATTGATTCTACAAAAAATAGTTTAACTAAAATAAAAATAAGATGTGGCAAAGGATTCTATATCCGGAGTTTTGTAAGGGATTTGGCTGATCATTTAGCTACAAAAGGACATGTATTTTCGTTGAAAAGAACAAAAGTTGGAAAATTTTGCTTAGAGAATTCGATTTTACTGGACGATTTACTAAAAATAGGACAAACGCGTCAAGGATTTAGAGAAATTCACTCATCTGTATCTATGCTAGACGACATCTTGGCTTATGAAATAGATGATGAGAAACTAATTAAAGAAATTTCTCAAGGGAAGTCTATTAAAATTGATGCAAATTTTTTTTTAAAAGATTCTCTAAATTTAAGTGGAAGATCAATAGTTTTTTTAACAAACAAAAAAAATGTTCTCTCATTTGGCAAACTTGATGGAAGTTTGTTTAAACCGCAAAAAGTTTTGATATAGGAGTAACGATGTCGATAACAAAGGAAGGCAAACAAAAAATTATTTCAGAGTTTGCAATAAATAAAAAGGATACTGGTTCTGCAGAAGTTCAAATAGCTATTATAAGTGAAAGAATTAATAATCTGACAGGGCATTTTAAAAATCATAACCACGATAGTCATTCAAAAAGAGGATTGCTAGCATTGGTTAATAAAAGAAAAAAATTATTAAGTTATTTATTAAAAAAAGATAATTCAAAATATTTAGAGATTATAAAAAAACTTAAGATTCGAGGATGATAAAATACAATTAACATAAATTAATAAGAAAAAAGTAGGAAAAAATGGAAAAAATGTTTGAAATGAATAAAATAGAGATTGACTGGTGTGGAAAAAAATTAACTTTAGAAACTGGAAAGATTGCAAGACAAGCTGATGCGTCCGTAGTTGCAACGTATGGTGATACAACTGTAATGGCAAATGTATGCGCTGCTAAATTAGTTAAACCTGATATGGATTTTTTTCCACTAACAGTAAATTATCAGGAAAAATTTTATTCTGTTGGAAAAATACCAGGTGGTTTTTTTAAAAGAGAAGCAAGACCAACAGAAAAAGAAACTTTAGTTTGTAGATTAATTGACAGACCAATTAGACCTTTATTTCATAAAGATTTTAAGAATGAAACACAAGTTACGTGCACAGTTTTGTCTCATGATCAGGAAAACGATTCTGATATAGTAGCTATGATTGCAGCAAGTGCAGCGATAACACTTTCAGGTCTACCGTTTATGGGACCTTTAGGCGTGTCTAGAATTGGCATGATAGATAATAAGCTGATTGCTAATCCAACTCTAAGCGAAATCAAAGAATCCAAACTTGATCTTGTTGTTGCAGGAACTAAAGAAGGCGTACTGATGGTTGAATCAGAAGCTCATCAATTAACAGAAGAAACAATGTTAGAAGCTGTTATCCTTGGTCAAGAAACTTATAAAACTGTAATTGATTCAATAATTAAATTAGCAAAAAAAGCAGCTAAAGATCCCTGGATTATCGAAAAAAAAGATGATGAAATTAATAATTTACCATCAAAAATAGATTCAGAATATAGAGATAAATTTAAAGAAGCATATAAAATACAAGAAAAACAAAAAAGATCTGAAAAACTATCGACTATACGGGAATTAATAGCTGAAAAATATGTATCTGACACTGTATCCACAGTTGTTGTAGGTGATGCTGTAAAAAATATAGAAAAAGACATTGTTAGAGGAGAATTATTAAAATCAGGTAATCGAATAGATGGTCGCGACACCAAAACAGTCAGACAGATAAAATGTGAAGTTGGAGTTTTTGAAAGAACTCATGGCTCAGCCCTATTTACAAGAGGAGAAACACAAGCTTTAGTTGTAACAACTCTAGGAACAGGAATGGACGAACAACGAATAGATGCAATTACAGGAGAATATAAAGAAAATTTTATGTTGCATTATAATTTTCCACCATACTCTGTAGGTGAAGTTGGAAGGGCAGGCTTCACAAGTCGAAGAGAAATTGGACATGGTAAATTAGCATGGAGAGCTATTCATCCTATACTTCCTTTGTTAGAAAAATTCCCTTATACTTATAGAATTGTATCGGAAATTACTGAATCAAATGGCTCAAGTTCTATGGCTACTGTTTGTGGAGCGTCCCTGTCCTTAATGGATGCTGGAGTGCCAATTGAGAAACCTGTAGCGGGTATTGCTATGGGTTTGATTAAAGAAAAAGAAGATTATGTAATACTTTCTGATATTCTTGGAGATGAGGATCATTTAGGAGATATGGATTTTAAAGTTGCAGGTACCAAAGACGGTATTACATCTCTTCAAATGGATATTAAAATTACAAGCATAACATCTGAGATAATGAAAGAAGCGCTTGCACAAGCAAGAGAAGGAAGAATCCATATTTTAGAAGAGATGTCCAAAGCTCTTGATAAGACAAGAGATAATATTTCTAATTATGCTCCAACAATAACTACTATACAAGTTCATAAGGATAAAATTCGTGAAGTTATTGGGAAAGGGGGGTCAGTAATAAGAGAAATAACAGAAAAGACTGGTGCAAAAGTTGAAATCAATGATGAGGGGTTAGTTAGCATTGCTGCCGTGAATAATGAGTCTGGAAAAGCAGCTTTGGAATGGATTAATGGAATAGTAGAAGAACCGGAAATTGGAAAAACATATGAAGGAAAAGTAGTTAAACTGATGGATTTTGGAGCATTTGTTAATTTTATAGGATCCAAAGACGGCCTAGTGCATATTAGCCAATTAAAAAAAGAAAGAGTTGAAAAAGTAAGCGACGTCATTAATGAAGGCGATGTTGTAAAAGTTAAGGTTCTTGATATTGATTCTCGAGGAAAAGTAAAATTATCAATGAAAGAAGCAGAAATTGAATAACTAATTATGACAATTAACCTTCCAAAACTTATAGGCCATAGGGGGGTTAGGGATTTAGTACCAGAAAATACTATTCAATCAATTAAAAAAGCTATTGAACTCAATATTAAGTGGGTTGAAATTGATGTTAAAATTTCAAAAGACCACATACCTTTTTTACTTCATGATAGCAGTCTGGAAAGAACAACATCAGGAAACGGAAGTCCGCTTAATTATAAATACAGTGAATTATATAAATTAGACGCTGGTTCATGGTTTGATAAAAAACACAAAAATTTATATCCACCAACTCTAAAAGAAATCTTGGATCTTTGTTCACAAAAAAAAATTGGTGTAAACATTGAATTAAAACCCAACAAAGGCTCGGAAGAAGCGAATGCAGTAGCTATTGCAGAGCTAATAATGAAACATAAGTTTGATTGTCAATATTTTCTCTCTAGCTTCGATTGGTTCTCAGCAATTAAAATAAGAGAATTATTACCTGAATCATATGTGGGAATTCTGATAAATCGTTTTGATCAAAAAAATAATTTTACTAAAATGTTGAGCAAGTGTAATGAGCATAATTTTTTTTCTTGTGGTTTTAATATAACGATTATTTCTGATGAAGTTATTAAAATATGTAAGAATTACGGTATGTTTATAACTGTTTATTCATCACAAAATATAGAAAAAAATGAAGCTGAAGAACTTTGGAATTTAGGCGTAGACAGTATCTTTATTGATAATCCGACCTCCTATAAAAATATATTAGAATAAAATTTAGTGTTGAGGCATTCCAATTATATTAAATCCGCAGTCCACATAGTGTATTTCACCAGAAACTGCTTTAGACAAATCACCGACAAAATATAAAGCTGTATTTCCTAATTCTTCTAAACGAACATTTCTGTGAAGCGGTGAGTTTGTTTCCGTATATTTATATACTTCCCTTGCTTTGGCTATAGCCGCACCTGCTATTGTCCGCATCGGACCAGCTGAAATTGCATTTACACGAATATTATTTTTTCCTAAATCAACGCTGAGATACTTAACACTCATTTCCAAAGCTGCTTTAGCTACGCCCATAACATTGTAGTTAGGCATAACTTTATTTGCCCCATAAAAACTTAGTGTGAGTAAACTTCCGCCATTATTCATCATTGACGAAGCAAGTTTTGATATTTCAGTAAATGAATAACAAGAAATATTTAATGTATTAATAAAATTACTTAAAGAAGTATCTATATAACGCCCATTAAGCTCATCCTTATTGGAGAATGCAGCAGCGTGAACAACGAAATCAATATTATGCCATTTTTGATTGAGATCATCGAAGCATTTTTTTATAGAGTTTGATTGAGAAAAATCGCATTCGATTAATAATTTACTATTTATTTCTTTAGATAATGGCTTAATTCTTTTTAAAAGAGTATCATTTTGATACGTTAAAGCTAATTCTGCACCATGTTCAGAAAGCTTTTTAGCTATTCCCCACGCTATTGAATGATCGTTTGCAATACCAAAAATTATTCCTCTTTTACCTTTAAGCATTATATTTTGAAAATATTAAAGTTGCATTAGTTCCGCCAAAACCAAAACTATTTGACATCATATTTTGAATATTATCTTTTTGAATAGTTTCTAGAAGAATGTTATGATTCTTTGCAGCTTCATCCAAGTTATCTATATTTGCTGAACCGCATAAAAAATTATTTTCCATCATCAACAAACAATAAATTGCTTCATGAACACCTGTTGCTCCAAGCGAATGTCCAGTTAAAGATTTAGTTGAACTGAGATAGGGTATTTCATCTTTAAATAATTCTTTAATAGCTTCTAGTTCCTTAATATCCCCTATTGGTGTACTTGTTCCATGAGTGTTAATGTAATCGATTTTACCATTTACGGTTTTTAAAGCTTGTTTCATACATCTTAGAGCCCCTTCCCCAGAGGGCTGTACCATATCAAAACCATCTGAAGTTGCTCCATAACCGGTTATTTCAGCATATATTTTTGCACTCCTTGATTTAGCATGTTCATATTCTTCAAGTACAATAGTTCCACCTCCACCAGCTATTACAAATCCATCACGGTCAGAATCGTAAGCTCTTGATGCTATTTCAGGAGTTTCATTGTATTTTGAAGAAAGCGCTCCCATAGCATCAAATAATACAGACATTGTCCAATGTAATTCTTCACCTCCACCAGCAAAAATTATATTTTGTTTTCCTAGTTGAATCAATTCATAAGCATTTCCAATACAATGACTGCTTGTAGAACAAGCAGATGAAATAGAATAATTTACACCTTTGATTTTAAAAGGTGTAGCTAATGTTGCTGTATTGGTGCTAGACATTGTCCGTGGAACCATATAGGGGCCAACTTTTCTTGCACCTTTAGATTTTGCTAAATCATAAGCATTTAAAAAATTTTGAGTTGAAGGTCCTCCTGAACCAACAATAATGCCTGTCATTTCATTTGAAATATCATTTTCATCTAATCCAGAGTCTTCAATCGCATCTTTCATCGCAATGTAATTAAATGCCGCACCATCACCCATAAATCTAAGTATTCGTCGATCAATGTTTTCTTCAAGATTAATATTGGGTTTTCCATGTACAAGGCTGCGAAAAGAAAACTTTTCGTATTCTGGAGCTTTAACAATGCCTGAATTTAGGTTTTTAAGATTATGGACAACCTTTTTTTTTGTATTTCCAATACAGGAAACAATCCCAAGTCCAGTAACAACAACACGTTTCATATTTATTCACTTGAAGTGAATAAGCCAACTTTCATATCTTTAACTTCATAAATAGGTTTTTCATCAGCTATCATTATGCCATCGGCAATACCCATGATTAGTTTTCGAAGAATTAATTTTTTTAATGAAATGTGATAGGTAACTTTTTTTACAGTTTGAAGGACTTGTCCGGTAAATTTTACTTCACCAACCCCCAAAGCCCTCCCTTTTCCTGGTTGACCAAGCCAGCCCAAATAAAAACCAACAAGTTGCCACATTGCATCAAGACCGAGACAACCTGGCATTACCGGATCGTTTTTAAAATGACAATCAAAAAACCATAAGTTAGATTTAATATCCAGTTCAGCTACAACTTCTCCTTTTGAAAAATTACCACCATTTTCATTAATATTAGTTATTCTATCAAACATTAACATTGGAGGAAGAGGAAGTTGAGCATTGCCCCTTCCAAACAATATGCCCTTGGCACATTCAATGAGCTGATCATAACTAAAAGAACTTTTTTTCATATATTCAATATTGATATATATTTGTGAGATATTATCAATTAAATCTTTGCAGTCTGATTATTTTTTTTAAGATATTGACACTTAACATTCTTTTTTATTTTTAAATTATCAATTTTAAGAGTTTTAACATTAACCATTGTCATAATATTATCCAATTTTTTTTCTAAAAAGAAATTAATTGTTTTTTGCGCTACAATCAAACCAGCTATGCCAGTAGCAGTTCCTAAAACACCAACAGAGTCACATCTTGCTAAGTTTGGTTCTTTTTTATTTGGGAATATACATTGTAAACACAAATGTTCTGTTGGTAAATTGTTAAATAATGTAATTTGACTATCAAAGCCTACAGTGGAAGAACTTATAAGTGGGATTGATTTATCAACGCAATACTGGTTAATTAAAATCATTGACTTCCAATTGTCAGTAGCATCAATAACTAAAGAAGAATTGTATAAATCTTTATTGATATTTTTTGAATCTAGATGTGTTGATATTGTATCAATTTTACATTCAGGATTTGTACCATGTAATTTTTTTTTAGCAGTTTTTGTTTTTGATTTTCCTATATCATAAATAGAGTAAAGTATTTGTCTATTAAGATTAGTCTTTTGAATTAGGTCACCGTCAATTAATTTTAATATTTTAATACCAGCAGCAACTAAATATTGAGCAGCCGGACATCCAATACCGCCCAAACCAACTATTGTGATTTTTTTCTTTTGCAAATCATTAAATATTTTTTCATTGAATTCTTTTAAAATAAGATGTCTTGAAAATATTTGCAATTCTTGTTCAGAAATATTCATATCAGAAAATTTTTTTTTATTTTTCAAAATTATTTATAATTTTATTTACTAATATTTTAGCTACATTAATCTTTGTCATTCTTCTAAATTTATTTACTTCATTGTGGTCAACTATAGCAACTTGATTAAATTCTGATCCAAAAACATTATTTTTTTTACTGATTTTATTTACTACAATTAAATTACAATCTTTTGTGATTAACTTCTTTTTGGCATTATTAATATAATTGTTTGTTTCAGCTGCAAACCCAACGACAAACTCTGGTTTTATAGATGAATTTAAAGATATATTTTTCAGAATATCTGGATTTTTCTTTAATATGATTTTCTTAAGTTTTTCTTTTTTTATTTTATTAGTTGTTATTTTTTTTGGAGAAACATCACTTACAGCTGCAGTGAAAACTGAAACATCTGTTTTTAAATTTTTTTTAACAGCTTCATTCATTTCTTTAGCAGTTAAAACTTCAATAAATTTAACTTTGGGAGGGGGCTGTAAATTTGTTGGTCCACTAATTAATGTTACATTAGCGCCAACAAGCATTAATTGTTTTGCTATTTCAAAACCTTGTTTTCCAGATGAGTAATTTGAAATATAACGAACTGCATCAATTGGTTCTAAAGTTGGTCCTGCAGTCACTAAACATTTCTTTTTTTGAAGTTTTTTAGATCTTTTTAAGTAATTAAGAATAGTCTGTAAAATTCTATTATCACCAGATAATCTTCCTAAACCAATCTCTCCGCAAGATAAATAACCATAATCAGGACCAATAAATTCTACACCAGATTTTTGCAACTTTGTAACATTTTTTTTATTAATTTTATTGTTCCACATTTCTACATTCATTGCAGGCATAAATAATATTTGTTTATTTGAGGCAATTAAAGATGTACTAGCTAAATCATCTGCATATCCATGTGCAAATTTTGCAATAAGGTTTGCTGTTGCAGGACAAACAACTACTAGGTCAGATTTTCTTGTTAGTGTAATATGAAGCATTTTTCTGCCTCTTTCAGAACAATCATCGAATATTTTTCCTTTAATGCATTTTTGAACAATCTTTTTATTGATCATTTTTTTTGCACTATTTGTGATAATGCAATTTATATGAATTTTTTTATCAGATAATTTTTTTAAAATTATTGGACATTTTTTAACTGCTATTGATCCAGATATTATGAAAAGTAATTTCATTAAATCTTAAAACCTATATGAATGCTTACTATGCCATTAAACAAATTAATATAACTAGTCTTTTCAAACCCCACATTATTTATTTTACCTAACAAAATCTTTTGATTGGGAAATTGACTAATGCTTTCTTCTAAATATTTATAAGCATTTTTGTTATTGGCAACTTTTTCACCCATGAAAGGAACAACTTTGTTCTTATATTTAGAATACATTATATCTACCAAACCAGAAGTAGGCGCACTGAACTCAAGACAATAAAATATACCACCTGGTTTTAAAACCCTAAAAGATTCATGCAATGCTTTTTCTATGTATGTAATATTTCTTAAACAAAAAGAAATTACATATTTGTCAAAAAAATTATTTTCAAAAGGAAGATTTTCAGCGTTGGCATGAATAAATTTAATCTTATTTTTCTGTTGATCATTAAATTGTCTTTTTGCTTCATTTAACATTTTGAGATTTAAATCAACAGAATAGATTGATACATTCTTATTTTCTTTTAAAATAATTTTAGATAAATCACCTGTTCCTGATCCAACATCAATAATTCTTTCATTAGAATTAATATTCATAATTTCAATCAATCTTTTTTTCCAAAGTCGATGAGTTCCGAAACTCATAATATCGTTCATTAAGTTATATTTTTTTGACACTTCAGAAAATAATTTTTGTACTAAAGGAGTTTTCTTTTCCACTTTAATTTTTCTTTTGCCAAAATTAGTTTTTAGATTATTCATATTATTAATATGCCCGAGTTACCCGAAGTTCAAACAACTGTGCAAGGTTTGCAAATATTATTAAATAAAAAGATAATCAATATAAAAATTTATACAACAAAACTAAGGTATGAAATACCAAAAAACATACAAAAAATCCTCAAAAATAACAAAATCATTAAAATTTATAGAATTGGAAAATATATTGTAGTTAATTCACAAAATCATTACTCTTTGATTTTTCATCTTGGGATGTCAGGTAGGTTGCGGATCTTAAAACCATCGGCATTTGTTAAAAAAAAACATGATCATTTTATTTTAAAAACAAAAAAAAATATATTAATATTTAATGATGCAAGAAGATTTGGTTTTATTGATTTATTCAGGACAAAAAAAATATCTAAAAAGCATTATATATCTCGATTGGGGTTGGATGCATTAGATAGAAAGTTAAATGAACTATATTTTAGAGATAAAATTTATAAATCAACTGTTCCTATAAAACAAATATTACTCAATCAAGAAATAGTAGCAGGAATAGGTAACATTTATGCAAATGAAATACTTTATGATGCCAAAATATCGCCTTTTATGAAAGGTTGTTCATTAACAATTTTAGAAATAAAAAAAATTATCAAATCAATTAAGAAAATATTGAGAATAGCAATAGATTCGGGCGGGTCGACGTTAAAAGATTATGTATCAGTTGATGGGACTGTAGGTAATTTTCAAAATAACTTCAAAGTTTATAATCGAGATGGGCAAAAGATATTAGAACACAAAATAAAACGGATTATGCAATACGGCAGACCTACCTTTTACTGTCCTGATATACAATTAATTTCAAAAAAAACATAAAAAAGATCTAAAAAGTAAAACTTAATTATATTGACAATAGTTTGTTACTAAATATAAGTCATTGCAACATGGCAAATCACAAATCAGCGAAAAAGCGGTGCAAACAAGCACTAAAACGCAATGAAGTCAATAGATCATTGTTAAGTAAAATAAAAAATAATATTAATATTTTTCATTCTCTTGTCCCCTCTAACAAAACTGATGAAATACAAAAATCACTTGGCTCCGTCAATTCAGCTTTGGCTAAGGCAGTTAAAAAAGGCTTAATTAAAAAAGAATTCGCTTCTAGAAAGTTATCCTCGTTATCAAACACTATTTATAAAAAATAATATTTTTTCTTTTTTTTTACTTTTATTCTTGCTAATTTTCTCTAAAGAGTGTTGTCTACATACTATAATTGGTGATTGAAATCTTTGTGGTTTTTTGATCTTTTTGTCAAAGTTTGAAAATAAAGCAAAGTTTAAAAATAAAGATCGGTGGTGATTTAATGGAAGATTCTTTTTTAGATTTTGATGAAAAAAAATGGTTAAATCTTAAAAAGGATCTTAAAAAAATTGTAGGCGATACAGCTTACAATAATTGGTTAAGGCAACTCACCTTTTTATCTGTTAAAAACCAAACAATTTCTTTTTCAGTTCCAACTAAATTTCTTAGAGATTGGGTTGTAAATAATTATGCTGATAAAATTAAAAATCAGTGCAAAAATTATATAAAAAATATAGAAGCTATTAAATTTGTTGTAAAACCTGCTGGAGGCAGAGTTGTGCCGGGCACAGCCAGAATAATAAAAAATACTGATAATCAATGGAAAAATTCTTTAGATATTAGATCTGCTCAATCATCTTCTTCTAACGATTTTGGTGCACCATTAGATCCAAGATTTACTTTTGATAATTTTGTTGTTGGTAAGCCCAATGAACTTGCCTTTGCGGCGTCCGAAAGAGTAGCGGAATTAGAAAATGTTACATTTAATCCACTTTTTCTTTACGGTGGTGTGGGGCTTGGCAAAACACATTTAATGCATGCTATAGGTTGGAAGATTAAAGAAAAAAGCCCCGATAGAAAAGTTATTTATCTTTCAGCAGAAAAATTTATGTATCAGTTTGTCAGGGCGCTTAGGTATAAAGACACATCTGCATTTAAGGAACAATTTAGATCAATTGATATATTAATGATTGATGATGTTCAGTTTATTAGTGGAAAAGATAACACTCAAGAAGAGTTTTTTCATACTTTTAATGCTTTGATTGAACAAAATAGACAAATTGTAATTTCAGCTGACAAATCACCTTCGGATTTGGACGGAGTGCAAGAAAGATTAAAATCAAGACTCGGATGCGGTCTAGTAGCGGATATCCATCCTACCACATACGAATTAAGATTGGGCATACTAATTGAAAAAGCTCAAAAGCGAGGAGTAGAAATTCCTTCAAAAGTTTTGGAATTTTTATCACACCGCATTGTTTCAAATGTAAGAGAAATGGAAGGGGCTCTTAATAGATTGGTCGCTCATGCAACTTTAGTAGGGACATCTATAACAGTTGAAACAGCACAAGTTGTTTTACAAGATTTACTAAAATCAAATAATAAAAAAATAACGATTGAAGAAATTCAAAAAAAGGTAGCTGAGCATTTTAATATCAGACTCACTGATATGCACTCTCCAAGACGATCCAGGTCTGTTGCTAGACCTCGTCAAATAGCAATGTATTTAGCCAAATCAATTACCTCAAGATCTTTACCTGAAATTGGCCGCAAGTTTGGTGGAAGAGATCATACAACTGTTATGCACGCGGTTAAAAAGATTGAAGAATTAAAACAAGAAGATAACAATTTTAATGAAGACATAGAGCTATTAAAAAGATTAATAGATTCTTAAACTTTTATTGGTTATAATTTTCTTAAAATGAAAATTTCAGTTGAAAAAAATAGTATTTTTAAATCTCTTTCACATGTGCAGAATATTGTTGAAAAGAAAAATACTATTCCAATTTTATTAAATATTTTAATTGAAGCTAAAAATAATTCCATTGTATTATCTGCAACTGATATGGATATATCAATTACAGAAACATTTAATTGTAATGTAATTGAAGAAGGTTCCGTTACAGTTTCAGCACATACTCTTTATGATATTATTCGAAAATTACCAGATGGAAGCGAAGTTGAATTTATATCAAACGATGGCAAAATGTTTTCTATAAGGTCGGGAAAATCAAGATTTTCTTTAGGGTGTCTTCCAAAGGAAGAATTTCCAATTATTGAAATAGGAAAATTAAATTTAGAATTTTCAATAGATTCTCAAATTTTTTTGAAGTTGATTGAAAAAACTCGTTTTGCTATATCAAATGAAGAAACTAGATACTTTCTTAATGGTATTTATTTTCACAAAAAAAGTTTAGAAAATAAACAATATTTGTCAATGGTTGCAACTGATGGACACAGACTTGCAAAAATTGATTGTATTTCAAAGGAAAACTTACCCGAAATGCCTGGAGTTATTATTCCTAGAAAAACTATCAATGAACTTTGTAAATTATTAGCTGATATTACTGGAACAATCAAAATCAATCTTGACCCTAATAAAATTATATTTTTTATAAATAAATCAGTTTTAGTATCTAAATTAATTGATGGAAATTTTCCAGATTATGAAAAAGTAATTCCAAATAACAATACTAATGTCTTAAAAATAGATCGAGGTATTTTTTCTATGGCTGTAGATAGAGTAAGTACTATCATCAATGAAAAATCACCAGCAATTAAATTTAAATTATTAAAAAATTTAATGAATATATCATCAGTTGATTCAGAAAGTGGCTTAGCAACGGAAGATATTATAACTGAATACTCAGGCAATCAAATGGAGATTGGTTTTAATTCTAAATATATTTTGGAAATGATAAATAATTTAGAAGATGATAAAATAACTCTTAGTTTTAATGATACCTCATCTCCTGTAATTGCAACAGAACAATCAAATCCAGATCTGACTTATGTTCTAATGCCAATGAGAGTTTGATTTTTTTGAATTTTTTTCAAAATATCAAATTAGAAAACTATAGAAACTTTAATTATTTCGAAATTGATTTTACACCAGGTTGTAATGTTTTAATTGGAAAAAATGGATCAGGTAAAACAAATATATTAGAGTCAATATCTCTTTTTGAAAAAGGGAGAGGATTGAGAAAAGATAACATTAATAATTTAGTTAATCAAAATAATGACAAAAAAAAATTTAATGTCACGTCTCTTTTTTTACATGATAAAAAGGAAATTAATTTGCTTTTATTCAATCAAAATAACACTATTAACTCACAAAAAAAATTATTAATTAATAATAGCTCTTCAAGTGAATCAACTAAATATTTTGAAAATTTATTTTCACTAATTTATTTCTTGCCAGAAATGGAAAGATTATTTCTTAATAGCCCTTCTGTTAGAAGAAATTTCTTAGATAGATTAATTTATAGTACTGATAAAAATTATAGTAGATTAATCAATATTTATAAAAAAAATATATTTGAAAGATATAAAATATTAAAAGATTATAGCTATGATTATGAATGGGTTAATACTTTGGAAAAAAAAATTGCTGATTTAGGAATTAACATCTATAAAAAAAGACTTGAACATATTTTAATTCTTAATACGAATCTAAAAAATTTACATAGTTACAAAAAATATTGTTATAGGATATTATTAGATATCAATGATGAATTTATTAATGATAAAAAAAAAGATTTAGAAAAATTATCAGAAAAATATCTTGAAGATCTTAAAAAAAATAGGGAATTTGATGCAGTTTTCGGTGGCTGTAAGATTGGACCTCATAAATCTGATATAGTTGGCTACAATATTAAAAACAATATTAATATTAACCAATTTTCAACTGGTCAACAAAAAACTGTCATATTATTAATTATTTTAGCTCATTGTAATTTTTTAATTAATGAACTAAAAAAAAATCCAATAATTTTTTTTGATGAAGTTTGTTCACATTTAGATTTAGAAAATAGAAAACTCTTATTGGATTTAATTGAGACCCTAAATGTTCAGATATTTATAACAGGTACTGGAAAAAATTTTTTTTCTTTTCTATCAAAAAATGCTAGTTATTGTAATATAAAAAAAAATAATGAATAAATCTTTATACACGTCTGACTCCATAAAAGTTTTAAAAGGCTTAGAAGCAGTAAGAAAAAGACCTGGCATGTATATTGGTGATACCGATGATGGCTCAGGTTTACACCAGATGATTTATGAGATAGTTGATAATTCGATTGATGAAACTTTAGCAGGCTATTGTGATGAAATCTTTGTAATATTAAATACTGAAGGTACAATTACTGTTGAAGATAATGGTAGAGGAATCCCAGTAGAAATTCATAAAACTGAAAAAATACCTGCGGCTCAGCTTATAATGACAGAATTACATGCTGGTGGAAAATTTGATCAAAATAGCTATAAGGTTTCAGGTGGCCTTCATGGAGTTGGGGTATCAGTTGTAAATGCCCTTTCAGAAAAACTTTCACTTGAAATTAACAGAGATGGAAAAATCCATTATATGGATTTCATTCACGGTGTAGTTAACAACGAATTAAAAGAAAAAGGTAGTTCTAAAGAAAATAATAACGTTTTTTATACTGGGACAAAAATTACTTTTTTACCATCCAAAAAAACTTTTAATAATATCAATTTCAATTTTAAAACAATTGAAAACAGACTTAGGGAATTAGCATTCCTTAATAAAGGTGTAAAAATTACCCTTGTAGACAGGAGATCTGCAAAAGAAAATTTAATTGAATTAAATTATCAAGGGGGAATTAATGAATATGTTAGGTTTTTAAATCAAAATAAAAACCCAATTCATAAAGGTCCTATATATTTTAGTTCAAATAAAAATAATGTATTAGTTGAATGTTCTTTACAGTGGACAGATAGCTATCATGAAAATACCTTATGTTTTACTAATAATATTGCACAAAGAGATGGGGGCGCGCATTTAGCTGGTTTTAGAGGTGCCTTAACTAGAAGTATTATTAGCTATGTTAATTCTAAGGCAAAGAACAAAATAAACATAACAGGTGATGATGCAAGAGAAGGACTTACTTCTGTTATTTCAGTAAAACTTTCAGATCCTAAATTTTCAAGTCAAACCAAAGACAAATTAGTTTCATCAGAAGTTAGACCTGTTGTTGAGTCTGTAAGTTTAAGCAAACTAGAGCAATGGATGGAAGAAAATCCATCAGAAATTAAAAAAGTAATTGAGAAAGTTTTTGAAGCTTCAAGTGCTAGAGAAGCTGCTAGAAAGGCTAGAGAATTAACTCGAAGAAAAACTGGATTAGAAAGCTCATCTCTTCCTGGTAAATTAGCGGATTGTCAAGAGAAAGATCCTGAAGAATCAGAGCTATTTATTGTTGAAGGCGATTCTGCTGGCGGTTCAGCAAAACAAGGTAGAGATAGAAAAAATCAAGCTATTCTTCCTTTGAGAGGAAAAATTTTAAATGTTGAAAGATCTAATACAAAACAAATACTAACAAGCAATGAGATTGGCGCCCTTATTACAGCCATAGGAGCAGGCGTTGGTAATCCTACAGGTAATGCTGAAGAAGATAAAGCAGATGGAAAGTTTGATTTGAAAAAGATGCGATATCACAAAGTTATTATTATGACAGATGCCGATGTTGATGGAAGTCATATTAGAACTTTATTATTAACTTTCTTTTATAGACATATGAAACCTCTAATTGAATCGGGAAGACTTTATATCGCCCAGCCTCCATTATACAGATCTAAAAAAGGTACCTCTGTTCAATATTTAAAAAATGAAAATGAAATGGAAGAATTTTTAATGAATGAAGGATCTAAAAATTTAATAATGGAAAAACCTTTGAGCAATAAAAAGATTAATCAAATTTCAGGAAAAGATTTAATGACATTGATAAAACTTGCAAAAAAATCTCAAAAATTAATATTACCTTTAACCAGGAGAATTGATAATAAAATAATTATTGAACAAGCGGCAGTTATTGCTGCACTTAAACCAGAGTCGTTAGAAAATAAAGAGATTGGTCTTGAAATTGCAAAATATTTAGAATTAAGATTAAATACAATTGGTGAAAAGATTTGGAAGGTAAATTATCAAAAAAATAATTTAATAATTAACAAAGAAGTAAGAGGTGTAAAACAAATTTATTATATTAATAAAGAATTTCTCAGCACCCCAGAAGCAAGATTATTAAATGAATTGCGAAAACCATTAATGGATAACTTTGGTTTGTTAAAAAATGGATGTGCTGGTGTTATAAAAAATTCTTCAGTACAATATAATATTAACGGTCCATTAGATTTAATTGAAAAAGTTTTGGAGATGGGAAAATCAGGGATTCAAATAAACCGTTATAAAGGGTTGGGAGAAATGAATCCTGAGCAACTTTGGGAAACTACAATGGATAAAAATTTTAGATCACTATTAGTTGTAAAAATTGATGAAGTAAACGAGGCTAACAATATATTTGAAACATTAATGGGAGATGTTGTTGAGGGAAGAAGAAATTTTATCCAAGAAAATTCCCTAAAAGTTGCCAATTTAGATATTTAGTATTTTATTATATATGGTTAGTTTACTAAATTCACTTTCTAATAATATATTATTGAGCAATCTTATTAAAATTAGATGGATTGCAATTATCGGACAACTTTTTGCAATATTATTAACTTTTTTTTATTTTAGAATTCAAATATTAATCATACCTTGTCTATTTGTTGTATTATTATCAACATTAGTAAATATTTTAAGTCTTTTTATAAAAAAAAAAGATGATTATTTAACAGATAAAGAGGCATTCTTTTTTCTATTATTTGATACTTTTCAACTAGCATTGCTATTATATTTAACAGGAGGTATATATAATCCTTTCTCATTACTTCTTATAGCTCCCTTAATAATATCGGCATCATATTTACATTTTATTTTTTCAGTAATTTTATCTTCATCATCAATTTTGATAGTGATTATTATAAGTTTTTTCTTTATTGAGATTGATTGGCCCGGGAAATTTATTGTTCCGAACTTATTTACATACGGATTGTTATTATCTTTAATTATTTCATTAATATTTATTGCTGTTTATGTTTATATATTTGCCTCTTCTTCTAGAAATATTTCTAAAGCTTTAAATCAAACACAAATTGCTTTATTTAATCAGAAAAAATTATCAGAAGTTGGCTCATTAAGTGCAGCTGCTGTACACGAATTAAGTACTCCGTTAAATACTATTTTTTTAATTTTGGATGATCTACGTAGCAATAAATTAGTATGTAAAAGTTCTAAAATTAAAAGAGAAGTTGATGTAATGAAATCGCAAGCAGAAAGATGTAAAAATATTTTATTGAAATTATCCGAGAATCCTCAAAATTTAAAAGATGATTTTTTTGATCAGACAACGCTGTCAAATATTATAAGAATGAATTTTGATAAATTTAATAACAAAAATATAAAACTTAATATTAGTATTTTAAAAAAAGATATTGAACCAAAAATTTTATTTAAAGATGAATTAATGTATGGCATAGGCAATATTATTCAAAATGCAATCCAACACAGTTATAAAGAAATTAAGATAAATATTTCATGGTCTAATTTACATATAAATATTGAAATTATTGATGATGGTGATGGTTTTAAAAAAGAGGTTTTAGATAAAATAGGAACTCCATATGCTTCAAATACTAAAAAAAACAGCATGGGTTTAGGTATTTTTATTGCAAAAAATTTAATTGAAAATATTGGGGGTAAAATATATTTTAAAAATAATATAAATGCAAATGGATCTGTTGTTAATATTGAGCTAAATAATAACATTTTAAAAATATGAACAAAGAATTAATAATAATTGATGATGATCTTCCATTTAGAATTAGGTTGTCGAAATCTATGGAAAAAAAAGGTTTCAAGGTAGAAACTTTTGGTGATACCAAAAAATCAAAGGAAAGAATTAAAGAAAAATTATTTGATTATGCAATAGTTGATATGAGATTAGAGAATGGATCTGGTCTTGAATTGATAAAATTAATAAAAAAGATTAATCCTAAAACCAGATCCCTTCTTCTTACTGGATATGGAAATATCGCTACAGCGGTTGCAGCAATTAAGTCTGGTGCTGCTGATTATATAACTAAACCAGCAGAAATAGATCAAATATATGAATCCCTTATTTCTTCGAAAGATATTTTACCTTCCCCTCCATTAAATCCAATGTCAGCTGATAGAGTTAAATGGGAACACATACAAAGAGTTTTTATTCAATGTGAGAGAAATGTAACTAAAACTGCAAGAAAACTTAGGATGCACAGAAGAACACTTCAAAGAATTCTTAATAAACACGCTCCAAGAGAATAACTTAATGAAACTTTCTATTATAGTACCTGTATTTAATGAAATTAATTATATTGAAGAATTAACTAATGAATTAAAGAATATTTTTATTAATGAAAATGTCGAATATATATTTATCAACGACGGATCTAATGATGGATCTGAAAAATGGTTAGAAAATTATATAAAAAAACAACCAGAAGAAAATAACAAATTTGTTAATTTAACAAAAAACACCGGAAAAGGTAATGCGATACATCAAGGATTAAAAATATCTACAGGTGATCATATCCTTTTTCAAGATTCTGATCTTGAGCTTGATACGAAAGACTCGTTTGAAATGTATCAAATCATTAAAAAGGACAAAATGATAAATTGTGTTTTTGGTAGTCGTTATCTTACAGGAAAATTAAAAAGTAATAAAAATTATTTTAATGAATTTGTGGGAAGAATCAATTCTTTTATTTTTAATATCTTATTTTTCCAATCCTTAAGCGATGTACATTGTGGGTCAAAAATAATATCAAGAGAAGTAATAAAAAAAACTAATTTAACAATTAAGGATTTTGGTTTCGAAATTGATCTTGCTTCACAAATAGCTAAAAATAATTTTGATATATTTGAATATGGAGTCTCTTATTATGCACGATCTTTCAAAGAAGGAAAAAAAATAACATGGATTGATGGTTTAAAAACTTATTACTATTTATTTAAAACTAGGTTTGTTGATAATGATCTCTCCACACAATTTTCAATATTATTTTCTTCCGCATATATGATGTATATTGGATCACATTTTAGTATGGGATTAGGAAATTTATTGATGATATTAATTACATGTATAACTGGTCTTTTTATCGGATTAAAAAGAAAAGCAGCCTCTTCTTCATTAATTTATTTATTTTGTTTTATTGGAAGTCTTTTTAGTAAAGGAAATGGAAAAATATACACTGTTGTCTTAGGTTTTATTATAGGGTTATACCTCTCAAAAAAAATTAGCATATTAATTGGAAAAACAACAAAAAATAGATTTATTCGTTTTTTTGTTTGAGGTTACTTAATGTCAAACAAATACCAATAATATAAAAAGTACTTATACCATTCCAATTCTTTAATAAACTTCCAGTGGACATAATTGGCCAAAACAATATCAATAAAGTTGAGAGTGAAATTAGACTGTAATTGTTAAAATTATTGGTGAATATGTAGTTAACTACAAAATAAAGATAAATTAAGAAAAATATTAAACCAAATATTCCTGTTTCTACTATCCATTGTAAATAAATATTATGGGGATGGCTAGGACAGCTATAATTTTTTATTAAGTTTTTGTATCTATCATCATTTTTACATAAATATGTAAAATTATTCATTCCGACTCCTTGCAACTTGTGATCATTAAACATCTTTATACCAAGATTATAAATTTGGCCATATGGTGAATCTTCGAAGTTTTTTATAATTTCTACGAAACGGGGTTGTAAATTAATAATTTTTTTGCATCTTATTTGACTATTATCATTACAAATATATTCTTTTTCTATTTTTAATCCAAGATGATAGGGGGTTGATTCTAGCACCTTGTAGTCATTGTAAACTGGATGAATTTTACTTATTAAAAAAACCACAAAAAAAATTAATAATAAAGATAGTAAAAAAACCACCCTCTTTTTTTGGTAGAAAATAAATAAAAATAGTATTCCAAGTAGAAATGTAGCAAAAGCCATCCTCTCTCCAGATACAAAAGTTACAGTACCTATTAATGTTAAATAAGTAATAGAATAAATGTTCTGTTTTGTTTTATTTTTTATATTAACAATTAAATAAACTAAGCCAATTAAACCAAATTTAGAAACGTATGCGCCTGGAATTAATTCTTTGTAAAAAGGACCTGTTAGTCTTCCATACCAATTAGGAGTGAAACCAAGCAAATCCTTTCCAAATCCAAATTTTGGATCATAATTTATAAATTGATAAAGGGAATCTATACAAACAAATATTACAGAAAAAAATATTATGCCTGCGGAAATTTTTAAATATCTATTATTATGAAAAATTAAAAAAATTAAGAAAATGGGCAGAGCTAAATAACGCACAAATATTGTAGAATCTCGATAAGCCAAGAAAACATTTTCAGCAAATAGACTTATAAATAAAAAAAAAAACCAATAAATTATTGAAAATTTAACAAAAATATTATTATAAATATGCTTATAAGATTTATGAATAAATATGCTAAATAAAAAAAAAATTACTGAAAAAGTTACAGTTAAATCTGGAATTGCTGGCCCGGTAATAAGAGTTATTGGTAAAATTAAAAGGAAAAAAGTAAAAAAGTAATTTAATCTATATATCATGATTTTTTATTAGATTAATAAAAACATCCTCTAAATCACTTTCATATGTATTAATTTCATAAAAAGAAATATTATTTTTATTTAATATTTCTATTATTTCTTTTAATTGCGTAATGTTTTTATCATAATTAACCAATAATTTATTATTTTCAATAACTGGATTATATCTATTTAAATCATAAGGTATTTGAATTTTTTCATCTAAAGCAAAACTAACAGTTTTTTTCCCAATTAAATTTAAAATATTTTCTTTTGTATTACTTTTAATAATTCTGCCTTTATTTATTATTGTAATATGATCACATAAATTTTCAGCTTCCTCTAGATAATGGGTTGTCAGGCAAATTGTTGCTCCTTTTTTGTTTAGATCTTTAAAATATTTCCATAAATTTTTTCTCAATTCAACATCAACACCCGCAGTTGGTTCATCTAATATAATTATTTTAGGATTATGAACTAATGCTTTAGCAACCAACAGTCTTCTCCGCATGCCTCCTGAAAGAGTTCTCGCATATGCATTTTTTTGTTCTAGCAATCCAAGATTACTTAATATTTCTTCGCTTTTTCTATCTTTTTTTCTAACACCGTAAAGGCCTGCTTGTAATTCTAATAGCTCTATTGGGGTAAAGAAAGGATCGATATTCAGTTCTTGTGGCACTATGCCAATTTTCTTTCTGCATTCTTTTGCGTCTTTATCAATATCTATTCCGCATATTTTTATTTTACCTGAATCTTTTATTACAAGACTTCCTAAAATATTTATAAAAGTTGACTTGCCAGCTCCGTTAGGCCCAAGCAAACCATAGATCGACCCTTTTGGAATGTTTATATTAAAATCAATTAGGGCCTTTATATCCACCCCCTTTTTTTTATTGTATGTTTTATTAAGATTTTCTGCTTTTATAGAAAAATTATAATCAGACATTTTAAGAGTTATAAACTATATAACTTTTAAATAAAATGGACAAACAGAATAGATTAATACTTATCGATGGCTCTGGTTACATTTTTAGAGCTTACTACGCTTTACCCCCAATGAGTAGAAAAGATGGGACTCCTGTTAACGCGGTATTCGGATTTATTAATATGCTTGTAAAGTTAATAGAAGACTACAGTAGTGAAAAACTTATAGTAATTTTTGACGCTGCTAGAGAAAATTTTCGTAATAAAATTTACCCGCAATACAAAGCTAACAGAGGAGAGACACCTGAAGATTTAATACCTCAATTTGATTTAATAAAAAAAAGCGTACAAGCATTCAATATTCCTCAATTAGAATTAGAGGGATTTGAAGCGGATGATATTATAGCAACATATACTAATCTTGCACAAAAATTGAATATTCCTTCTTTGATTGTTTCTTCAGATAAAGATTTAATGCAATTGGTAAATGATAACGTTGAAATGCTTGATCCTATGAAAAATAAAAGAATTGGAATTAGCGAAGTAGTTGAAAAATTTGGTGTAAAGCCAGATAAAGTTATTCAAATACAAGCGCTTACAGGAGATAAAATAGATAATATACCTGGCGCGCCTGGTATCGGACCAAAGATAGCAGCAGAATTGATCAAACAATTTGGCGATATTGAGGGATTAATAAAGAATGTTAATGATATTAAGCAAGAAAAAAGAAAAAAAACAATTCAGGAATCTAAAGAAGATATTAGAATTAGTCTTGAGCTTGTTAAACTTGATAAAAATATCAGGCTACCACTGTCAATTGAAAAAATAATACCTTACAAAAAAATACAAAACAGCTCAGAAGACATAAATAAGTTTTTACTCGAGCAAGGCTTTAAAGCAATTATTCAACGTTTAGAAAATAATCCATTTATTAAAAAAAATATAGATGAGTCAGTAAATATAAAAGAAAAAACTAAAACAAAGTATATTACTATAACATCTATTGATAAGTTTAATTCTATTATAGATAAAATTAACAAAGTTGGTATTTTCGCAATTGATATAGAAACAGATTCTTTAGATATAGAGAAGGCTAATCTTGTTGGAATTTCATTATGCCATAATGAAAACTTTGCATATTATATTCCAATCAATCACAAGGATTTTCTTAATAAAAAAAAAATTCAAGAACAAATTACAGAAAAAAAAATTTTGTCTAGTATTAATTCTATTTGCTCAAATACAAGCATATTAAAAGTTGGTCAGAATATCAAATATGATATGCGTGTTCTTAAGAAATATGGGATTAAATTTAATGCAATAGCTGACACTATGTTGATGTCGTACGCTCTTGATAATGGCATTACAAGGCATGGCATGGACGATCTAGCGTTTCTACATTTTAATCATTCAACTATTAAATTTAAAGATGTTGTTGGCTCTGGGAAAAAACAGATATCTTTTGATTATGTTAATCTTGAAGAAGCTTCGGAATATGCCGCAGAAGACGCCCTCATAACATTAAAACTTTTTAATTTTTTAAAAGAAAGATTAGTTAAGGAAAAAAGTTCATATGTTTATGAAAAAATCGACAAACCCTTAATACATGTATTATGCTTAATGGAGGACTATGGGATAAAAATTGATCATAAGCAATTAAAGCAACTAAGCTTAGAGTTTCAAAACCAGAGCGAAAAATTAGAAAAGAAAATATTTAATATCACAAAAAAGAATTTTAACATTGGTTCACCCAAGCAATTGGGGAAAATTCTATTTATTGATATGAAAATAAAAGGTGGTAAAAAAACTAAAACTGGAACCTATTCAACTGATTCGGTAATTTTAGAGAACTTGGCTCATCAAGGCTATGATATTGCTAAACTTGTTCTTCAATGGCGGGAATTAACAAAGCTACGTTCAACCTATACTGAAGCACTTCTTGAACAAGCAGAGGATGAAACAAGTCGCGTACATACTTCATACTCTACAGCTACCACGCTGACCGGTCGATTAAGCTCAAATGACCCCAACTTGCAGAATATTCCTATCCGCACTGAAAACGGAAAAAAAATTAGAAATGCTTTTATTGCTGAAGACAATAACAAATTGGTCAATTTCGATTATTCACAAATTGAATTACGATTAGCTGCTGAGACATCCAAAGATAAAAATTTTATTGAAGCGTTCGTTCAAGGCGAAGACATTCACAATTCAACAGCTAAAGAGATCTTTAACTTGAAAGATAAAGATATAACAGCTGATCATCGGCGTAAGGCTAAGACAATTAACTTTGGCATAATTTACGGTATTACTCCTTATGGACTAGCTAGGCAATTATCTATTTCCAATACGGAAGGAAAACAATACATTCAGGATTACTTCACGCGCTTTCCGAAAATCAAGGATTATATGGATTATCAAATTAACTTTGCCAAAACCAATAACTACGTGGAAACAATTTTCGGCAGGAGATGCAACATTAGAGGAATTAATGATAAAAATTTTACACTTCGTGGATTTGCAGAAAGACAATCAATTAATGCGCCTATTCAAGGAACAGCCGCGGATATAATCAAGCTTGCAATGATTGAGATTCATACTAAAATTTTATCAAAAAAAATTAATGCTAAAATGCTTTTGCAAGTTCATGATGAATTGGTATTTGAAATAGAAGACAAATATGTGGAAGAGACCATTCCCCTGATTCGAACAATTATGGAAAAAAATCACTTGGCATATAAAGATTTCACTGTACCCCTGACAGTAGATCACAGTGTAGGATCTAATTGGGGGAGCGGCAATAAATGAAAAAACTATTATTAATCATTTCTTTGTTTGTATTTTCACAATCTGGTTTTGCGAAAGAATATCCTAACTTTTGGAAGATGAATATTCAATGCAAGGATGGTGGGGATAAATGGTACGAAGCCCATTTTGTTGTTGATGCACTTCAATGATTAAAAGAAAAAAAAAATCAAATCCAATAGCTAAGGATCTCAGAACGCCTAAGTACAAACAACGATCTGTTAAAAGCAAGAAAGTCTACAATAGGAAGAAAAAAGCTATTTCTTAATAATTTTCATCTGGAGCATTAAAGGCCAACCATTTTTCCAACTCATGATGTCCTCCCACATGCTTATCATTAATTATGATTTGGGGGAATGTTTTGGCATTCGGAAATTTTGCAAAAAAATCTTCACGCGTATAATCCTGGTCTAACATAAGAATCTTAGGATTATATTTTTGTAACCGGATTTTTGCTCTATCGCAATATCCACAATTAGTTTTAGAATAGATTTCAACGTTCATTCAGAACGCTTCATCAAAAGCAAGAACCCTATCTCTTGGACGTTGATATTCAGATACTCTTTTTTCGAAAAAGTTTGTAACATTTTGAACATCTAAAGCCCTCATGAAATCAAAAGGATTTTCAGTATTAAACACTCTTTCAAATTCGAATAAATCAGCAATGCGATCAGCAACAGCCTCAATATATTCACACATTAATTCTTTATTCATTCCAATCAAATCAACGGGTATTGCTGCTGTAACAAATTCCTTTTCAAAAGATACTGCTTCTCGCACTATTTCTTCAAATTCTGATTGTTCAACATCGCCACCAATTAAACCCATATCTTTAATATCAGAATCAGAAAGCGTCCCGTTATTGTATTTGTCTCTTAGGGTTCTAAACATAAGAGATGAAAAACTAAAATGCATACCCTCATCTCTTGCTATCCAGTCGTTTGACAGAGCCAGACCAGGCAGCAACCCTCTTTTTCTAAAATAATAAATTGCGCAAAAAGAACCGGCAAAAAAAAGACCTTCAACAAGTCCAAAACCGATGAGCCTTGTAAGTAAATTTTGATTTCCATTCAGCCATTTTAAAACCCATTGGGCCTTACGGTTGATACAGGATACATTTTCTATAGCAGAAAAAAGTCTGTCTTTTTCTTCAGCATTTGTAACATATGCTTCTATTTGTAATGCATACATTTCGGCATGAATTGATTCATTAAGCATTTGTATGGATATAAAACAGCGCGCTTCTGGGATAAGGATTTCATTATAAAATCTGCTAGCAAGATTTTCATTTATCATTGCCTCAGAATTTGCAAAAAAAGCTAGCACAGTTTTAATGAAATGTTTTTCACCTTCATTTAAAGTTTGAAGATCCCTTAAATCATCTTGCAACGATACTTCTTCTGGAGTCCAAAAAGCTTGAATGTGTTGTTTATATCTATCCCATATCTCTTGGTGCTGGATGGGAAAAATTGATTTACAACCTTTTGTTATCATTATTAAACTTTTAATATTTTATGCAGAGCATGTTAAGCATTCTTCTGTCGTATCTGTTGTATTATTGTTAAGAAAATTTTCTTTAGCCTTTTTTTCTGAGGAAACAGTAACCTTTACAGCATCAACAGCAGAGCGACTTCTTAAATAATACATCCCAGTTTTAAGCCCTTTTCCCCATGCATACATGTGCATAGAATTGACTTTTCCAAATGTGGGGTTCGAAAGCCACAAGTTCATTGACTGAGTCTGATCAATAAATGGCGCCCTGTCTGCCGCCATATCAATAACAATGCGTTGAGAAGTTTCCCAAACAGTTTTATAAATTTCTTTCAAATCTTTTGGAAAATTTGGAATGTTTTGAACAGATCCATTTTCTAAAATGATATTGTCCCTCATTGTTTTGTCCCATAAATTTCTTTTTGATAGTTGTTTAACTAAGTGACGATTAACTAGTAAAAATTCACCTGATAAAGTTTGTCTTTTATAAATGTTTGATGTTTGAATTTGAAAGGTTTCTGTATTGCCTAAAATAATCCCAGTGGAAGCAGTAGGCATGCAAGCAGTAGTTAATGAATTTCGTACTCCATATTTTTTAATTTTTTCTTTTAAGTTTTTCCAATCCCACATATTTGAAGGTTTTACTCCCCATAAATCAAATTGAAATTTACCTTCTGAAAGCGGAGAACCATCAAATGAGGAATAAGCACCTTTTTCTTTTGCTAATTCCATTGACGCTTCTATCGCACCAAAATAAATTGTTTCAAATATTTTTTTGTTTATTTCTTCTGCTTTTTTACTTTCATGCGGAAGTTCTAAAATAAAAAAAACATCGGATAGACCTTGAACACCAAGACCTATAGGGCGATGTAAATTATTTGACTTTTTTGCTTTATCAGTTGGATAAAAATTAATATCAATTACTTGATCTAAATTTTTTGTTGCAAGTTTGGCTGTTTCATAAAGTTTTTTATAATTATATTTTTTTTCTTTTTGATTTACGAATTTAGGCAAGGCAATAGAGGCAAGATTGCAAACCGCAGTTTGATTTTTATCAGAATATTCGACTATTTCTGCGCAAAGATTAGATGATTTAATAATCCCAATATTTTTTTGATTGGATTTTTTATTAATTGAATCTTTATACAACATATAAGGTTGGCCATTCTCAATTTGAGCTTCAATTATTTTTGACATGAGCGATCTAGCTTTAATTTTTTCTAAATGAGGGTATTTTTTTTCATATTTGGTATATAAATTATCAAAATCATCACCATAGTTGTCAGACAAACCAGGACATTCATGTTCGCTCATCAGCGTCCAGTCTTCATCGTTTTTAACTCTTTTCATGAAAAGATCTGGTATCCAAAGAGCATAAAATAAATCTCTTGCTCTAAATTCTTCAGCTCCTGTATTTTTGCGTAGTTCAAGAAATTTTTCTATATCAGCATGCCAGGGTTCTAAATATACAGCAAACGAACCTTTTCTTTTCCCCCCTCCCTGATCTACAGATTTAGCTGTTTCATTAAAAATTTTTAGAAAAGGTATTAGGCCGTTAGATTTGCCATTAGTTGATTTAATTCTGCTTCCGCTAGCTCTAATGTTATGAGCGTGCATACCAATTCCTCCTGCAGTTTTTGAAATTAAAGCACAATCTTTTATCGTATTAAAAATTCCTTCTATGGAGTCATCTTCCATTCCTATTAAAAAACAAGAAGATAGTTGTTGCATTTTTAAACCGCTATTAAATAAGGTAGGTGTTGCATGAGTATATTGGCCATTCGATAATGCCATATAAGTTTTTTTAACCTTGTTGAAATCAAATTCATCACACGAAATATTTATGGCAACTCTCATCCAAAGGTCCTGAGGGCGTTCAATTGTCTCATTTTTATATTTGAGTAGATAAGCTCTAGTAAGAGTAGTTAAGGCAAAATAATCAAAATGATAATCTTGATCGTAATCGATAACGGATTCGATTTCTTCTGCATTTTCAATTACTTTGTTATAATAACTTTCTTTTAAAAGACCATCCTCAAAAAGATTCTTTGTAGCTATTATAAATCCCGGTGTTTTTTTGTGTAAAGCGTTGGCTTTTATTCTAGCTGCAAGATATGAATAATCAGGATGTTCGACAGTTAAAGAAGCAGCAGTTTCTGACAAATAAATATCTATTTCCGTTGAAGTGATTTCATTAAATAAACCAGGAATGGCTTTTTGTGCAACAGTAATTGGATCAATTGATAAGCCAGTTGAGAGCACAGATATTCTATTTGTAATTTTATCTAAAGATACAGGTTCAATTGTGCCATCGCGTTTGGTAACCATCATTGAAGAAACTTTTTCGCCAGCCTGTTCTTTTAATTTCTTGGTGTGGTATCTGGATGCGGCCCTTTGTTCTCGGTATAGGACATATGCCCTTGCAACTTTATGAAACTCATCTCTCATTAAAGCTAATTCAACTTGATCCTGAATATCTTCAATATGGATCATATCACCATCAGCTATTCTTCTTGTTAATGCAGCTACAACTTTGTTTGTGAGCCTTTCCACTGTTTTGTGAATATTATCTTTTTGTTCTTTATCTTTATCTTTGTTATTCTGAATTTTTGTCTGAGCTAGGAATGCTTTTTTAATTGCATTTGAAATCTTATCAGACTTAAATGGGGTTATAGATCCAGCTCTTCTAATAACGCTGAGGCTTAATATATGAATATCCTTTTTTTTATTTTTGATAACTTTGATGGCTTTTTGTATTATAGTTGGTGATACTTCAGGCATTTCTAATTTCTATTCATAATTACGTTTGTTATAAATTTATTGGATGTGAACACAATATGTAGTGCCGCCAATAGAAAGACAATACAATATTTGCCCAATATCGCAATAAGAACAAATTAAGAACATAATATTTTTTTTTATTAAGTCAATCTTGATTAATATCAAAAATTAACCCAATTGAACTCAATTAATTGAATTTGTTAAAATAATTTATTAACACAACTAACAATTAATCCCAGCTTGTTTTGTTCAAATTAATATATTTTCTTGAACTTAAATTTGCCATAAACAATAAATAACAGCATTAATATATAAGAAAATATGACAATGACAAATATTGCCTTAGTTGATGATGAACCTAACATATTGACATCCGTTTCTCTTGCTCTTGAAACAGAAGGATTTAATGTTGATACTTTCAAAAATGGTGAAGAGGCGATTCGGGCATTGGAGAATAAAAAATACGATCTTGGATTATTTGATATTAAAATGCCCCGTATGAATGGAAATGAATTATTAATGAAGGTCAGATCCAGCAGCAACTTAGAGTTAAGAGACTTGCCTATTATTTTTTTAACCTCGAAAGATCAAGAGCAAGATGAAATCATTGGTTTGAAAATGGGAGCAGCTGATTATATAAAAAAACCCTTTTCTCAAAAACTTCTTAATGAAAGAATTCGAACCGTTTTACGCATTCATTACAATCGTATAAATGTTGAAGAAACTAAAGAAGATAACAATAATAATTTAAAAAAAGGAGATTTGTTACTTGATGATTTAAAACAACTTTGTTTTTGGAAGAATACAGGAATTGAATTAACTGTTGCTGAATTTAATCTAATTAAGTCTCTTGCCAAACATCCTGGGGTAATAAAAGATAGAAATCAACTGATGGATGCAATGTATGGTGATTCAATTTATGTAGATGATCGAACAATCGATAGTCATATTAAAAGACTTAGAAAAAAATTCAGGTTATATGATCCAGCTTTTGACCATATAAGAACACGATATGGTTCAGGCTACTCGTGGCGTGAGTAACAACATAAAAAACATATCTTTATCTAATTATTCTCTTACTACGCAGATAATAATCATTAATATATTGACAGCAATTCTTGGATGTATTTTTTTATTATCAATTAATTATTTATTAATATCAAACAATAGTAATTTAAGTAAACAAATTGACAACATTGCCAGTGATTTAAATCGAATAACTATTTTTTTAAGTAACAATGCAATTAAAAGAGTTCCACAATTTAATGTAGAAAATTGCGATATTAATTCTAGCCACGTTGAAACTGAATGCGGTGAGAAATTTTTTTCAAATCTACAACTAGACCCAACGTTAACACAAAAATATTTATTAGAAAATTATCTTTATGGAATACACAAAATAAAAATATACGATGATTCTTGGATAAGATATGCTGATACAGAAGATATTTTTATTTCAGAGGATGTCGTTGAAATAGATAAAAAACAGACTTTATCCAATTTGGATATTTTTTTATCAAGAAAAGGATATTATGAAGATAAAATTACAGAAAATAAAAACATTTTATTTAATAAATACAAAGAAAATTATCTTGATTTATTTAATAATCTTCAGAAACATTTTAATAATAATTTTCTTTCAAAAATTAGGGTTGAAAAATATAAAAGTGAAATTTTATTAGTTCAAGAGACAATTAAAAAAACAGCTAATGTTTCATACTTGTACAAAGATGAAAATCATGAAACCATTTTTGTTAGTTCTGCGCCAATTATAAAAAACGATAATACTTACGGGGTAGCTATTGTTTCAGGTGTATTAAAGAGTGAAAATAATGATGCTGGATTAATTTCATTTAATTTAATTAATCTTTTTATAATAATTATTTTTCTTATGTTTTGCCTCTCATTACTTTTCTTACGAAGTATTATTTCTCCTATAAAGATACTTTCAAAAATTCTTAGATCAGAAAGAGACAAATCAAATAAAAAAAACAATAAATTCACTTATCCTGAACGTAAAGATGAAATTGGAATACTAAGCGATGATATTCGCGGGATGTCTGAAGATTTAAAAAATCGTATTAGTGAAATAGAGGGTTTTGCAGCAGATGTTTCTCATGAATTAAAAAACCCACTTGCTAGTTTAAAAAGCTCTAATGAATTATTGGTGGAAAATAAAATTAGTAATGAAAAAAAATACTTGTTATTAAAAAATATGCAGAAAGATATAGATCGAATGAATGTATTAATCACTGACATTTCAAGGTACACACTAACCCAGATAGAAATAGATGAAGAATTATTTTATAGTTTCAATGTTATTGAATTTTTAAAAGATTTTTTAGAACCCTATCTTATAAACCAAAAAAATATTAAAATTAATTTTGAGTTTGAAAAAAAAACATCTATGATTAATGCAAATAAAGATAAGCTTGCTCAGGTTTTTAGCAATCTTATTGATAATAGTTTATCTTATTCACCTCAAAATTCTGAAATATTAATAGAACAAAAAACTATAGATAAAGATGTAATAGTGTCATTTTTTGATCAAGGTCCAGGGGTAAATACTAGATTGAAAAATAAAATTTTTGAACGTTTCTACACAGATAGAGAAGTTAATCAAGACAAACACTCTGGATTAGGATTATCTATTGCAAAAAAAATTGTAGAAAGTTTTTCTGGATCTTTAAAATTAAATAATATTAAATCAGGGAAGTATTTTGGCTCTTGTTTTAGTGTTGTTTTACCATTAATAGACTAATGCATATTTAAAAATTATTTTAACATAACTTATAGAAAAGAATGGCTACTGATTATAAAGTAAAAAATATATCTTTGAGCAATTGGGGACTAAAAGAAATTGCAATTGCTGAGACAGAGATGCCAGGCTTAATGTCATTGAGAGAAGAATACAAAAACAAAAACCCTCTTAAAGGCGCAAGAATTGTTGGATGTTTACATATGACAATCCAAACTGCAGTTTTAATTGAAACATTACTTCATCTCGGCGCATCTGTTAGATGGAGTTCTTGTAATATTTTTTCAACTCAAGACCATGCAGCAGCAGCAATAGCATCGAAAGGAATACCTGTATTTGCCTGGAAAGGAATGAATGATGATGAATTTTGGTGGTGCATCGAACAAACTCTTGAAGGACCAGGAGGTTGGAAACCAAATATGATTCTAGATGATGGAGGCGATGCCACAAAAATAATTCATGAAAAATTTCCAGATTTACTTAAAGATATTAAAGGTTTATCAGAAGAAACAACAACAGGCGTTCATCGCTTAAAAGAGATGGAAAAAATTGGTTTACTAAAATTACCCGCGATAAATGTAAATGATTCTGTAACAAAATCAAAATTTGATAATCTTTATGGTTGTAAAGAGAGCTTAGTTGATGGAATACGTAGAGGAACGGATGTTATGATGGCTGGCAAGATTGCAGTTGTAGCAGGGTACGGAGATGTAGGTAAAGGTTCGGCAGCAAGTTTAAGAGGTGCTGGAGCAAGAGTATGTGTAACAGAGATAGATCCTATAAATGCTCTTCAAGCTGCAATGGAAGGTTATGAAGTAGTGACTATGGATGAAGCCTGTTCATTTGGTGATATTTTTGTAACTGCAACGGGTAATACCGATGTAATTACTATTGAGCATATGCGTAAAATGCGAGATAGAGCAATAGTTTGTAATATAGGTCATTTTGATAATGAAATAGAAACTGAAGCATTAAAAAATTATAAATCTCAAGAAATTAAACCCCAAGTAGATGAAATTGAATTTCCTGACGGAAAAAAAATAATATTATTATCTGAAGGAAGATTAGTGAACCTCGGTAATGCAACGGGTCATCCTAGTTTTGTAATGAGTGCGTCATTTACTAATCAAGTAATGGCTCAAATAGAATTATGGGAAAATCATAATAAATATGAAAATAAAGTTTATGTTCTTCCAAAACACTTAGATGAAAAAGTAGCTTTTTTACATCTAAAAAAGGTTGGTGCCAAATTAACTAAGTTAAACGAAAAGCAAGCAGATTACATAGGAGTAAAAAAAGAAGGACCATTTAAAGATGATTCATATAGATATTAAATTAATGTACAATTATGAATGAGTGAAGAATGAAAAGATCATATTTATTTACTAGTGAATCTGTATCAGAAGGTCATCCAGATAAAGTTTGTGATAGAATCTCTGATATGGTGGTTGATTCTTATCTTTTAAAAGATTCTTTATCACGCGTAGCATGTGAGACACTTACTACAACCAATAGGGTTGTATTAGCAGGAGAAATAAGAGGTCCATCAATTGATAAAGAAGAAATAATTTCTAAAGTTCGCTCTTGCATTAAAGATATTGGATATGAACAAAATGGATTCCATTGGCAAAACTGCAACATTGAAAATCATCTTCACGAACAGTCTTCTGATATTGCAATGGGAGTTGATTCTGGAGAAAATAAAGATGAAGGTGCTGGTGATCAAGGTATTATGTTTGGATATGCATGTAGAGACACTGAAGAACTAATGCCCGCCCCAATACATTTTTCTCACCAAATTCTATTAAAAATGGCAGAAGCTAGAAAAGCTGGAAAAGCGAACGAATTAGAACCAGATTCAAAAAGTCAAATTACAATGCTATATGAAAATGGCAAACCTTCAAAAATAACTTCTATTGTTGTATCAACACAGCATAAAGACGGTTTATCTCCCCGACAGGTTAAAGAAGTTATCAAGCCTCTTGTTGAAAACTGTATACCTGAAAAATTAATTAGCGATTTAAAAGATGAAGACTTTTACGTAAATCCAACGGGAAATTTTGTTATAGGAGGTCCTGATGGAGATTCTGGTTTAACTGGAAGAAAAATCATTGTCGATACTTATGGTGGCGCAGCACCTCACGGTGGTGGTGCTTTTTCAGGAAAAGATCCTTCGAAAGTTGATAGATCAGCTGCTTATGCAGCTAGATACCTTGCAAAAAATATTGTTGCCTCCGGTTTGTCTGATGAATGCACTATCCAATTATCATATGCTATTGGTGTATCTAAACCATTATCGATTTATATAAATACTAACGGAACAAATCAAGTAGATGAATTAAAAATAGAAAAAATCATACCTGAATTATTTGATTTAAGTCCACGGGGTATAAGAGAGCATTTGAAATTAAGTAATCCAATTTATGAACCAACAGCCGCATACGGACATTTTGGAAGAACACCAAGTAATAAAGGACATTTTACTTGGGAAAAGTTAAATCTTGTAGAAGACTTAAAAAAATCTTTTTAGTTAAAATTTGTTTAATTTATTAAAAACAAAGGCGCACTTAAAACGAATAGAAATCATAGCAAAAAAACTTGCTAGCAAAAGTTTAATTGGCGATATTTATTTATTGGATGGCGAATTAGGTGCTGGAAAAACAACATTTATTCGTTTTTTTATTTATTCAATATTTGCCCGCAATTTAATTAAGAAACCTAATTCAATTAAAAGTCCTTCATTTCCAATAATGATTAATTATCCTGTAAAAAATTTTGAAGTATTTCATTATGATTTATATAGATTGAAAAATGAAAATGAGATTCAAGAATTGAATATTATTGAAAATTTAAAAGAAAACATAACTCTTATAGAATGGCCACAAATGATTATTAATAACTTACAAATAGATAATTATTTTTTAATAAATCTAGAAATTATAAATTCACGTGAACGAATAATAAAAATAACACATACACATAATAAAAATCTTGATAATGAATTTTGATTTATTTGATAAAATTTCTTCAAAATATAAAGATTATAAAATTGAAAAAATCAAGAGTGAGGCATCGAAGAGGACTTTTTATAGACTTATAAAAGATTCAAATTCGTTGGTTTGTCTAGATTCAGGTAATGAAAAAAAGGAGTATAATAATTTTCTTAAGATCCATTCCTATTTATCAAAAGTAAATGTTTCAATACCCAATATTTATGACAATGATGATATTAATAATATTTTAATCCTAGAGGATTTTGGCAATCTACGATTTGATAAAATATTAAAAGACTATCCTCTAAAAAAATTACTGAAATATGCTGTGAAAACTTTAATAGTCTTAAAAAATGACATTTACTATAATAATTCTTATGAATTATCCGTTTACAACTATAATGTTTTTAAATCTGAAATATCTGAATTTCTTGATTTTTATTATCCTTATGTTCACAACAAAGAAATTTCAAAAAATCTTATTGAAGAATTTTATGGATGCTGGCAATCATACTTTGATTCAATAAATTTTAATTTTATTAACTTTGTTCATAAAGATTTTAATATTAATAATTTGATATATTTACCCTCAAGAAAAGATCATCTTAGGTGTGGTATTTTAGATTTTCAAGGTGCGTTTTGGGGTGAAAGTTGCTGGGATTTATTTTCATTATTGGAAGATTCAAGAATTTATTTTGACGATCAATTCAATGATTATTTTATTAAATATTATTACAAATCCACTAATCAAAATATTGATATTGTTGATTATAAAGAAAAATATTACATGTTGAATTGTGCTCGTCAGACTCGATTACTAGGTAGGTGGATAAAATTATCAAAAGAATTAAATCAAAGTTTTTATTTAGGTTTTATTGAAACAACTAAAAGGAGACTAGTTAAAGGAATTGAAAAAACAAACAGAAAAAACTTAAAATTAATTTATAGTAAATTAATACCTGGATTATTTTAATGTTTAAATCATTTTCTGCCATGATTCTTGCTGCTGGTTATGGCAAAAGAATGCTACCTTTAACAAAAGAAATACCAAAACCACTGATTAAAGTTAATAGTGTTCCTTTATTAAAAAATAGTATTGATTTTTTATATAAAATTGGATGCAAAAAAATAATTATAAATACTCATTACAAACACAACCTAATTTCTGATTTTATTAAAGAAATTTCTATTAATAATAATATTAAAATATCTTATGAAAAAAATATTTTAGATACGGCTGGAGGAGTAAAAAATGCAATGAGATTATTTAATGAAGAAAACGTCATAGTAACAAATAGCGATGTATTTTGGAAAAAAGAAAATGAAACAGATGTAGTCAATCTTATTAATAATTTTTCTTCAAAAGAAGAATGCAAACTATTATTGATTGAGAAAGAAAAAGCTTATGGCTTAATTAATAAAGTAGGAGATTTTTCCCTTAATAATAATCTTGTCAAAAGATGGAAGACAGGGGATAGAGTTTTATATTATTCAGGACTACAAATGATATCTTTGAATATTTTGAATAATTTTATTTTGAGCAAATTTTCATTTAATGATGTCTGGGACTTTCAGATTAAAAAAAATGCATTATATGGAAATTTAATGCTTTCCAACCTCTATCATGTAGGTGATGAGAGTGGCTTAAAAGCAGCAATTAATTCAAATACTTGAATATTGTTATAAATTGGTTATCATTTATGAAGGAACATTAAATGGCAACTTTACATACATCAGATAGCAATTTTGAAAATGATGTGATTGGATCTAATCTTCCTACACTAGTTGATTTTTGGGCTAGTTGGTGTGGTCCGTGTAAACAAATTGAACAGATTCTTGAAGAAATTTCTGATGAAAAAAAAGATGTGATTAATATCTATAAAATTAATATTGATAACAATCCTGAGGTTCCTCAAAAATATGGCGTTCGCGGAATACCAACCTTGATGTTTTTTAATGATGGAAAACTTGTTGATACTAAGGTTGGGAGCTTATCAAAATCTTCTCTTAACGAGTGGATTGAGAATAATTTAAATATATAATTTTCTTATTTTTCCTACCAGATAGAGTGATCCAGAAATAATTATTTCTTTAGGTTTTATATCATTTATTAAAAACCTATTTGCTACTTTAATATTTTTTTGTTTTACACACTTAATATTCAATTCTTTACAAATTTTATAAATTTGATCTGTTGAAAAAGAATTTTTTTCACCAGGGATTTTAATTGCTATAACACCTGAAATAATTTTTTTAATTATTAATAAATAATTTTTTATATCTTTATTGTTTAGCATTCCAATTAGCAACCATCTGTCAATTGAGTTGTTTTTAAAAAATTTTACTATCTGCTTAGATCCAGCTACATTATGTGCTCCATCTAAATACACGGGAATGTTTTTTAGATATCCTTTCTCAAGTCTTCCTGGCCAAATTGTTTTTTTTAGACCCTTGTTTATTGATGTCTTTGAGATTCTCATTCCCATCTCTTTGATTTTCAAAATTGCCATTACTGCTGTTGCCGCATTTTCAACTTGATGTTCTCCTCTGAGATTAGGTCTAGAAAAATTAATATTTTCATTTTTATAACTCAAACAAAATGATTTTTTATTTATATTTATTAATTTGAATTTTTCACCAAAAAATAGTTTATTATTTTTTAAGTTTCTAATTTTTTGTTTTATTTCATTTTTTACAATTTTATTCTGTTTGCTAATAATAACTTTACTTAATGGTTTAATTATTTTCAATTTTTCATTAGTTATTTTTTTTATACTGTTGCCTAAAAATTCTTGATGATCTGCACTAATTGGAGAGATTATATCAATCATACTTTTTTTTATTATATTTGTGGCATCTAATCTTCCTCCAAGTCCTGTTTCTAATATAACAAAATCAGCTTTTTCCTTTTCAAAAATATAAAAAGCAGCAGCAGTAGTTATTTCAAAAAATGTTATTGGATTATAGGCATTTATTTTTTTTACATATCTCAATGTATTTAGTAATTTTTGTTTGCTAATCTGTTTATTTGACACAATAAAACGTTCCTCAATTGATTTTAAGTGAGGAGATATATAACAATGAACAAGAAATTTGTTTTCCTGTAAAATATTACGAATATAACTAAGTATTGAACCTTTGCCATTTGTACCTGCTATATGAATTGTTGCTGGCAATTTCAAATGCGGGTTTCCAAGCTTATCTAACAATAGCGATAATCTATTGAGTGATAAATCGATAAATTTTGGATGCAGCTTGACAAGTTGATCAAGCAACTTTTCAAGTTTTTGAGACATATTTAATTATTGCAAATGTGATATAAAATATCTGAAATAGTTTTTTTTAATTTTTTACGATGTACAACGATGTCTATCATTCCATGATCTTTAAGATACTCAGCTTTTTGAAAATTTACTGGTAATTCTTCACGAATAGTATCTTGGATAACTCTCTTTCCAGCAAAACCAATAGTTGAATCTTTTTCAGCAATAGTAATATCAGCTAACATTGCAAATGAAGCAGTAACACCGCCAGTTGTGGGGTCAGTTAAGATTACTATATAGGGAATATTCTTATTATTTAATAGTTCTATAGCTGCTACAGTTCTGGGCATTTGCATCAAACTGACTATCCCTTCTTGCATTCGAGCTCCTCCTGAACAGGTAAATAATATATAAGGACATTTTTCAGAAGTTGCTTCTAAAGCACCTTTGACAATACCTCCTCCAACGGCTCTTCCCATTGAGCCCCCCATAAAATCAAAATTCATGAATCCAGCAATTATTTTATTATTATTAATTTGAGCTTTGCCCAAAATAAAAGCATCATTTCGTTGTATTTTTTTCCTATGTTCATGTAATCTATCACTATATTTTTTTGTGTCTGTAAAATTAAGTGGATCATCTTCTGTTTTTTCAAGTTGCAATTCATGAAAGTTTTTTTCGCCAAAAATCATTTCAATTCTTTTTTCGACCGGCATTCTAAAATGATAATCACAAGAATTGCAGATATGAAAATTTTCATACATATCTTTATGATGCATTATATTTCCGCAATTTGGACAATTTTGCCATAAATCGGTAGGAGCATCATTACGTTTATTGACGAGAGCCTTAAGTTTGGGTTTAACAAAATTTGTTAGCCAATTCATTCTATGATACCTTCTTTTAATTGTTTAACAAAATTTGCCACAAGAGTTATCATTTTATCTTCGTTATTTATATTATTTTTAATAATTTCCACAATTGATGAGCCAACAACCGCACCGTCACTGATTTCGCATACTTTCTTGACCTGTTCTCTATTTTTTATTCCAAACCCAGAGACAACAGGTAATTTTGTTTTATTTTTTATATTAATTATAGATTGTTTTAACTCCTTCAAGTTTGCTGAATTCTGTCCTGTAATACCTGTTATAGTTACATAATATAAAAAACCTGAGGAATGTTTTAGAATTTTTTCAAGTCTTTCTGTATTAGTGGTGGGTGTTATAAGTCTAATTAGATCTAAATCGGTAGATTTAATTGCAGATAATAATTCAGAATCTTCTTCTGGCTGTAAATCAACAATTATTAGGCCATCAACACCATTTTGTTGGCATTCATAAACAAATTCTTCCACACCATAGTGAAATACAACATTATAATATCCCATAAGAATAATTGGTATTGTATTATTAGTATTTCTAAGATTCCTACAAATTGAAAAAATATGATCAAGATTTATGCCTTGTTTGATTGCTCTCAAACTTGATAATTGAATTGTTGGTCCATCTGCCATTGGATCAGAAAAAGGCATTCCAATTTCAATTATATCTGTTCCGTTTTCAATAATAGTTTTTGTAATTTTTTTTGATGTTTCAAAATTTGGATCACCTCCAGTGATAAATGTAACAAGCTTCTTTTTATTATCGGCAAAAGTATTAGTTATGCGAGATCTCATTAGATATTAATATCAAGAGCTTTAGCAACAGTATAAATATCTTTATCTCCTCTTCCACACATATTCATAATAACAATTTCATCAGAACTCATATTAGGAGCGATTTTTTTGAGAACTGCAAGAGCATGGGCAGGTTCGAGAGCAGGAATTATTCCTTCTAATTTACAGCAATATTGAAAAGCTTCTAAAGCCTCATCATCAGTGGCGGACATATATTTAACTCTTTTTTCTTCAAATAAAAAAGAATGTTCAGGACCAATGCCTGGATAATCCAAACCTGCAGATATAGAGTGCGCTTCTTCAATTTGACCAGTTTTTGATTGCAATAAATATGTTTTATTACCATGAAGAACTCCAGGTTTACCTCCTGCTAAACTTGCGGCATGCTTACCTGATGATAAACCCAAACCAGCTGCTTCTACAGCTAACATTTTAACGTCTGCATCATCTAAAAACTCATGAAACAATCCAATAGCATTTGATCCTCCCCCAATACAAGCAACTAAAAGATCAGGTAATTTATTTTCTGCTTCTTGAATTTGTTTTCTAACCTCTTTTCCAATAACAGATTGAAAATCTCTTACCATTGATGGGTAGGGATGCGGACCTGCAACTGTGCCTATAATATAAAAAGTATTATCAACATTTGTTACCCAATCTCTAAGAGCTTCATTCATAGCATCCTTTAGTGATTTAGATCCATTTGATACTTTTCTAATTTCTGCTCCTAGCAATTTCATTCTAAATACATTAGGTGACTGTCTTTCAATATCTTTTTCACCCATATATATTATACAAGGAAGATTAAAAAGAGCACATACCGTTGCCGTTGCTACCCCATGTTGACCAGCACCTGTTTCAGCAATTATTCTTTTCTTCCCCATTTTTTTTGCAAGAAGAATTTGCCCAATACAGTTGTTGATTTTATGAGCTCCAGTATGGTTCAATTCATCTCTTTTAAAATAAATTTTAGGACCTTTTAGATCTTCAGTTATTCTTTCAGCAAAGAAAAGAGGACTTGGTCGACCAACAAACTTTTCTAGATAGTAATTAAATTCTTTATTAAATGAACTGTCTTTTTTAATAGAATTATATTCTTTCTCAACTTCCATAATTAAAGGCATTAAAGTCTCAGCAACATATCTTCCGCCAAATTGACCAAAATAACCCTTTTCATCTGGCCATTGAGAATAAGAATTTTTGTTAAGCATTTAAGATTTTTAATAAAGCACTAATTTTGTGAGAACTTTTAATTCCTGGTTTTTCTTCTACACCTGATGAAATATCAATTCCATAAGGAATTAATTTATTATTAATTTGTTCAACATTCTCTACATTTATTCCTCCTGATATAAACCATGGCTTATTTATTGTGATATTTTGAAGTAATGACCAGTCAAACTTTTTTGCATTTCCTCCAGGTAATTCATTAATTTTTGGTTTATAATCAAATAAAAAGTAATCAGATAATTGTAAATTTTCCATTTTTCTCAAATCATCCTTATTATTAATTCCTATGCTTTTAATTATTTTTAAGTCAAATTCTTTTTTTAACTGATTAATATAATTATTGTCTTCATTTCCATGAAGCTGGATATGTTTCAAACATGTTTTTTTTATGATTTTCATAATTTTGTTAAGAGGTTTGTTGACAAAAACCCCAACAGGAATTATTTTTTTGTTATAAACATAATTAATTATTTTTTTAGCAAGTTCTAGATTAACGAATCTCGGACTTTTTTCATAAAAAATCAAGCCACAATATTCTATTCCATTATTGATACAACAATCAATTATTTTTATTTCATTAATCCCACAAATTTTTATTTTAGGTTTATTCAATTGAAGAATTAATTGATGTTATCTCTAATAATGGGTTAGAAGATTGAGTAATTGGTCTTCCAATTACCAAATAATTAGCCCCTAAATTAACAGCTTCTTTTGGAGACATAAATCTTTTTTGATCATCATTTTTATTATAATTTTCTGGACGTATGCCAGGAGTAACAATGATTAGCTTTCCAGAAGATATTTTTTTTACTAATTCTATTTCTAGAGGGCTGCAAACAACACCATCTAATTTATTTTCCAAGGCATTTTTTACAAATTTACCTACAAGATTATTAATATTTTTTTCACTGTAGTATTTTTCAGCTTGTGTACTATCAATACTAGTTAAAATCGACACACCTAATATTTTAACATTTTTTTTATTCAAATTTGCTATTTTTTGCATTTCATCTCCACCAGTTATATGTATTGTCGTAAAATATGGATTAAGATTGGCAATAGCTTCGATTCCATTTTTTATAGTATTTGGTATATCATGTAATTTTAAATCCAAAAAAATATTTACCTTTTTATTTTTTATTTGATTATATCCATCAAGACCAAAACTTAAAAAAAACTCGTAACCTATCTTGAAAGCAAAAACTTGATTTTTTATTTCGTCAACAAGATATTTTGAGTCATATAAATCGATGCTATCTAAAGCAACAATGATTTTTTTGTCATTCATTATTAAAATGAATATCTTTGTTAATTCTTTGGTGAAGAATTTTTCCTATTTTGAAATGAATTTTATTACTTGCAACTTTAAAAATTTTTTCGTTTGTTTTTGGATTCCTAACATATTTTTCCTTATTTATTTTTTTTTTGAATGTTCCAAAATTTCTAATTTCAACATTTTGATTGTTCTGTAAGGCTAAAAAAATTTTTTTAAAAAAAAGATCAACTATATTTTCAACATCACTTAAGCTTAAAGAAGTATATTTATTCTGAATTTTATGTATTAACCCAGATCTTAACATTAAATAGATTTATTTTCTTTTAAGTTTATCACTAAAAATATCTCCCAAAGAGGCCCCTGAGTCCTTTGATCCATATTTAATGAGTAATTTTTTCTCTTCATCAATTTCTATTTCTTTAATTGATAAGTTAATTTTTTTTGATTTTTCGTCAAATGAAGTTATCATACAGTCAATCGTTTCATTAGCAGCAAATCTATTAATTCTTTGTTCTGATTCATCTTTTGCTAAATCTGTTTTCTTTATAAAACCGTTGATATTTTTAGCAATATTAACAGTCAACCCTTTTTCATTTATTGAAATTATTTTAACTGAAATAATGGATTTTACTGGTTTTGTTAATATAAAATCTAAAGTTGGATTATTGACTAAGTGTTTGATACTTAAACTAATTCTTTCTTTATCTATATTTATATCTAATATTTTAACTGAAACTTTTTCTCCTTTTTTATAATTGCCTAATATAGATAAGCATTTTGATTCATCCCAATCTAAATCAGAAACATGTATCATTCCATCTATTTCCTCATAAACTTTAACAAATATACCAAAATCAACAATGTTAACTATTTTTGTATCAATAATGTCATTAACTTTAAATTTATCTTTAATACTTAGCCACGGATTTTGTTTAAGTCTTTTTAGACTGCAGACAAGTCTTCTTTTATCTGAATCGATTTCAATAATTCTTACTTTTATTTTTTCTTTTATTTGAACAATTTTAGAAGGATGAGGGGGTTTTTTTAACCAACTAAGTTCCGTTATTTGAACAAATCCATCAAAATCATTTATAGAAAGTAATATCCCTTGATCATTAATCCCAGAAACTTCACCATCATAATCTTTTTCTATTTCAAAATATTTATCAACATTAATCCATGGATCATCAGTTAATTGTTTTATACCTAAACTTAATCTTGTTAATTCTTCATCATATTTTAAAATTATAACTTTAACTTGATTTCCAACTTCTAATAAATCAGACGGATGATTTATTTTTCTCCAGGCAATATCTGTAATATGTATTAAACCATCAATACCACCTAAATCAATAAATGCACCATAGTCAGTAATGTTTTTAATTCTTCCCTCTAAGATTGATCCTTCCTTAATATTATTTAATAGTTTTTCTCTTTGCTTTTTTGTCTCAATATCAGCTATTGCTTTTCTAGAAACAACAATGTTGCCTCTATATTTGTCCATTTTTAAAATCATTAATTCTAAAGGTTTATCTATAAGCTCCTTTGTATCGGTTATAATTTGTCTATTGTCTATTTGACTCCCAGGGAGAAAAGCTGTAACGCCATCTAAATTAACACTCATACCTCCCTTAACTTTGTTATAAGGCGTTCCAGTTACAGTTTTATTATTATCAAAACTATCTTGCAGATTATTCCAAGCAGATTGTTTTAAAGCTTTTTCATACGATAACCTAGTCTCTCCGTTGACACCATCAACTCTATCAAGAAAAACTTTGACAGAATCACCAATATTAATATCAGGATTTTTCCCTGGCCTTGAAAATTCTGTAATAGGTATTCTGCCCTCGCTTTTCAACCCCACATCAACGATTATAGTATCAGTTTCTATTGCAACGACTTTACCTTCTACAATTGATTTTTCTTTATTGTTTTTTAAATCTAGACTTTTTGAAATTAGGCTATCGTATTCAGAATTAGTAATTATTAAAGTTTTTTGATTAACTGCCATATAATTTTATAATGTTTTAAAAGCTTTATTTATTTGATAAATTGTATTTTTAAAAGAATAAGAATTATTAATAATAATAGCTTTTTTTGGCACAATTAACGGTGACACAACTCTATTTTTATCATTTTTGTCCCTCAAATTAATATCCTTCAAAATTCGGCTGTATATAGACTTTTCCCCTTGTTCAATCAACTGTTTATGTCGTCTTTTTGCTCTTATTTCTGGTTTAACTTTAACGAAAAGCTTTATTTTTGCATTTTTGAAAACATTAGATCCAATGTCACGACCATCTATCACGCACCCCTTTTTAGATTTCAGTATTTTTTTTACAATCAACTTTTGTTGATTATTAATAAACTTCCTTACTATTGGAATAGTTGCAATAATTGAAGTTTGTCTACTAATAACTTCTTTTCTAAGAGTTTTATGTTTTTTTAAAGATAAGAATGTTAATGAGTTTAAAAAAAAAAATAATTCATTTTTATTGTTGAAATTTATTTTTTTTTTCAAAATTAAGTAAGTCAATCTTCTGTAAAGAAGACCAGAATCTATATGATAAAGGTTATATTTTTTTGCTATATATTCTGCTATTCTTTCTTTGCCAGAACCTGATGGACCATCAACAGAAATAATTAAATCATTCACTTAAATTGCCTCCTACACTATTAAGAGTAACTATAAAATCAGGAAAACTTGTTTTAATAAATTCAGAATCAGCAATATAGAGATCAACCCCTAATTTCATACCCATAATAGCAAAAGACATAGCTATTCTATGATCATTATCGGTTTTGATTTGATTTTTTTTTGGACTGATTTTTTTTGTCGGATCAATAAATAAATCTTCACCAATAACTTTACAAAATATGCCGCAATTGTGTAAATTGTGCCTAATAAGCTCCAATCTATTGCTTTCTTTAACTTTTAATTCTCCCAAACCTTTAAACACTGAAGGAGATTTTGCAAAGGCAGCAGCAATAGATAAAATTGGATATTCATCTATCATCAACCTGGCATTATCACTTTCTAATTCACATCCTTTTAATTCAGAAGTTTTAATTTCAAGATCACCAATTAATTCACCATTAGTTGTTCTTTTATTATTAATTTGAATATTTGCTCGCATCAAATTTAACGCTCTTAGAATTCCATCTCTAGTAGGATTAAGATTAATATTATTCATTGTTATAAATGAGTTTTTGTTAATTAATGCTGCAACTATAAAAAAAGAAGCACTTGATAAATCCGAAGGTACAGAAATATTTTTTGGAACAAGTTCTTTTTTGCCATTAACAAATATGTGATTTTCTGAATCTACTTTATTAATTTTAATATCAGCTTCGAAAGATTCAAGCATAATTTCTGTATGATTTCTTGTAATTTTTTTTTCTACTATTTTACTTTTGCCTTCAGTATTTAGTGCAGCAAAAATTAAACCTGATTTTACCTGGGCTGAGGGTAATTCAAGTTCAAAATCAATTTTATGAAGTTTTTTACCATAAATTGTTAAAGGAAATTTATTATGGTTATTATCAAATTTTGCTCCCATAAGTTCTAACGGTTTTGTGATTCTTGCCATCGGTCTTTTAGATAAAGATGTGTCCCCAACAAGTGTTGAATTAAAATTTTGAGAAGACAAAAGACCGGTTAACAGTCTTGCACTAGTTCCTGAATTCCCAAGATCAATAACTTTATCTGATTTAATTAAAGAATTAAGTCCTCTACCCTCGATAATTGCATCATCTTTATTTATTTGAATGCTAACATTCATTGATTGAAAAGCGTTAACGGTTCTAAAAACATCTTCAGATTTAAGCAGATTAGATATTTGTGTAACCCCTTTTGAAATTGAAGGAATTATAATTGACCTGTGTGATATAGACTTATCACCAGGAATTTTTACATTGCCATTAATTCCATTTACTATTTTTGAACTAATTAGCATCAAATATTAAATAGAAAAATTTGAACCCAAATAAAAATTCTTTATTTTTTCATCATTAATAGCATCTTTAGGATTGCCTTCAAAAAACACAGCCCCTTCGTTAACTATATAAACTTTGTCAACTATTTTTAATGTTTCTCTAACATTATGATCAGTTATTAAAATACCAATATTTTTTCTTTTTAACTTTTTTATAATTATTTTAATTTCCTCAATTGAAACTGGGTCTATACCAGTCAAAGGTTCATCTAAGAGCAAATAACTAGGATTTGAAGCCAGTGTTCTAGCTATCTCTAAACGTCTTCTTTCACCCCCCGACAAAACTATAGATTTTGATTTTCTTACATGAGCAATATCAAATTCATTTAATAAATTTTCTAATATAATGATGTGTTTTGATTTATCTTTCTCAATAATTTCAATAATTGACATTATATTATCTTCTACATTCATTCCTCTAAAGATTGAAGGTTCTTGGGGTAAGTAACTTATGCCCCTTTCTCCTCTAATGTAGATTGGCAAATCTGAAACATCAATTTTATCAAGAGTGATTGAACCCGTATCAGGTTTTACCAATCCAACTATCATATAAAAAGTTGTAGTTTTACCAGCACCATTAGGTCCAAGAAGTCCAACTATTTCTCCTTTTTTGATATTTAGACTTAAATCTCTTACTATAGGTTTGTTGCCATAGGATTTGGAAATTTTTTTAACAATTAAACCACTATCTAAAACATTAAATTTATTCATCTTTTTTATCGAGCAAAGCTTTAACCTTTCCTGATTCCTTTGAAGTAACTTTGTATGATTCAGTCAACGTATTTATTTTTGCATAATCCCCCAAAATAGATTCATTATCTCTAATAATTTTAACGTTATCAAATAATTCGATAATATTAATTTTTTTATCATAATTTGCACTTAGAGCATACATATCTAATGTTTCTGTTTTTATGTTTATTTGCCTTTCATCTTCAACATATAATAACTCAACTTCATTAATGTTTTCAATTTGTGAAAATTTTCCTTTAATTAAATAACCAGTAATATCTATCGTATCACTTTTTAATCTTGAATCTGGTCCTTTTATCAAAAAATTACCAGTTATATTGTTTATTTTTATTTCTTCATCTGAGATCATAATTATTTCTTTATTGGTAAATAGGGAGTTTTTTCCAAATATTTGTAAATCTTCATTTATTATATCAAAATCTATTTTTTCACCTGACGCCTTGATTCCTTTTGAAGAAATTAGTGTTACATTTCCATCTGAGAATATTCTTGTAATATCATATAGATCCTTATTGAAATAAGCCTTAACTAAATCTGCACTTAATTCATATTCATCAGAAATAATTTTAACGTTTGTTTTTAATAAATAATATTTTTCTTGATTAAAAACCTCAATTCCATCATCTGTTGTAATTTCTGTTTGCCCAGATTCTCTTCCAACTGTTTGGAAAGAAAAAAATATCAATATTGTAATTATACGTCTCATTGTTTTAATTTTAACAAAGTTTTACCATTAAATAGAATAATATCACCCTTTTCAGTAATACTAAATCCTTCAGAAATTATTTCTGTTCCCTCTGATTCAAATTTTGAAGTACTTTTACTTACAGCAGTTTGATTTTTTTTATCATAAGTTACTTCATCAGAAAGAATTGTAAAATTACTAGATTTAAAAAATACATTATTTTTTAGAAATATTTGATTATTGTTTAAGAAATTTCCCTTATTAGCTGTCACGGAAATTTTTTCTTTTGGATTATTGATTGTGAAACTCGGATTTACTATATCAAATTTTGGATCAATTAATAGAATATTTTCTTTTGCTACATTTAAACCTACTTTTTTATAAAAAATTGTTGCAAAAAATGTTGCTGTTAATAAAATTGATAAAATCAATAATGTTTTTTTGTTTATTTTAAGGAAATTATTCAATTTAACTAGTAAGTCGTAACAAGTCATGCACATGAACAATGCCTGCAGGTTTTTTATTTGTGCAGATAAACAAACTGGTAATTTTTTTTGAGTTCATTATATTTAGTGCTTCACCAACTAAAGTATCAACTTTAGCAACTTTTGGATTCTTTGTCATAATTTCATAAGCTGATTTGCTAATAATATCTTTTTTCATATTTCTTCTCAAATCTCCATCAGTGATAATACCAACTAAATCCTTTGATTTATTTATAACACCAACGCAACCAAAGCTTTTTTTTGTTATGACCAAAAGCACTTTAGACATAAGATCGTTTTCTTTTACTAAAGGTAATTCTTTTATCCCATGCATGAGTTCTGAAAGTTTAACTAAATCTTTGCCTAAATTACCGCCTGGATGGAATTTACTAAAATGAGATTTTTCAAATCCACGCATTTTTAATAACGATATTGCAATTGCATCACCAATCATCAAAGCCATAGTTGTTGAACTTGTTGGAGCTAAATTAAGAGGGCAAGCTTCAATTGGCTTTCTAAATAAAATTGCATGATCAGACTTATTATATAAAAGACCTTTTTTATTTGAAGAGATGCTTAATAAGGGAATATTAAATCTTTTTGCATAATTAATAACATCATTTAATTCATTAGATTGACCAGAATTTGAAACTGCTAAAATACAATCATTATTAGTTATGCTGCCGAGATCTCCGTGACTAGCTTCAGTAGGATGTACAAATTGTGAAGGAGTTCCAGTAGAAGAAAAAGTAGCAGATATTTTATTTGCTATATGGCCACTTTTACCGATGCCTGTAACCACAACTCTTCCTTGAGTATTAAATATGGTTTTGACAACTTTATAAAATGATTGATTGAATGATGAGACGAGAGTTTTAGCACTATCAATCTCGATTTTGAGAACTTTTTTTGCTTCTTTAATTACTTGAGATTTATTCATACTGTTTAATTTTAATGTTTAAAAATATCCTGTTCTAACCATCCAGATAAATCTAGGTCTGTTCTAATTTTGACAAAATCGAAACAAGCATTAGCAAGTTTAACTCTATTTTCACGAATTAACATTTTATCAAGCTTATCTTTGATTTGATGAAGATATAATACATCTATAGATGCATATTTTTGCTGCGCGATGGTTAATTTATTAGATCCCCAATCAGATGTTTGCTGATATTTTGAAATCTCTTTATTTAACAAATCTTTACACAAGTCTTTATATCCATGTTTGTCGGTGAAAGTGCGCGCTAATTTAGATGCAATTTTTGTACAATAAATATTTTCAATATTAATATTAAAAGTATACTTTAAAATCCCAACATCAAAACGGGCAAAATGAAAGATTTTTAATATTTTTTTATTTTTTAATAATTTAATTAAATTTTTTGGTTTTATTTCATTATTTTGAATCTGCACTAAATGACAGATTCCATTTCCACTTGATAATTGTACAAGACATAATCTGTCTCTTGCATGATTTAAGCCCATTGCTTCCGTATCAATAGCAACTGATTTACCAAAATCTATATTGTTTGGCAGATCATTTTTATGCAGTTTGATATTCATGTTTATTAATTTGAACAATCTTATTATTTGTAATAAAATAACGCTATACCACTATCTTTTTAAAAATGATAATTTGTCCTCTAAACATAGATAGGTATTTTGAAGATCTTGATCAAGACCTTTATGACAACTGATAATTTAAGAATGATTGTTAATTTATAACTAATTTTTCCCTAAAAATGAGTATTTTTTTCATATTAGTCAATTGATGGGACTAATATTATAATTTATAAGTATATATTTTTATAAGATTTGGTTATTAATAGTATTCCATAATTAAATTTGTACCATATTTATACTAAATGCTTAAATTTGTTAATATTTCCCAATGTTTTCCAGAAAAGTTTTCTTCCAAAATTAGAAAAAATAACTTTGATGAAATATATCACAAGCTTGTAAAAGATAAGGCTAAAGTACAAGCATCTAGATGCTCTCAGTGTGGAATCCCTCTTTGCCATATTCATTGTCCTTTAAACAATAATGTTCCAGATTGGTTAAAACTTGCAGCAGAAGAACGTTTAGAAGAAGCATTTGAATTATCAAGTTCAACAAATAATATGCCTGAAATTTGTGGAAGGATTTGTCCACAAGATAAATTATGTGAAGGTAATTGTGTAATTGAAAAATCAGGTCACGGGACTGTTACTATTGGGTCAATAGAACAGCATATTACAGATGAAGCATGGAAAAAAGGTTGGATAAAAAATATTAAAATAAAACAAGAAAAAAACAAATCAGTTGGGATTATTGGATCAGGTCCTGCAGGATTAGTGGCATCTGAACAACTTAGAATTAAAGGTTATCAAGTTACAATTTATGATAGATATGATCGATCCGGGGGGCTGCTTATTTATGGAATTCCTAATTTCAAGTTGGAAAAACAGGTGGTGATTAATAGAACCAAAAGACTTGAAGAAAGCGGAGTTATTTTCAAGCTTAATAGCGATATAGGATCTACAATTAGTTTTGATGATATCAGTAATAAACACGATGCTATTCTTATTGCAACTGGTGTCTACAAACCTAAAGAAATTAATTTAAATAAAAAAAACTTATTAAATGTAATACCTGCTTTGAATTTTCTAATAGCTAACAATAAGAAATATCTAAATAATAAAGTGCTGGAATCTGATAATGAAAAACTAAATAGTCTCAATAAAAACGTACTAGTAGTTGGTGGCGGTGACACAGCAATGGATTGTGTTCGAACAGCTGTAAGACAGGGAGCTAAATCTGTTAAATGTTTGTATCGTAGAGATCAAGATAATATGCCAGGATCTCAAAAAGAGATTCAAAATGCACTTGAAGAAGGTGTGGATTTCAAATGGTTAACCCTTCCAACAGAATATATCGGTAATGGAAAAATTTTAAAAACCAAAACAGTAAATATGCAACTTGGTTCAATTGATGAATCTGGGCGAAGGCATCCTGAACCTGTTTCAGGATCTGAACAAATGATTGATGCTGATTTAATAATAGAAGCGCTGGGTTTTGAACCTGAAAATTTACCGAAAATGTTTGATCTGGAAGAATTAATTGTAACAAAATCAGGAACATTAAAAGTTAATAATAAAACAATGATGACAAATATAAACGGTGTTTTTGCAGCGGGTGACATTGTTAGAGGGGCAAGTTTAGTTGTTTGGGCTATAAAAGATGGCAGAGATGTTGCTGATCAAATCCATCAATATTTAGAAAAAAATTTGAAAATCCCTAAAGATAATTCCAAGAATAGAGAATTAGCTCATGCTTAATGATTCATATTTAATAAAGTGGAACAAACAAAAAAATAAATTAGCAAAGAATCATGTTTACAAGGAATTAGACGAACATTCTTCCTGCGGAGTTGGTCTTATAGCTTCAAACAAAGGCATAAATTCAAGGGAAGTTGTTAATATGGGGGTAGAAGCACTAAAATGTTTATATCATCGAGGTGCTGTAGATGCTGATGGAAAAACAGGAGATGGCGCTGGCATTCATTTAAATATTCCTAAAGATTTTTTTATTGAACAAATAGAGCGGGCGGGCCACAAGCCAAATAACTATCCTTTTGCTGTTGGTATGATTTTTCTGCCTCGTACAAATTTTGCCGCACAAGAAAGATCACGGAGCATTGTTGAATCCGAGGTTTTGAAAGAAGGTTTAACAATTTATGGTTGGCGTCATGTTCCCATTAACACTAAAGTAATTGGAGAAAAGGCTAAGTTAACTAGACCGGAAATTGAACAAATATTAATAGGTAATGATATTTTGGAAGACAAAAGTGTTTTTGATACAAAATTGTATGTGATTAGAAAACGCATTGAAAAATTAGTTCGAAAAGAAAACATCAATGATTTTTATATTTGTTCTCTTTCTTCACGATCAATCATTTATAAAGGAATGTTTTTAGCTGAGCAGTTATCAAATTTTTATCCTGATATTTTAGATGATCGATTTATTTCAAAATTTGCATTATATCATCAGCGCTATTCTACAAATACGTTTCCAACTTGGTCATTAGCGCAACCATTTAGAACCATTGCACATAATGGAGAAATTAATACCCTTAAAGGAAATAAAAATTGGATGATGGCCCATGAGCCTCGTTTAAATCATTTAAATTTTGGCAGTTCCATAAAAGATCTTAAACCCATTATTGATCCAGATGCCTCTGATTCCGCTGCTTTAGATGCAGCTATAGAGCTTCTTGTTCATTCCAACAGATCATTACCTATGGCAAAAATTATTACAATACCAGAAGCATGGGCTCATCGTCGTGATTTTTCAAAAAAGTTAAAAGATTTATATACTTACGTAAATGCAGTTATGGAACCTTGGGATGGACCAGCAGCAATATGCGGGGTTCATGATGACTGGGCTATTGCGGGTATGGACAGAAATGGCTTAAGGCCCCTTCGATATACATTGACCGAAGATTATTTAATAGCTGGTTCTGAAACTGGAATGGTCAGTATAGATGAATCAAAAATTATTAAAAAAGGACGTGTTGGACCTGGACAAATGATTGGTGTAAATTTTAGTGAGAGAAAGTTTTATAATGATCAAAAAATAAAAAACATCCTATCTTCTTCCAAGCCTTTTGGTGATTGGACAAAAAAAATTATTCACATTGATAAACTTGTACAATCAGTAGATGAAGAATTTAGGGATATTGATTCTGGTAATTTAAGAAAAAGAATGGCGTCTTTTGCTTGGACTATTGAAGATATTGAACTCATTTTACACCCAATGATTGTTGAACAAAAAGAAGCCACAGGATCCATGGGTGATGACACGCCTCTTGCTGTTCTTTCTGACAACTATAGAGGATTGCATCATTTTTTTAGGCAAAATTTTAGCCAAGTAACCAATCCTCCTATTGATAGCCTTAGAGAAAAAGTCGTAATGAGCCTGAGAACAAAGATTGGAAATTTAAGCAACATACTTGATGAAGACCAATACCAGTGCGAACATCTTCAATTAAGTTCTCCAGTTTTGTCAATCAATCAATTCAAAACAATGCGACAATATATGAAAGATGCAGTCAAAATAATTGATACTACAATCGATTTAAATATTGGCCATTTATCTTTTAAAGAAAAGATTGATGAGATCAATAAAGAGGCTGAAGAAGCTGTGCGCTCAGGATTTGTCCATATTATTTTAACTGACAAAGAATTATCAGAAAGAAGAATGGCTATTCCAATGATACTTGCTACAAGTTCTGTACATAATCATTTGATTAAAAAACAACTAAGAACCTATGTATCACTGAACATTCAGTCTGCAGAGTGCTTAGACGTTCACTATTATGCGGTGTTATTAGGAGTTGGTGCGACAAGCATAAATGCCTATGTTGCTCAACAGGCAATAGCAGAGCGTCATAAAAAAGGGCTTTTTAATAATTTAACATACGAACAATGTGTTGAAAGATACATTGAAACTGTAAAAAATGGATTACTCAAAATTATGAGCAAGATGGGAATATCAGTTATAAGTTCATATCGTGGAGGAAATAATTTTGAAGCTATTGGATTAAGCAGAAGTTTAATGACAGATTATTTTCCTTTGATGAGTTCAAAAATTTCAGGTATGGGGTTGATTGGTCTTGAAAAACGTTCTTTAGAAGCACATCGCAGAGCTTTTGATGATGATTTAACCACTTTGCAGATTGGTGGATTTTATAGTTTTCGAAAAGGAGAAGAAAAACACTCGTTTGATGCAACAGCTATTCATATATTGCAGAATGCTGTTGAAAGTGACAGTTATTCTTCATATAAAAAATATACTGATCTTATATATGAAAACCAACCAATAAATATTCGAGATTTACTTGATTGTAAATCATCACGTCAATCAATCACAAATGATAAAGTAGAGAACATTAACGAAATACGAAGACGATTAATTGCACCTGGAATATCTCTTGGTGCATTAAGCCCTGAAGCTCACGAAACCTTATCTATTGCAATGAATAGAATAGGTTCAAAATCAGATTCTGGAGAAGGTGGGGAGGATCCTGATAGATTTATACCAAAGCTTAATGGAGATAATTCATCATCAGCAATTAAACAGATTGCTAGCGGACGCTTTGGAGTTACAGTTGAATATTTAAATAATTGTGAGGAAATAGAAATTAAAATAGCACAAGGTGCTAAACCAGGTGAAGGAGGTCAACTTCCTGGGAATAAAGTAACATCTCTAATTGCTAAACTCCGTCACTCTTCTAAGGGCATAACTTTGATTAGTCCACCACCTCACCACGATATTTATTCCATAGAAGACCTAGCTCAGTTAATTTATGATTTAAAGCAAACAAATCCTAAAGCGAAAATTTGCGTTAAGTTAGTTGCTCAATCAGGAATTGGAACAGTTGCGGCGGGTGTTGCAAAAGCAAAAGCTGATATAATTTTGATTTCCGGACATAATGGCGGAACGGGCGCGAGCCCACAGTCAAGCATCAAGTACGCAGGTCTTCCATGGGAAATGGGCCTCAGTGAAGTTCATCAAATTTTATCACTTAATAATTTGCGAGAAAAAGTTATTCTTAGAACAGATGGCGGCCTTAAGACGGGGAGAGATATTATTATCGCCGCACTTTTAGGAGCTGAGGAATATGGTATTGGTACCACAAGTTTAATTGCTATGGGATGTTTGTTGGTTAGGCAATGTCATTCAAACACATGCCCCGTAGGCATTTGTTCTCAAGATGAAAAACTAAGGAAAAAATATACAGGCACTCCAGAGAAAGTTATTAATTTATTTACTTTTATTGCTGAAGAAGTAAGAGAAATTTTAGCATCTCTTGGGTTTTCTTCACTGAAAAATATTATTGGCAGAGCAGACTTATTATATCAGTTAAATAGAGGAAGCCCTGATCTTGATGACCTTGATCTAAATCCAATTTTGACTAAAATTGATTCTGATATCGGTGATTATGAATTTAAAACTCAAAATAGAAATCCTGTAAAAGAAAATATTGATAACCAAATTATTAATGATGCATCGGTTTTATTTGAAAATAAAGAAAAGGTTCAGCTAACTTATAACATAAAAAATACGGATCGAGCGATAGGCACATCACTATCTTCTAAAATTACAAGAAAATATGGAATGTATAACTTACCAGATGATCATATGATATTAAAATTAAAGGGAACAGCGGGTCAATCACTTGGGGCATTTGTTGCTAAAGGCATTACCTTAGAGGTAATTGGTGATGCCAATGATTATGTTGGTAAGGGGTTATCAGGTGGAATAATAATTGTTCGCCCAATGATTTCTTCAAAACTTATTTCGAAGGACAATGTAATTATTGGCAACACAGTATTATATGGCGCAACAAAAGGAAAGCTGTATGCAGCAGGAACTGCTGGCGAAAGATTTTGTGTGAGAAATTCTGGTGCGGAAGCTATTGTGGAGGGTTGTGGCGACAATGGATGTGAATATATGACCAATGGAACAGCAATTATTCTAGGCACTGTTGGAAATAATTTTGCAGCGGGAATGACTGGGGGGATAGCATTTGTATATGATAAAGAAGGAAGTCTTCCAATGAGAATAAACTTGGATGATGTAATATATCAACAACAAATGACTACTTATTGGGAAGATTTTTTGTTATCTAAAATTAAGGAACATTATTCTAGAACCTTATCATCTCATGCAAAACATTTGATAGATAATTGGGAGAAAGAAAAATTTTGTTTTTGGCAAGTTATTCCGAAAGAAATGATTAATAAATTTGACAAACCTATATTAATTGAACAAACAAAATCAGCTTAAATCAAGCCCAATATATTATCGATAGCATTATTTATTGTTTTAAGTTCATTTTGATTTGAAAGTTGATGACCGCTTTTTTTTAGATATCTAATTTGTATATTATTGCTTGAAATTTTTTTTAGAATTTTTTGTGATATGTCTGGTGACACATCTTTATCCTGAAGGCCATGTATAAGTATTACTGGTTTATTAAAGGGAAAATTATTTTTTAAAACAAGGTTTTTATTACCTTCTTGAAAAAATTTTTTTGTATAAATATAATTGTAATTCCATTTTTTTAATTTTGAAATTCCTTTTTTGTTAATCTCTTTCTGAACCCTCATTGGCAATTCATTAAACAGATATGTTGTAAAATCTGCAGCTGGGGCCAAGCCTATTAAACCAGCAATTCTTGATTTTCTTGATTTAGCAGCAAGCATCATGAGCCATCCTCCCATACTACTACCAATTATGATTTGTGGACCAATAGCTATATTATCTAAAACATCCAAAAGATCTTTTTTCCAATCAGAAATAGTAAAATTTTCAAATTTTCCATAAGAATTTCCATGCCCCCTACAGTCAAATCTTAGAAAAGAAAGTTTGTTTTTTTTAGCATACTTTTCAATACTTAATGCCTTTGTGCCCTGCATATCTGAATTTAAGCCATGAACAAAGATTATGCCAGGTGCCTTACCTTTGGTATACTTATAAGCAATTTTTTGATTAAAATTGTTAATATAATAAGCCATCGTGAAATTGAATAAATTTAGTTTATAACATATTTAAATTTATGAAAAATTTTAATTTATTGCAAATTATACCATCATTAGATTCAGGAGGAGTGGAACAAGGCACAGTTGATGTAGCAAATTTTATAGGAGAAAAAAATTTAGGCTCTTTTATTGTTTCAAGTGGAGGCAAGATGCTTGCATTATTAAATAAGAAAAAAACTGATCATTTTGAACTTCCAATTCATTCAAAAAATATTTTTTCCTTACCATTTGTTACGAATAAATTAAGTAAAATTATATCAGATAAACACATCAACATAGTTCATATCAGATCCCGTTTTCCTGCATGGTATTTACAAATAATTCAAAATAAAAAATTTAAAACTGTTTCTACATTTCACAATGTTTATGGATCGCAAAATTTATTTAAGAAAATTTATAATAAAGCATTAAGTAGAGTTGATCATATTGTTGCTATTTCAGATTTTGTTAAATCAACAATAATTAATACTTACGGGATTAACGAAAATAAAATAACTGTTATAAATAGGGGGGTGGATATAAAATTTTTTAATGCAAAAGTTGACAATGATAATAATTTTATTAATTTTTTAAATAAATATAATTTGTCAAGTGAAAAAAAAATAATTTTATATCCAGGAAGATTAACAGAATGGAAAGGCCAGATCAATTTTTTAAAAATAATGGAATCTTACAATGATGATCAAACAATCTGCTATTTTGTAGGAGATGATAAAAATAAATCCTATGCTTCTAAATTGATTACTGAAATTAATAAAAGAAACCTTCAACAAAAATGTAAAATCATCGAACATCTCTCCAAAGAGGATCTTAAATTGATGTACATATGCGCTGATGTAGTTATTTCTGCTCCATTGAAACCAGAAGGATTTGGTCGAGTTATAAGTGAAAGTTTAGCAATGAAAAAAATTATACTTTGTTACAATTATGGAGGCGCAAAAGATCAGTTAAATGGATTAGACGATATATATAAAGTTTCTCCAAATGATCAAATAGAAATGAAAAACAAAATTGATAAAATAATAAAATTATCTAAGTCACATAAAGATAACCTTGGTTTTGTATCTAGACGGTATGTAATTGAAAATTTTTCTAAAGAAAAAATGCTTGAAGGTTATCTAAACTTTTATCAAAATATTGTTTTGTGAAAAAAATACTTGTTATAAAACATGGATCTTTAGGCGATATAATTTTTGCTTTACCTTCTATGATTTCGATACGAAAAAAATACCCTGAAGCATTAATTCATTTACTTACTGAAGAAAAATATGTTTCTTTTTTAATAAAACCAAAGATTTTTGATAAAATCATTATAGATAATCGAAAAGATTTTTTTATTAAATCAATTCTCAATGTTTATAAATTGTTAAGAATGGAATATGACGCGGTAATTGACCTTCAAAACTCCAAAAGGACATCAATATATAATTTGATTTTTCGTTTGTTTAGTAAAAGCCTAGTATGCAGTTCCCGCCCCTTTTCACATATCAGATATAAAATACCAACCCAGGGAAAAGAAGCAGTGAGAATTGGATTATCAAATCAATTAAATCTCCTAAATATCATTACTGATGAAAACCCAAATTATGATTGGCTGAAAGTTGATATGAAAGATAAAATAATACAACCAAATGTTCTTATTATTCCAGGAATATCTAAAAACAGTGAACACAAACAATGGGATTCTGAAGGGTTTGGAAACATTGCACAGTACTGTGAATCAAAAAAATTCACAATTTACGTAGTGGGTACAAAACAAGACTTATTGAGCGCAGAAGCAATATTAAATAAATGTAATAATGTAATAAATAAAATTGATTCCTCTCCACCAGAAGTAATTTATTCAATTGCTTTAAAATCATCTTTAATTATCTCAAATGATACAGGTCCTGCGCATATTGCATCTTTGGCTAACAAAAATATGATTTGGTTATTAAATGACAATAATATTTCAAAAGCTAACATAAATAAAAGTAAAATGAATCATAAAATTTTATCAACTTTCGTAAAGAATATTTCTTCTAAAGAAGTAATTGAATATATTGAAAAAAATGAATTACTAAAGATGTTCAATTAGATTTTTGTTAAGATTTTTATTATCAAAAAAAAATTTATTATATTTACTTTTCCAGGGAGCATATTCCTTGTGTATTGCTTCGGGGTGATTGTTTGGATCATAAATAATATTAACAGGAGTTTTGCAAGCAGCAGCAATATGAGAGCAGCCACACTCAGGAGTTATAACTACAGAAGATGAATATATTACCCTTATCCATGAATCATAATCTAAATTATCTAATATTATTGTGTTTTTTTGCATTGATTTACTGTTTGCAAAAGTCCCACTGATCAATTGTATAGATTTCTTATTAGATCCGTTATTATCAATTTTATCTGTTAAATTTCTAAACTCAACGTCTGATATTATTTTAAAAAAATCATAAATTTTTTTAAATTTATTTTGAGTAGAGTTGTCGGTAGTTAATATTACTTTGAAGTTTTTATTATTTATAGAAGATATTAAATCTAATAAATTATTTTCAGAATAAAATGAGTTAATCCATTTATCAGTTAAATGAATGGTGATTATTTTTTCTTGAGAAAAAATCAATTTTGTTAAAGGTAAATCAATATCAATAGAAACATCATGATTATATTTGATATTGCATTCCTCAATAAGACTAAACATCATCTTAGTTTGATGTAATTCTTGATTATTGCTAAGTCTTTCAAAGCGATTTACTACGTATTGAAAATGACAAAAAATTCTTGAAAAAATCCTTAGAAACACTTTTGAAAAAAAATTATTCTTATATCGAGAAAGTAGAATAAGAGCTGCTTTTTTTTGGGATTTTGAAAAAAAACATAAAATAAAACTTTTTATATTCGGAGAAAAATTAATAAAAAAATCATATTGTATTTTTCTTAATTGTCTTATCTCTTTAATGAATGAATGTGGTTTTGATCCAATTAACAAAATCTTATCAATATATTTAATGTTCTTTAACACTTTTGCATTATAGGTGGATGCCAATATATGTATTTCTGAGTTAGGATTTTGGATTTTGACTGATTTAATAACAGGCAAGGTAAGAATCAAATCACCTATTTTATCAATTCTTGAAATACAAATTTTCTTCTTGAACATTTTATTAAATCAAACTATATCGTTTGTGAAATATATGAAAATACATAAATTTTTACCATATGCTATTTAAATATAGCAATTTTCACACAGAGTAACTTTTTTGGCATTAAATTACAGAGCAAAAAAAGATAATTCTTTAAGAACGAATGAGCAAATTACTGCAAGTGAAGTTAGGGTAATTTCATCTAGCGGGAAACAACTCGGCATTATTAGCATTCGTGAAGCTTTATATCATGCTGAAGATGAAGGATTTGATTTAGTTGAAGTATCACCAGATGCAAAACCACCGGTTTGCAAAATTGTTGATTATGGTAAATTAAAATATAGAGAACAAAAAAGCAAAAAAGAGGCAAAGAAAAAACAAAAAATAATTGAAGTAAAAGAAATTAAGATGCGCCCTTGTATTAATAAACATGATTACGAAGTAAAAATTAAAGCACTCTCTAAGTTTATTTCAGGTGGAAATAAGGTAAAAGTTTCTATGCGCTTTCGCGGTAGAGAAATGGAACATCAAAATCTAGGTATGGAATTATTAAAAAAATTAACAGAAGAAGTATCAGAATACGCCAAGATAGAAATACCTCCCAAACCTGAAGGAAGACAAATAATGATGATTTTAGTACCACATTTAAATAAATAATAAAAAATAAGATAGTTGCTAGTTTTTCACATTTTGTTTATAAGCCTGATCAAAACCAGCTGTGGCCTTATGGGGCAGCCCAGCGGCAAAATTTTTTATAAGGAGACAGAATGCCCAAGTTAAAGACCAAAAGCAGTATAAAAAAAAGATTTGCAAGAACAGCAACTGGTAAAATTAAATTTAAGCCATCAGGAAAGCGCCACGGCATGAGTAAGCGCTCTAACAAATTCATACGCAATACAAAAAAATCAAGCATTATGGCTCCTAGCGATGCTGCATTGATTGATCATATGTTGCCTTATAATAAATAGGGGTATTCATGACCAGAGTATCAAGAGGAGTTACAGCAAAAGCAAGACACAAAAAAGTACTTAAAAGAGCAAAAGGATATTATGGAAGAAGAAAAAATGTATTCAGAGTGGCCGTACAAGCGGTTGAGCGAGGAATGCAGTATGCTTATCGTGATAGAAGAAAAAGAAAAAGTGATTTTCGAGGATTGTGGATTCAACGCATTAACGCAGGTGTTCGCATGCATGGAATGACATATTCCCAATTTATCAATGGATTAAAAAAAGCTACAATTGAAATAGATAGAAAAATACTAGCAGAACTGGCTGTCAATCAACCAAAAGCCTTCAAAGCTTTAGTTGAAAAAGCTCAATCTGTTAGCTAGTTTTTTATCGTCACATAATTTATATATATATCTATGTCTTCAAAACTTGATAAGAATGACATAGCAAACAGGATTGATAAAGCATCTAGCTTAGGCAAACTTGAAGAATTGCGCGTTTTCTATCTTGGAAAAAAAGGTTTATTAACATCCGAAATGAAATCCCTTTCTTTATTATCTGTTGAAGAAAAAAAAGATAAAGGCCAAAAGCTAAATATTCTAAAAAATTTTCTTGAAAATGAATTATTAAAGAAGAAAAATATCATTGAAAATATAACTATTGATGAAAAAATAAAAAGAGAAAAAATTGATGTAACGCTACCTTCAAGAAGTTTTTACACTGGGAAAATTCATCCCATTAGTCAATCTATATTCAAAATTATAGATATTTTTGCATCAATGGGATTTTCCGTTGAGAGTGGTCCGGATATTGAGACTGATTTCAATAATTTTACAGCACTCAACATTCCATCACATCATCCGGCTAGAGAAATGCAGGACACTTTTTATATAGAAGGAGAATCAGATGAAGAAGATAGAGTGTTACGAACTCACACCAGTCCAGTTCAAGTTAGATCCATGCTTGATTCAAAGCCTCCAATCAGAATTATTGTACCGGGGAGAACATATCGAAGCGACTCAGATGCAACACACACACCAATGTTTCATCAAATAGAAGGACTTTTAATAGATGAAACATCAACAATGGCTCATTTAAAAGGCTGTTTAATTGATTTTTTAAAAGAATTTTTTGAAATTGACGATCTACAATATAGATTTAGACCTAGTTATTTTCCTTTTACAGAACCTAGCGCAGAAATGGATGTTGCTTTTACAAAAAAAAATAATGTGCTTAACATAGGAGAAGGCAATGAATGGTTAGAGATTCTAGGGTGCGGAATGGTAAATCCTCGCGTTTTAGAAAACTGCAATATTGATTCTAATAAATATCAAGGTTTTGCATTTGGGATGGGTATCGAACGTTTATCGATGCTCAAATACGGCATCACTGATATGCGAGGTTTTTTTGATTGTGACTTTAGATGGCTTAATCATTATGGTTTTAATCCACTTGACCTTTCTTCTTCATCTGGAATTTAATAATGAAACTCACTTTAAGTTGGCTTCGTGAACATTTAAATACAGATGCTGATATTAAAGTTATTGAGACTACATTAACAAATATTGGATTAGAGGTTGAATCAATAGAGGACAGAACAGAGGAACTCAAACCTTTTACTGTCGCAAAAGTAATAAATGTTACAAAACATCCTGATGCAGATAGGTTAAAAGTATGTGATGTAAAAACTATTAAGGGAACTTTGCAAGTAGTTTGTGGTGCCCCAAATGTCAAAAATGGAATGCTTGGAGTATTTGCGCCTGAGAATACGTATATTCCTGGAACAAAAATAAAGTTAAAAAAATCAAAAATTAGAGGAGTTGAATCATGCGGAATGCTTGTTTCAGAAAAAGAAATGGGTTTATCAGATGAGCATGAAGGCATTATTGAAATTAACAAAAAATATAAAGTTGGAGATTCATTTTCTACAATTTATGAATTAGATGATCCAATAATAGAAATTAATATTACACCCAATAGACCAGATTGTTTATCTGTGAGAGGCATTGCAAGAGATCTTGTAGCTGCAGGTATAGGAAATCTTAAGAAGTTAGAAATAAAAAAAATAGAAGGAACTTTTAAAAGTCCTATCAAATGGCAAAGAAAGTTTAATCAAGATGAAGAAAAATTATGCCCCGGAGTATCTGGTAGATTATTTAAGAATGTAAAAAATGTTGAAAGCCCTGATTGGTTAAAAAAGAAGTTATTAGCTATTGGGTTACGACCAATATCTGCATTAGTTGATATAACAAATTATATAACATTTGATTTAGGAAGACCGCTTCATGTTTATGATGCTGACAAATTAGAGGGAAACCTTTTAATGCGTTTAGCAATAAATGGCGAGAAATGTAAAACACTTGATGAAAAAGAATACATTCTATCTAATGATATGGTTGTAATTGCTGATGATGTTAAACTTCATGGAATTGGCGGGGTTATGGGCGGATTAGATAGCAGTTGCACTATGGCCACAACCAACGTTTTTTTAGAAGTTGCTTTGTTTGATCCAATATGTGTAACAAAAACAGGTAGAAAAATTAATTTGCAAAGTGATGCTAGATTTCGTTTTGAGAGAGGCATTGATAGTACTTCTATAGATTGGGGTGTTGACAAAGCTACAGAAATAATTTTAAATTTATGTGGTGGTGAAGTCAGTGAAATAACCACCGATCAATCAATAGAACACACAAAAAAAATTATTGAATATAATCTTAATAAAACAAAAACTCTCAGCGGAGTTGATATTGACTTAAATCGCCAAATAAAAATTTTAAAAAATTTAGGATTTGTGATTAAATCACAAAAAAATGAAGTTATCACAATTGAAGTCCCCCATTTTAGATCTGATATTGATGATGCAGCAGATATTGTTGAAGAAATTGTTAGAATTTATGGTTACGACAAAATTAAACCTCAATCTGTTATAAAAGAACCTAGAATTAAAAAAGAGATTTTAAATGGAAAGTTAAAATCATTTTATAAATCAAAAAGAATAATTGCAAGTAGAGGGTATTTAGAGACTATTACATGGTCATTTGTATCTTCTGAACATGCCAGCCTTGGAAATAAGAAAGAAAATGTAATAATAAAAAATCCTATTAGTAGTGGTTTAAATACTATGCGTTCTTCTATTTTTCCAAATTTATTAAGTTCAATTAATATTAATATTAATCGTCTATACAATAGTGGAAAATTATTTGAGGTTGGGCCTCAATACTCAGGATCTAAAGAAGAAAATCAGCAAATGGTAGCATCCGGCATTCAATACGGAACGGTTCATACAGAAACATGGGGAGATGAAAAAAGAATATCAGATGTTTTTGATGTCAAAAGTGATGTTTATTTTGTTCTTGATCAACTTAACGTGCCCATTAATAATATTTTGTATGATGAATCAGATAATAACTTTTTTCATCCGGGTAAGTCAGCTCGACTAAGAATAGGAAAAAGTATTCTGGCTCGATTTGGTGAAATACATCCATTTATTTTGCAAAAATTTGAGATTAATACTAATGTTAGTGGGTTTGAAATTCTTTTGGATCAAGTAAGTAAATTTCAATTAAAAATGTCATCAACCAAAAAAGCATATGATAATAATGCTTTGCAAGCAATTGAAAGAGATTTTGCTTTTTTATTTCCAAAAAATATTAAAGCTGGAGAGATTATTAATAAAATAATAAAAATTGATAAAAAATTGATAAAAAAAGTTACAATTTTTGATGTTTTTGATGGAAATAAACTTCCTGAAAATATGAAAAGTATTGCTATTAAAGTAATACTTCAACCCATTGAAAAAACTTTTACTGATTCAGAAATAGAAGTAATATCAAATACGATTATTGATCTTATCTCAAAAACTTTTGAGGGTAAGTTAAGACAATAATAATGGCAGAATTAAAAAATATAAGAAATTTTTCTATAGTTGCCCATATAGATCACGGTAAGTCAACATTAGCAGATAGACTCATTCAATTTTGTGGTGGTCTTACTGATCGTGAAATGAAAGAACAAGTTTTAGATACAATGGAATTGGAAAGAGAACGAGGAATAACCATTAAAGCACAAACAGTTAGGTTAAAATATAAAGCAAATAATGGAGAAGAATATATTCTTAATTTGATGGACACACCCGGTCATGTTGATTTTTCTTATGAAGTATCTAGATCTTTAGCTGCTTGTGAGGGGTCATTATTAATTGTTGATTCAACTCAAGGGATCGAAGCACAAACACTAGCTAATGCTTATCAAGCTATTAGTAATAATCATGAAATTTTACCAGTATTAAATAAAATAGACTTGCCTTCATCGGAGCCACAAAAAGTTAAAGATCAGATTGAAGATATTATAGGTATAAAAACCCAAGATATCTCATTAGTATCTGCAAAAACAGGTTTAGGTATAGATGATTTATTTGACAAAATAATAAAGATTCTCCCATGTCCATTAGGCGAAAAAAATAAGCCATTAAAATGTATGTTGGTAGATAGCTGGTATGATAGTTATTTAGGAGTTGTTGTTTTAGTAAGAGTAATAAATGGGGAATTAAAAAAAAATCAGAAAATTAGATTTATGGCTGCAAAAGCAACACATATTATTAATAGAGTTGGAATATTTTCACCCAAACCCACTGAGGTTATTTCACTTGGCCCTGGAGAAATTGGATTTATAAATTCTGGAATTAAAAGTGCTGTTGATTGTAAAGTAGGTGATACGATTACTGAGGATAAAAATCCTGCCACACATCCCTTACCCGGATTTAAACCTTCTCAACCAGTTGTTTTTTGTGGAATGTTTCCTGTAGATTCAGATGATTATGAACATTTAAGAGACAGTGTAGTTAAATTATCATTAAATGATTCAAGTTTTTCCTATGAACCAGAAGTAAGTCCAGCTCTAGGTTATGGTTTTAGGTGTGGTTTTTTGGGTTTGCTTCACTTAGAAATTATTCAAGATAGATTACAATTAGAATTTAACTTAGAGCTTGTAACTACTGCTCCCTCAGTTGTTTATAAAATTATTATGAAAGACAAGAGTGTTTTAGAGCTTCATAATCCAACAGATATGCCTGATCCTGTTAAAATCGATACAATTGCAGAGCCATGGATAAAAGCAACAATAATTGTACCAGACAAGTACCTAGGATCGGTTTTAGAATTATGTATTTCAAAGAGAGGAATACAAGAGCAAATAACATATACAGGAGCAAGAGCGATGGTAGTTTTTAAACTTCCATTAAATGAAGTAGTGTTTGATTTTTATGATAGAATAAAATCTATTACAAAGGGATATGCTAGTTTTGATTATGAAATAACGGGTTATGAGATTAATGATTTAGTAAAAGTTGTCGTGATGATAAACAGTGATCCAGTTGATGCGCTATCCTTAATAGTACATCGAGATAAATCTCAGCAGAGAGGCCGCTCTTTGTGTGAACGATTGAAATATTTAATACCACGTCAGCAATTTAAAGTTGCTATTCAAGCTGCTATAGGAGGAAAAATTATAGCCAGAGAAACGGTGGCCTCATTTAGAAAAGATGTTACACAAAAACTTTATGGAGGAGATGTAACTAGAAAAAACAAACTTCTTGATAAGCAAAAAAAAGGAAAAAAAAGGATGAGACAATTTGGGAGAGTTGATATTCCACAAAATGTTTTTCTAAATGCTCTCAAAATAGAAAAAAATTAATATTCAAATTAAGTTAATGTTAAAGCTAATAACAATTCTTTCTTCATCAGTTTTATTTACATTAACAGAATGTTGAAGATAGCTTGGAAATAATACTAACATCCCTTCTTTTGGTTGGAATGAAATCATATTTGAATTTAATTTATTTGTTTTAGAAATTTTTGGATATCTATATGTTGCTGCAAATCTAGGATCATAAAAAACTATATCACCACAATTTATTGGAGCTTTGACATAATAAGCAGCACTTAAATAATTGTTTGAATGAATATGCATTGCGTTTGAGGAATTTTTTTTATTTATAATTGCCCACATTCCAGTAATTTTTACTTCTTGGTTTATTATATCCCAATCCATATCTGTTAATACAGAGTTTATATGTGGTGAAATTGAATTAACAAAAAATTTAGGTTGCTCTAATTCTAGGTCAAAGTTTTTAGAATGCCAACCTAACAAATTTGATCTGCTGATACCGGATCGGTTTATTTTTTGTAGAGATTTAATATATCTGAACATTTTCTCATTTATTTTTCTATGTTTTGGGATGATTGAAGTCCATATAGGTGTCGCGAAAATAAAGTGTAATTCAGTTATTTTTTCTTTCATCACTTTTTTTTGAAAAACATACACTTTTATAAGATTTTTTCTATCTTAACTTTTTTTGTATATATTTTGCTAAAGATCTAATATATATTCTGTTAAAGATCTAATCGGAGAGATGTGAAAGCGTGTATGGTGGAGCGAATATTTTGATTCTAGCCGAACACTCAAGCCAAATTTTTCAATAATAATTTTCTAATTTTCTAAATAATCATCAGCGACGGTTCAGGAACACGATCAGTCCAATGAGTAGCAAGATTTTTTTCATCACGATTTACCCTATCACGATATCAATACGCGATTAAGGGGGAAAAGAGCGTTATTTCAGTATTGTTTTCTTTATGAATTTATACAAGACAAAAATAGAAAAAATATAATTTCCTAATGGCAAAGCATCTTCAAAAGCGTTCTGTATTTACAAGATTAATTATATCAAAGATATCCTAGAAATTTCATTTCAGAATTTAATTCTTTTTCAATATACTTAATTTGAGAATTACTTAATACATTTTTCCAATTTCCAGATTTTCCTTTTCTAAAAAATTTAGACTTTCCATCACTCTCAAAAAAACCGTTTAAATCTTCATTTTTTTTTAAATTTGTAAAACTTGAAATATCAACACTAAATTTTATTTGATCTTCATTAATTTCAAAATTTAGAATATTTGATAAAAAAGATATAACTTTATAAAAATGATCATAACAATTTTCTAATAAATTTTCATATTTTACAATAATTTTTGGCACATTGGGCACGCCATCTCTCCAAGAAGTATAATTAAATTTCCAAGAACCTAATATTTCAATACTAGGAAAATCCTTTTTTGTATCTATAAGATAAAATAATTTCTTAGAGCAAAGTTCTTCAATACTTTGATCGTAACTCAGGTTACGATATTTTGCGTAAGAAATAACAACATCTCTTGGATCTCTAACAATATAAATTGAAGCTAAAGAATGATTTTCATTTGTAAGATCTTGTTTATTTATACTTACTAGCGCATTATGATTTTTCATAAAAGTTACATTTCCTTTTATTACTTTCATTAATATCTGAGACTTTATCCAATATTTTGAAATTTTATATGGGTTTCCAATCAACTCTTTTTTTGTTGATATCTTTTTTATTAAATCATCAATAGGGAATTTTTTTATAGTTTTTATGATTTTTTGATCAAATATTCTTTCCGAATTAAAAAAATAATTCGCAATTAGATATCTCATCCAAGTGTTTCCACTTTTAGGATATGAAGAAATCCAAATTATTTTATTCATTAGAATAATCATATCATTAAATTCCAAGAATGTTGAGATGCAAAAAAATATAAATGAAACTTTAGTGTCGTGTAAGTAGTGTGTAGAGATTTATTTTTACGACTCGTTATAGTCCGATAGACTTAAATCGATCTATTTTTCTGTTATCCTCACCCACTATTGAGAATTCTTTTTAAAACAGGTAGGTAAACAAAATCATTTTTCCATTCAACCTAAGATCATTTGCTTGAATTATTGTAAAGTATCTCTGGAAAAATAGATGTGGGTATAGGTTTTAGATTAAATATTCTTCGTAGTTCTCTTTAGAAGTTGTTTTGGACAACCATATAATCAACTATTAAAATTTAGTGCCCAAACTAAGAATTATTTCCCTTCTTGTTTCAGGGTAAGCGTTATATGCTCCAAGTGTGCTAGAGCTTGCTACTGCATAGTTATAGTACTTTTCATTAAAAATATTATTAATTTTTAGGGTGGAAAAAAATTTATCAAATTTAGAAGCAATACTCATATTGACTATAACATAGCTTGGAATTTTAGTATCTTGAAAATTTTCATCGTCACTTTCCATTCTCATATCATCCTGATATTTTAATGTAGAAAAAATTTTCGTAAACTTTGAAGTTTTCCATTCGAAGCTAGTATCTAAAGAATATTGAGGAACTAGAGGGACATCATTACCTACAAAATCTGTTGCATATGTTCCTTGATCTCCTGAAGTGTATTTAGCTTTTGCAAATGTAAAATTATTAATTAAATTCAGTTTATCTGAAATTTTATTTCTTGTATTTAACTCAACGCCGTATCTTCTCGTAGAGTTCATGTTGATATTTTCAAAAGCATCAGTATCATATGCAAGTTCATTTTTACCCTCAATAATATATGTTGATACATTAGAAGAAAAATTATCAGTTGCATATTTTGAACCTATTTCAAAATCTTTAGTTGTTTGAGTACTAAGCTCTAAAGATGTACCACCAGATCCTCCAATTCTATCATCAATATTTGGATATCTAAATCCATTTCCTAATCTTCCATAAATAATTATATTTTCGTTAATTGTGTGATCTAAACCAATGTTGGCTGCGTAATTCGTTTCTTGATCTGACAATTTCAAATGTTCTGTTTGCCATCCGGCATAATCAGGTGCGTTGGTATCTAAATGATCCCCTATTGCTATGTTATTTCTTTGCAATCTTAATCCTGCTCCTAAAGTTGTACTATTTTTTAGATATATAGACTTTTGAGCATATATGGATTGAGTTGCTTGCCAAGCATCATACACATGCAAAGGAACAGTGTTTTCATCTTTTTTTCGATAAGACTTATATTCTGCGTATTGAAGATCTAAGCCATAGGTTGATTTTGAAATCTTCCCAAATAAATTTGTTAAATGATTAATTCTTGGTGTAAATTGATAATTCGTTAAAGATGTATCACTGTAGGAAGGACTGGTAGTAGATTGTAAATCTGAATATGAGTCCTTTAATCTAAAACTGCTGTTTAAAATAAAAGTCATATAATCACTTAATTTATAATCTCCACTATAAAGAAATGATCCTCCCACGCTATTAATATAATCATCAGGAGTATCAGAACCTCTTCTATCAGTGAAAAGTTGATCTTGGCTTCTATCACTTGGTGTGCTCATGATTTGTTCATTAAAACTTATAGAAAAAAAATGATCGCCTTTTTTCCCAGGATATCTTAGCTCAGAGGTGAAATTATTTTGTTGTTGTTCATTTTCATCTCTATATCCATCAGTTTCGGCGTGATTAAAATATGCATTAAGGGAATAATTATTTAATTTTTGAAAAGTATTCCAAACAATCTCTTGGTTGTTAAAGGTTCCAGTTTTTAGAACTATTTCATTTAGATTATTTTTACTAATTTCTGGATTTGTAATAATATTTATTGCACCTCCTATCGCTCCATCACCGTAGAGTACGGATGCTGCGTTGCCCTTAAAAATTTCTATTCTATCTATACTTTTCATCGGGATGCTAGGAAAATCAATTTCAGACATATCTATATTGTTTAAGCGTTGGCCATTAATTAATATCAGCACATTGCTTTTTGCTTGTGCCCCCATACCCCTAATATCTAAAGTTGTTTTGCTTCCAGATGAATTTGATCCGTATATGCTTCTACTTTTTATACCGCTTTCTAGATCAAGAATGTCATGAATTGGGGTGTTTTCGTGTTTTTCTAAATATTTTTGATCAATAATAATATTAGATGACCCAGAAATAGGTGTGGAAATTGTCTTAGACAAAAGTTCGTAAATAGGAATGTATACTGTTACTTCTAAAGATGCTGCGTTAGTACTAAATAAAATTAAAAATAGGAATAATTTGCATCTTGTATAATTCACTTCTTTCTGTCCATCCAGTTTTGATTTTAACTAAATTTCTTTGTAATTTATTTTTAAATATTTTTTAGATATTTAGATTTTTGCTAATAAATTAGAAATTAAATAACTAGTTTTTTTATTTACTACCTCTAGATATTTAATTGAAAATGTTAATAGGCCAGTAAATAAGCATGTACTAATTAGAGTGTTTTTAAAAAATGGTATGGCTAAAGTATAACAAGTAATTAAACCTTCAATTGTTTTGGGATAGTAATCCCATATCATCCATTCAGCAAAGTTTGTCGTAATAAAGAACCACACGCTACCACCTACAGCCATAATCCCTAACCCTACGTAATTCTTACGCATGGGTGTTACCAAAGCTATTGCGAGAATAGAAGAATATATTACAAATTGATAAGAATAAAAACCGATTATAATATCGCTTATAAACATTGCAACAATAGGTACTGCTACACCAAACCATCTATCTTTTATTAGTATGGGAGCCATAATAGCAGATGCTAATATTGGTGTAAAATTTGGTGGATGAGGAATAATTCTAGATAACGCAAGAATTACTCCAAAAAATAAAAGATAAAAAAATTTATTATACATTGCTTATTCCTCGAGCATTTTTTTTCGTATTAAAAATTAAAAAGAGTTTTCGGCCTCATAACTTGGTGTTAAATACCGTTGCGGGTACAGGCAATGAATCAAACATTATTTCCCCTTTAAATACACAAAATTTATATAACTAAATAAATCATATTTCAATAAAAGATTTGATATAAGTTGAATTAAATGAAAATTTATACAAAAAAAAATAAAAATATCATCGAAGGAGAATGGTGGAAAATTAATAACAATATTAAAAATAGTATTCCCGCGAAATATGATAAAATAAAAGATTGGGTTATGGATCCCAAGGGTTACTTTTTAATTAAAATTGATACAAAAAACAATTTAATAAGGGTTGGTTACTGTATTTTTTCTAAACTAAATAAGGATTCCATTCACGATATGATAGCTGAAATTAAAGGTAAAACTGCTTTAGAGATAGTTAACACACTTATAGAAAAAAAATTCATTTCAACTTTGCAACATGCTGCTGATATGGGCATAGAGCTACATAAAGCTGAATTGGCTTTGAAATATAACTTTAAATATAATCAAGATAAAGATTTAGAAATATTATAGTTGTTTCATCACTATTACCCTACCAGCAATCATTAGGAATGTTGGGGTTAATTAGTTATATTTGTTTGTAGCATAACAGTTTGATATTTCTGATTTTTTTAAATCAGATTTTTTTTAGTTGTTTTTTTTGATTCATTTATAGTCCAAACTTAAATTGAATATAATAAAATTATATAAAGTTTATGTGTTGAGGTTTTTTTGAATTATTTATACTTTTAGTTAGATCTATTTGTCTCTTTATATGTGAATCTAAAGATTCATTAACTTTATGTTGTAAACAAAGAGAGCCGCACATTTTTTGTGCATTAAATGCGGGAGAAGCTAAATAATTCATTACTTCCCAATACTGATCAGAATTCCATATATCTTTAAATCTTGTGTCCACAATATTACCAATATGAAATTTTTTATATTTTTCATTAAATAACATACCGCACGGAGCTACCAACCCTGAACCTGAAATTTGGATCATAAATGGTGCTCCAAAACATCTTTGATATTTTCTTTTTCCTTTATCTTTAATTTTTGACCATTTTATAGCTACTTTATATTTTTCATCAGAATAATTTTCTGCTGTTTTTAATAAACTATGTAATTTGTCATATTCTTTATAATTAATACCAAGGCCTCCATCCTCACTATCTGAACAATGTTTGATAATCGCATAATCTGGTCTAAGTTTTTTACCCAGTTTTGCATAAGGAATTATTTGATCACCATCTACTGGCATCAATACCATTTGCATACCTATAGTTACACCAAGGTTGTCTCTTTTTTTTATCTCAACCATATCTATAATGTTTTGACAAACACGGTCAAAACTACTTTCTTTGCATCCCATAATTTCTGCATAACGTTTTTTCTCTCCAGCTGAAAAATTAACTCTTAAATATGTAAGATATGGTAGAATTTGTTCTAATTTATTTTTTGTAAGCACAAAAGCATTAGAACCAACAGCCATTGATATACCAAGCTCATAACCTTTTTTTATTGCATCAATAAATACAGGGGAGATTGTACTTTCTCCATCGGATACAAAACTAATTGCTTTCACTCCAATTTCTGCACAATCTTCCAAAAAATTAAAGATAACTTTCTGCGTAATTACTTTTCTAGAGTTTTCTTGAAACATAGCATAGCAAAATCCACATGAATAGTTGCATGCACGTGTTAATGCCATATCAATAGTAACTGGGGCTATTCTCTCTCCTCTTTTCCAAGACTCTATTCTTTCTTTATGCCATGCGATTTTTGTTCCGTCTAAAATTAATTCTTGTGATGCGCTCATTTAAACTAACTTTTGAGGAGAATTTTTTAACCTCAGTTTATTAAAATCAATTAATTCTTTGTAAAATACATCAATTCTACTGTCTACTTTAGAATTTAGATATTTTTCAAGATTTAAAAATAACTGAGGTTTGTTAATATATGATTCATCGCAAAAAGATAAAGTAAGTAGTTTACTATACTCAAATTTTTCTATTGAGAATAATTTTGGTAAGTTATTTAAATTAGTAAATTTATTAATTTCTTCTTGAATAATTTTAATTTGAGTATCTTTATTCAAATTAGACCAATTTTTTGATATTTTTTTATCAAAAAAATTAATTTTTATTTCTAAATTATTATTAGCTACATATTGTTCCCAAATATTATCAATCAATTTATTACAATTTATAAATAAATTACTTATCACAAAAGGACTAATTATACCTTGAATTATATTTTTTAAATTTCTGTCTCTTAATAAATATTCTAATTTAACTGATCCATGTTCATAAGCTTCTTGAATAGGTAAATTAATGATAACATTACATAGGGAATCTAAAAAATATGATTCTTCCGCATTATTTTCTGAAGAAAAATAAGCTTCTTCAATAATATTATTTTTTAATTTTACTCCGAATTTATATTTATCGATTTCACTTTTATAATCTAAGGATTTATTATTAAATTTAGAACTGTCAATTCTAAATCTAAATTTATGATTTTTTTTGATGTAAAATTTTCTAAGTTCCTTTAATGAAATTTCATTATTAGTTTTAACAACATAATTATCTTTTTTTATAATTTTTGTTTTTTCTAATTTTGACTCTATAAAATAATTATTTAATATTTCTTCTAATACATTTTTGTTTATATTTTGGACCTGAATTATTAATCTATCATTTTTTTTCTGTATTTTATAAAGTGAAAATTTATTTATATAAGTTTCTAATTTATGAATTTCTTGTTTGTTTAACTTATCTTGATTTATTTTAACTTTAATTTTTTTTTTGCCAGATTGTACTATTGAAAAAAAAAGATTTAAGAGACTTAAGACATTATTCTCTTCAGGTATCCAGAACTTTAAATAATCATGGCCAAAATCTCTTAATTTAGAAACAAGCTGTTCAGTATACTCTTTATTAATTTTTTCATAATCTAATATTAAAAAATCATCCATTAAAATGGTCCTCTAAATTCTGAATTTGGAACATCTGTAGGTAACAACTTATTATACTTTTTCTTTATATCAATAAAATTTCTGTTAAGTAATTTACCGGCAGCAAGTGAAATATCTATACAATGAGGATAGCATAATTCTGCTAATTTTCTTGTACTAGGAATAGGTGTTTCTAGCAAACCTAATCTTTTTGTCTTAACAATAAACTTATTTCCAATTGTCTCTGAAACTACAGATAAAATTTCTGAACTAATACCAAAGTTCATCCATCCATTATCTACTACAATTAATTTTTTAGTTTTTTTAACTGAATTAATAATCGGTTTAGTATCTAATGGACGCAAAGATCTTAAATCGATTAACTCTGCTTTAACGCCATAATAGTTTAAGATTTTTTGAGCTTTTAAACATTCTATTATCATGTAGGAATTTGAAACTATTGTAATATCATTTCCTTTTTTTAGAATTTTAGATTTACCAATAGGGATTTTATAATATTTTTTTGGAACTTTTCCATATGTGCTATGTAACCATCTATGTTCAAAAAAAATTACAGGGTTTTTATCAAAGATACTTGAATTCAATAAACCTTTTGCATCATATGCTGTAGAAGGTGTAATTACTTTTAGTCCTGGTATATTTGCAAACAATGATTCCAAACTTTGAGAATGCTGCGGTCCTTGCCCCCAACCTCTACCAACAATAAGTCTTATAACTATTGGAGCACTCATTTGACCCGCATTCATATAAAACCACTTTGCTGCTTGATTAATTATTTGATCTATAGAAAGTAAAGCAAATTCTACTCTTTGATGACACAACACAGGTTTAAAGTTAGATAAAGATGCTCCAAGTGCTATGCCTGTCATTGCATTTTCAGATGTAGGCATATCAAAAACTCTCTTTGATCCAAAAACTTCTTTTAATTTTTCTGTTGTTCCAAAAATTCTCTTGGGGTCATCTACACCTAAGCCCATAATAATAACTCTTCTATCTTTTTTCATTGATTGATATAAAGCTTCATTTATAGCTTCACTAAATTGAATTTTTCTACTTGCTAAATAATTTTTTTTTTTATTTTGCATAGATATGTTGCTTTAAAGCATGTACTGAAGGAAATTTACTATTTTTTGCAAAATTAAATGATCGGTCAATTTCCTTGTTTATTTTATTACAAAAATTATCCAATTCATCTTTACTTAACAAATTATTTTTTTCTAATTTAGACTTATATGTCTCAATAGGACATTTATTTTTCCAATATTTTATTTCTCTTTTAGATCTATAATTTAAATTATCATCATTATTTGGACCACAGTGCTCTAAATATCTATAAGTAGAAAATTCTAATAAAATTGGATTACCAGTTTTTTTAATTTTTGATATAAATTTTTTTGTCTTATAAAAAATATTTTCTACATCATTTCCATCCATTCTACTTCCTTCAATCCCAAATGAATTGGCAATTTTAATAATATTTCTATTTTTTGCCTGTCTTTTATAAAGCGGAGTGTAAACTGAATACAAATTATTTTCACATACGAATAAAACAGATAATTTATGTAGTGAAGCAAAATTTAAACTCTCAAAAAAAACCCCTTCTTCTGTTGCTCCATCACCGATAAAAACAACTACAATTTTTTTAGAGTTTTTAAGCTTGTTTCCCCAAGCTAATCCAACGCCAATAGGAATTGTACTACCTACAATTGGTACTGCTGCAATTATTCCTGCATTAATATCAATTAAGTGCATTGAACCACCTTTACCTCTCGCACATCCTGTATCTTTTCCGTACAATTCACTAATCATTTTAGAAAGGTTTCCACCTTTTGCTAAATAGTGAAAGTGAGATCTATGTGCACTGACTATTTGATCGGATTTACTAAGATTTGCACAAATAGCGGTTGATACGGCTTCTTGACCTATTGACAAATGAACAGGGCATCTCATTTCCTGATTCACATATTCTGAAACAATTTTCTCTTCAACTTTTCTCATTCGGATCATCTGATATAGTAAATTTATTTTATTATTTTTTTTCATTATATAGTTGTAAAAAAATAGTTAATTAAATCTGAAATTCTTTTAATAGTTTTTTGATTTAAATTTTGATGTATTGGCAATGTCAATATTTTATTTGCTTGATCTTCAGCAATTATAAAATCACCTACTTTGTAATTCAATTTTTTAGAAGCAGGCTGTAAATGAATGGGAATAGGATAGTGAATGGCAGTATTTATACCATTTTTTAATAAAAAATTCTTTAATTCGTCTCTTCTTCTTAAAACCTGAACTACAAATGTATGATATGTATTAAATTCATATTTTTTTTCACTAGGAATAAATATATAATTTTTATTTAGATATTTGTTGTAACGTTCTACATTTTTTCTACGCAACTTAATAACTTTTTTTAAATTTTTTAATCTAAAGTTCAATATCGTAGCTTGAATATTATCCATTCTAGAAACAAAACCAAACTGATTAATTCTAGTCCTATTTGTCATACCATGATTGCTTAAGTCTTTTACTTTAATATAGATTTCCTTGTTATTGGTAGTTAAATATCCAGCATCTCCTATCGCATTTAAATTTTTTAATGGATGTGCCGAAAAACAACCAATTAATCCAAAACTACCCGCAGGTTTTTTATAATATAAAGAACCTATGGATTGTGCTGCATCCTCAATTATTGGTATGCTATATTTCTTAGAAATTTCCATAATCGGATGCATATCAGCAATTCTACCTGTTAAATGAACAGGCATAATAGCTTTAGTTTTCCTGGTAATAGATTTTTCAATAAGTACAGGATCAATATTCTGATCTTCTTTTACATCAACAAAAATTGGTTTAGCTCCTAAATGAACAATGACTGCAGTAGATGCAATGAATGAGTTTGGAGGAGTTATTACTTCATCTCCTGGTTGAATTCCTAAAACATGCAGCCCTAAAGTTAAAGCATCTGTACCGCTGTTTAATGCAACTGCATATTTAGTATTTGTATAAGTAGCTATTTTGCTTTCGAATTTTTCTATCTCTCGACCACCTATCCAATTGTCTTTAGTTAATACTCTATCGATTATTGGTAGAAGTTCTTTTCTTTCCTGTGCCCATTGTAGGGAAAGATTTACATATGGTACTTTGATTTTACTCAAGAGTAGAAATCCTTAATTGTTGAAATGATATAATCTAGTTCATTTATACTTAAATGTTGATCACATGGAAAAGTAATGATTTTCTTGCTATGTTTGTCAGTGATTGGGAAATCTCCCTCTCTATGATTCATAAAATTTAAAGCTTTTTGAAGATACATTGGAATAGGATAATGAACTTTAGCTTCAATTCCCTTCTCTAAACAATATTTTAATAAATCATCTCGTTTTTCTGCTATCACAATATACAAATGATAAACAATTTTATAATTTTTTAATCTTGGAGGTATTTTAATTTGTTTTATTTTGCTTAGCTGTTTATCTAAATACTTTGCATTTTGAATTCTTTTGTTTGTTATTTTATGAGCTTGTGGAAGTAACCAATTGCCAACTACCGCTTGAATAGTATCAAGTCTTGAATTGTATCCTAATATTTCTACATTATTTCTATTAGATAAACCGTGATTTCTTAATAGAGATATTTTATTGTATAAATTCCTATTGCTAGTAACAATCATGCCTCCATCAGACCAAACATTTATATTTTTTAATGGATGAAGAGAAAAAGCCCCAGTCTCTCCCCAAGTTCCAGCATTTTTATCATCAATAGCTCCTAAAATAGACTGACACGCATCCTCTATCACTGGTATTTTAAATCTATTAGAAATTTCAAGCAATTTTGGCATATTAGTCATATAGCCTGTAAAATGTACTGGAACTATCGCCTTTGTTTTATTTGTTATATAATTTTCTAAATGATTAACATTCATACAAAACGAATCATCACAATCAATAAATACAATTTTAGCACCTAATTCATTAATAGCGCCAACAGTCGCAACAAATGTATTTGCTGCGGTAATCACTTCATCCCCTTGTTTTATTCCTAATGCTTTCAAAGATAATTTGATAGCATCTGTTCCAGAATTAACACCAATTGCATATTTAGTACCTATCAAATTTGCAAAATTTTTTTCAAATCTCTTAAGATGTTTTCCTAATGTAAAATCACCAGTAGAAACAAATTTTTTTAACTCATTCCATAAATCATCGCAGTTTGCAAATTGTTGTTTTAGATATGAATACCTTACTTGCATTAATTTAACTTAATTGAGTTCATTTTTTTAATATTAAAATATAACTCATTATTCAAACTATCATAAAAGATGTTTTTATCAAAAGCGTTCTTTAGATCTACAATAGCATCCTCAATTGAAAACTTTGTTTTAAAATTCAAATCACTTAGTATTTTTTTTGATGAAATGTGATAGGACCTATTATCTTTAGTGCTTGAAGTTACTATTTGTACATCAAATCCTAAAACTTTTCTTACAAGTTTAGCCAAATCAATAACTTTTATATTTTGATCTCCAACATTAAAAATTTGTCCAGCAATTTTATTTTTTTGTGCATTTAATATATGTATATATGCATCAACCATATCATTTATATGAATATTTGGTCTAAGTTGCTCCCCTCCAAAAACTGTAATTTTTCTCGTATTGTAAGCTAAGTTAGTTAAAATGTTCACCACTAAATCAAATCTTTGCCTTAATGAAAAGCCGCAAACAGTTGCGGGTCGCAATACTGTAGTTGTAAATTCATCAGATTGATACTCAAACAATATTTTCTCACAATCAGCCTTAAATTTTGAATAATCAGTAAGAGGTTCTAATGTAAAAGTTTCATCAACATTTTTTTCTGTTTTGATTCCATATACGCTTGAAGAAGAAGCGTAAATAAAATTTTTTATTTCAAATCTTTTACTAATTTCTACTAGAGGTCTAAAAGCATCATAATTGATTAATTTACCTAATTCTGGATTCATATCAAAACTAGGGTCATTAGAAATGCATGCAAGGTGAATTACAGTATCACAGCCATAAATACATTTTTTTATAGTTTCGATATTTCTAATGTCTCCAATATGAACGGAAAGATTCTTTGTTTCACCAAAAAAATTTTTTCCATAAATCCCTAAATCTAAAATATTAACCTTGTGCCCTATTTGCAACAATCTTTTTACTAAAGCACAGCCTACATATCCTAATCCACCTGTAACAAGAATTTTTTTTATATTATTGTGCATAACTCTTTCTTTTAAACTACCATTAATTATAAATTTTTTATTTAATTAAATTTTGAATAATTTTCAAAATTTTATCTTTATCAACACTAATACTATTACCCATGGATTCAACAGATTGAGCAGCAGCTAAAGATCCTAGAAGCAAAGACAAGTGTTTATCTAAACCAGCCTTAAAAGCTAATGATAAAATTGATAACATCGCATCACCAGCTCCAATTTTATCTACTATATTAGAAGCAAAAGCAGGACATTTAATATAATTGTTTTTCATTCTATCATAGTAAATTAATCCATTTTTTCCTCTCGTTATAATAAAATTCTTTATCTTCATCTTATTAGCTAATTTTTTTATTAATAACTTTATTTCTGAGTTTCTATCTTTCATTTCTTGACGTAATTCCATTTCATTAATCACAGTTGTTTCTAAATTTTTATAGTTATTAATAGTATGTAAGCCTAAATTCGCAGCATTTATCTGTGCATTTAATGCAACAGAATTACTAATTGTTGCAATTGTTTTAGCTGTATTCTTAGAAAGAAAACCATGGCCATAGTCTGATACGATTATGAGATCTACTTTATTTTTTAATTTTTTTAATTGTTTTTCTATTTTAATTTGATGATTAATATTTATTAATTCATCATTTATTTCGTAAACTCCTAAAATTTTATTTTTATTTATATTGTCTAAAAATCTTTTTTTTACTATTGTAGGAGAATTATCCTTATAAAAAAAATTTAACGAAACATTTCTAGCAACATTTTTTATTATTTTTTTTTGATATTCTTTTTTTTCACCAATTATTGTAAATAGCTTTATAGATTTACAAAAATTAGATAAATGGTTTGCAACTGCTACTGCGCCTCCGTAATATTCCTCTGTTTTTATTTCTCTCATTGCTAACATTGGTTCTTTTCCGGATTTACCTAATGTTTCACAAAATACATACTTATCAATAATTGTTTCTCCTAAAACTAAAACTTTTATAGATTGTAATTTAGAAATACTTTTTTTTATATTCTCAAAAGATAATTTTTTACTTATTTCTTTTAAATACTTTTTCTGTTTATCAGTATATATGTTAAAAAAATTATTTAATAAGTTACTTGAGCTATAAGAAATATCACTTGTAAATTTAATAGAACCTCTAATGGAATTAATAGCCTTTTCTTCATCATATATTTTTTTTGTTACATCATTTTCTTTTTTTTTATAGTCTGGTCCTTTACAATAAATATGAGGTTTTAATAATTTTATCGTATCCGTAGCTGTTACCCATTTATTAATAGAAACATAATCAATACATTCAAGGGCCTGTAAAGCCTCTAATCTTAATTGAGAATCAAATACAGGTCTATTGGGTCCTTTTTGGACGAATTTATCTGGAGCAATTGTTACAATCAATATATCTCCAAAAGTCTTAGCTTCTTGTAAATGTTTTATATGACCTATATGTAAAAGATCAAAAACTCCGTGACATAAAATAATTTTTTTATTTTGATTTCTTTTTAATTTAGAAATTTTTATTAAATTTTCAAAAGAGACTATTTTATTTTTCATTTTGATGACCTAAGTGTTTAAACCAAGATTTAGTTGCTTCTTCAATTGATTTTTCATTCCACAGGGGCGCACTTTTCCAATAATCTATATTTTCCAACAATTTTAAAATACCATTTTCAAAACTAATTTGTGGTTTCCACCCTAACAATTTTTTTGCTTTTGAAATATTAGACCAAGTGCAATCAGGTTCTGCTGGTCTTTTTGGTATATTTATTGATTTAGAATTAAGAAGTTTGACAATGTCATTGATTGTATGAGGCAAACCAGATCCAATATTTATTATTTCTCCTGATATATTTGTGTTTGCAGCACAAATCATTGCCTCTACTACATCACTGACGTAAATAAAATCTCTAGATTGAGTACCATCTCCTACAACAGTAAGTGGTGTATTAGCAATTTTCTGTGCTAAAAAAACCCCAAAAACAGCACCGTAAGTACCTGATGTTCTAGATCTTGTTCCAAATACATTAAAAAAACGTAAAGATATTGTTTGCAGTTTATATACATTATTCCAATGCAAAACTAATTGTTCAGCCAAATACTTTGTTAAAGCATATGGATATTGAGGCACAATTTTAGATGTTTCAGAAGTAGGAAGATCTTCGGGAATTCCGTAACAAGAAGAAGAAGCTGAGTAAATTATTTTTTTAATATTAAATTTCCTTGATGATTCCAATACATTAAGAGTACCCACAACATTTGATTGAAAATATTCTAAGGGTTTTTCAATCGAAGGAACTATATCTGCTAAAGCAGCTAAATGGAAAACTAAATCAACCCCTGAAAAATGTTGCATCCAAGATTCTTTTTTTGATAAATCGCACTCAACCACTTGAATTTTATTTATTACATTGTTGAGATTTTTTAATGCGCCTGTACTAAAATTATCTAAGACTATAACATCATAAGATTTGCTTACTAATTCCTCGACTAAATGACTACCGATAAAACCAGCTCCACCTGTAACAATGATTTTCATTTTTTTTATTGATATATTATAAAACTAATAAATAAACTTATAAAAATATTATTCCAAACCATATAGTTTATTATTAAAATGCTTACAAATAATAATTCTACTTCATTTATTGTTTTTTTTATAATAAAGAGAATAATATTGTGAATTATCGTATATTGAATAACAATTGATGTTTTTTAATGATCTATTTTTGTTTTTTGTAAATAATAATTTTAATTATGATTTTTTATTTATTTTTTTTATTATATCAACAATTGCTGTATCTTTACCAATTCCTTATACTTTTATAATTATTACTAATGCATATGTTTTTGGATGGATTGGTTTTATTATGGCTTTACTATTTGTCCCTCTAGGATCTTTAATAACATATATTATAATAAAAAAATTAAAAAAATCATTGAATCAAATATCATTTTTTCAAAAAATCCTTAGTAATAATAAACTATTAGAAAACAAAATAAATAAAAATGGCTATTTGCTTTTAATAGCTAGGTTAACATTACCTTTTTTTATCATGAGTGTTTTTATGTCTACTATAAAAATTAACATAAAAAAATATATTTTTATAACAATCATCGGATCATTTCCAAACATTTTAATTTATTCATTAGTTATAAATAACATAAAAGATTCAGTATTATCTTATGAAGATGTAATGATAAAATGGTACGATATAAGATTTCTTCTATCTATAGCATTAATAATATTATTTATTTTTATTGTTAATAAATTAAAAAAAATAATATTAAAATAATTTGTAGGAAGCTTATAATAAAAAAGTAATATGTATTATAAAGTTTATGGATATTATAAAAAATAATTTTTTAAGTATTTCCTTTGTCATTCCTTGTTTCAATGAAGAAGATAATATTTCTGATGTGATTAATGAAATTGAGTCAGCAATTATTTCTTTTTCAAATATTTTTTATGAAATAATCATAATAGATGATGCTAGTAAAGATAACACCTTGAAAATTATAAAAGAAATACAAAAAATGAATAAAAACATTAGGATAATACAAAATAAAGAGAATCAAGGCCTTGGGGGTTCAATTAAAAAAGGTTTTTATAATATCCAAAATGATTACGCGATGTATTTACCTGGAGATAATTGTCATTCTAAAACTGAAATAAAAAAATTATTAGAAGTGAATAGTGATTTTGATATTTTATTATCATATTACTCAAATACTAGAATAAGAAATTTGTTTAGAAGATTATTTACATATTTATATACGCCCTTTTTAAATTTAATTTTTGGCTTAAATTTACCTTACTACAATGGAATTGCGATTTATAAAAAAAAGGTGTTAGATAATTTTGAAATCAAAACGTCCAGTTTTACCTGGCAAATAGAACTGCTAGTCAAAATATTGAAAAATAAACAAACAAAATTAGAATTAGTATCAACAGTATTAAGTAATAGAAATAAAGGAAATTCTAAAGCTTTTAATATAAAAAACTGCTTTAAAGTTATTTATTCTATAGCTGTAATTTTTCTTTGGAATATTAATAATTAATTAAATGTTTTTTTATATAAATTTTTTTTTTATTTTACTAATACACTTAACCATTAAAATTTTTTTTAATTTTAAAAAACTTACATTTAAAAAAATTTTATTTATTTATTTATTTTTTCTTTCTATTTTAATTGCTATATCAATAAAAAAAGGAATTCTTGATTTAAACATCAATAATCAGCTAAACTATCTTTATATATTAATAAATTTATTAATTTTTTTAAGTTATATTCTTACAATTGGTTTAAAAACATTAGATAGTCCAACTTTTTACATATTAGAATATATTAAAAAAAATAAAAAAGTAAAAATTGAATTATTAGAAAAATATTTACAAGGAAAAAATTTATTACAAATTAGATTTCAGAAACTACATGAAGAAAATTTGATTAAATATAAAAATAATGAAATAGTCCTGACCTTATCAGGAAAATTTTTTATTAGATTTATGAATATTTTTTCAAAGTCTTTTAACATTATAATTGAGGGTTGATATGATAATATTATTGATATTGTATATATTGTTAATTATTACTTTATTAAAAATATATTATACAATTTTTGAAAAAAAAATTTATTATCCTTTTAGACTTGCTGAAATATATTCATTTTTAACTTCAAATATATTTTTGATCTTTTCTTTATATTTTTTATATAATACTAAATTAATGTTAGCTTTTTTATTAATAAATACCTTAACATTTTATATTATTTATCATTTAATAAATATGATCCAAACATCCCCAAGAACTAAAATATTAATGGACTTATACAAATATAAACAAATAAATTTGACTGATTATTTAAAAATTTATAACACAGAAATTATTTTAAAAAATAGATTAAATAGGTTTCAGACATCTAATCAAGTTTTAATTAAAGACAATGAGATCATTTATATTAATAACAAAAAAAATTTTATTAACTTTTTGTTTTTAATTTTTAAATTAATAAAAAAGTTATAAATGATTTTACAAATTCTTTTTTTTGTACTTTTTTTATTCTTTTCTGCATCTTCCATACTTGGATATGGTTTTTTATTTAATAATCTGTTTTTTAACTATAAAATAAAAAATATAGGTGAAATAGGTTTATTGGGGTTTTTTTTCATTTTTTTTATATCTATTCTTGTTCATTTCATAACAACATTATCTCCTTTAATTAATTTTTTACTTCTTCTGGCAGGAGCAATTGTAAGCTATTTCCATTATGTAAGAATAATAACAGAACTAAGAAAAATAAAACATTATACATATCCTGTTCTTTTAATTTGTATCCTTAGTTCTGTAACTTTAAACACTTATGCTGATTATGAGTGGTATCATCTCCCATATGTTAATTATCTAACTAATTTTAAAATTATTTTTGGATTAGTTAATGTATCCAATAATTATGTCTATGGGCATGGATGGCTAGATATATTAGGTTTATTTGTTTTACCTTTAATAGGGTCAAAAGGACTTACTGTTCTACCTATACTTTTTTATTTTTTTTTTATTATTTATTTTTTGTATGAATATTTTGTGTCAAAAAATTTCTCTATAAAATTCTTTTCTGGCTCAATAGTTTTTTTTACGTTTATTACATTTAATCGTTTAAAAGATTTCGGCGCTGATATTCAACCTACTTTTATATTAATAATATTAATTTTTTATATTCTAAAGTCTCTAATTATTGATGAAAAATATTCATTTTTTCATAAAATAATTTTCTATTTTTTTTACGCCTGCGTTTTAAGAATTGGTAGTGTTATTGCAATACCATTAGTTATATTTTTTTTAATTACACAATATAATAAAATATTTACAAAATTATTTTTTGAACATCGTAAATTATATTTTTTCCTAGGTTTATTCTTTATATTAGTTCTATCTAAAAATATAATTACTACAGGTTGTTTTTTTTACCCAATACCTATTACTTGTTTTGATAATGATAAAATTATATGGGCGAGTCCAAAACAAAATGTAAATGAAAGATTTGAATTTTTATCAGCAATAGCAAAACGTTGGAAATTTTATTCAATAGAAGAAGGTAATATTACAAATAAGTACGATTATTTTTTACCAATGAAAACTGGTAAAATATTCAATCCTAAATCTTACAATGAAAAAAGATTTTTTTGGTTAAAATATTTTTTTAAAGATGGAGACATTTCAAGAATCATTAATTCAATATTAATTATATTGGTACCTTTTCTTTTGATCATAATTTTTGCCAGAGAAAAAAATAAAATTAATTTATCTAATTATAAAAATAATAAAGGATGTTATATAATTATAATTGGAATAATAATTTCTGCTTTAAGTTGGTTATTTATGTCTCCACAAATGAGATATGGAGGATATGCAATTATTGGCGGCAGCACTTTATTTATAATAAGTTTTTATATTAGAAAATTTTATTTAAGAGAATTTTTATTTAATAGAATTTTTTATAGTTTAGTAATTATTTCTTTAGTGTACTTTTTATTTAAAAATTTAGAATATTCTATTCATGATTTTAGAGATAATAAGTTCCAAAACTTTCCTTGGCCAAATGTTGAAAAGAAAGTCAAAAATATTGATTATGTCGTTCATATCAAAAATGGTTTTAATTTTAATTTAGTTATAAAAACTGATAATGAACATCCAAATAGTCCTAAAATATGCGGTAACATTGATATGCTATGCTTATCCTCGGGAAGAAAAGTATGCATTAGTGATACATATATTCTTAATGGATATGTCTTTATTGAGAATACCGATAAAAATTGTCTTTTGCAATTTCGTGAAAATTATTGGCAACACTAGGACAGAAATTACTTTGAAAAAAATTTATTAATAATGTTTTTTGAAATAATAATTTTTTTTAGTTACGTCGTGTTTTGTTTGTTTTCTATTATTGGTTATGGAATTATCTTCAAAAAATTTTTATTTTGCACAAATTCACAAAATTTAGGTGAATTAGGATTTTTTGGATTTTTTTTTCTATTTTTCATTTCGTTATTTTTTCATTTTTTTATACCATTATCGTATTGGTTTAATCTGTTAGTTCTATTTATCGGGTTATGTATATTCATAATAAATTTTAGTATTGTTAAAAACGAAATAATTTCACTAAGAAAAAGTTTTTTTTTATTTTCTGTAATAATTTTACCTGCATTATTTTTTATTAAAACTCCAGCGGACTTTGAAACTTATCATTTACCATATGTTAATTATTTAAATAATTTTAAAATTATTTTTGGATTAGTTAATGTATCTAATAATTATGCTTATGGACATGGATGGTTAGATATATTAGGTTTATTTTCAGTCCCAATAATTGAAAATAAAGGTATTAGTTTAATTGCTTTACTTTTTTTATATTTTTTCTTCCTATATTTAATTACAGAAATTAAACAAACAAAATTAAAAAGTGTAAAAATTTATTCAATATTAGCAATAGTCTACTCCTTTGCTAATTTTAATAAAGTAGAAAATTTTGCTGCAGAAGTTCAGCCAACACTATTAATATTAATATTAATATTAAATGTTTTAAAGTTTTTAAATAATTCCAATGTTAATGAAACATTCATGAAAATTATTTTTTATTCTTTTTATGCTCTAATTTTAAGAATTGGTAGTTTAATTATACTGCCTATAGTTTTGATAATAATTATAATAAACATTAATAAAATTATAAAAATATTTTTTAATTACATAAAATTAAATTTTTTTATTATATTTTTTTTATCTATTTTTTTATTAAAGAATTTTATATTAACTGGTTGTTTTGCTTACCCATTATATTGGACATGCACTGATAATGAAAATATAACTTGGGCTAATCCAAATGAGAATGCCAAGGAAAGATTTGAGTTTCTCACAGCAATTACTAAAAGATGGAAATTTTATATTTTAGAGGAAGCAAACTTAAATAATGAATTAGAATATTATGAACCTATGGAAAAAAATATAATTTTAAGTCCAGAATTATATAATCATAATAAGTTTTTTTGGTTAAAATATTGGTCGAAAGATCATGATGTTGAAAGATTATTAAATGCTTTTTTAATTGTATTATTTTGTTATCTGAGTTTCTTTATATTTGCAAAAAACAAATTTATTATATTAAATTCCTTAATTGTAAAACCAAAAAAAAATAACTTAATTCATTTAGGAATTATACTTTCAATTTTAATGTGGTTTTTTCTTTCTCCGCAAATGAGATATGGCGGGTATGCAATTATTGGAGGAGGCCTGATTTTTTTCTCAACATTAATTTTATCTAAATATATAATTCCCAATAAGAAATTTATAGTTGTTTCAATATTTTTATTTTTTATTTCATCACTATATTTTTTATCTAAAAATATTCCTAGAATTACAAATATTGTTATTAATGACAAATCAAATATTTCTCTATGGCCACTTTATAACGATAAAGTTATTGGAAAGGATTATGAACAATATATTAAAAATGGAGTAAAATTAAATCTAATTTTAACTCCAAAAAATATAATTGAAAACCCTGTTCAATGTGGAAATTTAAAAATGTTATGTTTGCCTGAAGAGAGGATTGTTTGCATTTCAAATATTAATATTAATAAAGGATATTATTTTATTTCTAATAACAACAATGAATGTTTGTTACAGTTTAAAAAAAATTATTGGCAGCATTAAGTATATAATACTTTATGTATGTAAGATCTTATTTATTAATAA